>Ga0209979_1001529_pt1 | contig 25047 bp, 25 predicted proteins | sample AnhtaG_FD_183114 | JGI IMG/M metagenome (GOLD analysis project Ga0209979, IMG submission 183114) | Deep subsurface microbial communities from Anholt, Denmark to uncover new lineages of life (NeLLi) - Anholt_01485 metaG (SPAdes) (version 2) | ecosystem: Environmental > Aquatic > Marine > Oceanic...
TCATTTCCAGGGCCGTCTTATACTCATTATGAATCCAGGGGATAGACTTGTTCATCACTTGCGCTATTTCCTTAAGGGACATCTGGCTCCAGATTCGCAACAGGACAATCTCACACAAATGCGACGGTAGCGTTTGCAGTATGTCTTGAGCCAGCCGGGCGTCAATCAGATCATCAGGCCGAGATTCAAACCACATGACCTCCCGGTGTAGAAACTTCCGCTCTGCCTGTCGTCGTTGCTGTAAGCGTCTTACTATACTGATCGAGGTATTGCGTACCACACGAAAAAGCCATGCCCTGACATTGTCCGGGCACCTGCGCTGCCTCAACAGCTTGATGAAGGCATCCTGAACTATGTCCTCAGCCTGTTGAGCCAGACTCCACTGACGGGCATAAAGCATCAGTTCCGTTCCATGAGCCTCATACCATTCAGCCAACTGCTTCTGACTTATTGCTGCCATGTTGTTCTTTCATATATATGACGCTTAAGACAGAGTTTTTTTAATCATTTTTTTCATAAAAAATTTGAAGCCGTTTGTAGTGGAAATTGAGTTTTGAAACAGCTTCTAATAAAAAAGACTGGATATGCTTCTGAGAGCACATCCAGCCCTTTTAAGGAGGGTGGTTATTATGCCAAAAAGTACCCTAATTATTCTTTCACTTATTTCTTAACGCGAACTATACCCAAGCAGAATCTCTTCTTAGGCCTAATCACTCCTACGTCCACGCCTTGATTCCGGCTCTACGGATTCCGCGGCTCTGGTAGGTCCCAGCCCCGTCTGCCCATACCTCTGCGCTGCATCGGTGGCATTGGTCTTACCACATCTTCCTTATCTTTGGGCGGCATCGGTTCCTCCACAACTGGAGGTGGCGGCATACCAGGGCCTGGCCTAACCATACCCCTGCCTTGGAAACCTTGGCCGTCCCTGCCCATCATACCCCTGCCTTGGAAACCTTGGCCGCCACTGCCCATCATACCTCTGCCTGGGAAACCTCGTCCGCCCCTGCCCATCATACCTCTGCCTGGGAAGCCTTGGTCGTCCCTGCCCATCATACCTCTGCCTGGGAAACCTTGGCCGCCCCTGCCCATCATACCTCTGCCTGGGAAACCTTGGCCGTCCCTGCCCATCATACCTCTGCCTGGGAAGCCTTGGCCACCCCTACCCATCGTACCTCTGCCTTGGAAACCTCGGCCCAATCTGCCCATGCCTCTGCCTTGGAAGCCTCGGCCCCATGGGCATATACCTCCGCCTGGATAGCCTCGGCCCCATCCGCCCATACCTCTGCCTTGGAAGCCCCTGTTCATCATACCTCTGCCTTGGTAGCCTCGGCCCCATCCGCCCATACCTCTGCCTTGAAAGCCTTGACCCCATCTGCCCATACCTCTACCCTGCCAACCGCGGTCCCATCTGCCAAACATCTGTTGCATAGGTCGATTCTGTCCTGGACGAGGCTGCTGTGGCTCGCGGCTCATTCTGCCCCGGGGTGCGCCTTTCTTAGCCGCCTCTTGCTGGCGCTTCTTTTGTAAAGCCTCTTGCTGACGCTTCTTTCGCATTGCCTCGACTTTCTTGGCCGCTTCTTGCTGCCGCTTCCTTTGCAGAAGCTCTTGCTGGCGCTCCTCGGCTTTCTTGACTGCTTCTTGCTGGCGCTTCATTCGCATAGCCTCGGCACGTTTGGCCTGGGCTTCGCTGTCCGCTTGTTGTCTGCGAGGCTGTTCTATCCGGCCCCTTTGTCTTTGTCGGCCTTCCTGCACCTGCCTTTGTCTTGGCTCTGTTTGAGGCACGCCTGTTTTTTCCTGAGCGATAAGATTTTCAACTCCTATCAGCACAACCACTGCTACAATGCCCAATGTAATGACCTTCCTTAACATTTTCTGTCCCTTTCCAAGTTATGGTCTCTTTTTCTCCCACCACTTTGCATCTTGTTAGCGGCGGATTTAAAAACTGAATTTGTTACATTTTTGACAAACATCCGTAGAGCGGCAACATTCTCGGTTACTATCAGCACAATCGCCGCCTTAATATCTGTAGTAACTTTCTTCAGCATTTTACTGCTCTCCCAATCCCCGTTTTCACGGGGACAAGCTTGCTCCTGTTTCTATATTTTCCAAGCCTGGTTCTCACATATAAAGACGGATGTAGAACCCGCATTATTGCTTTTTTTGAGAAAATTTCGTTGGAATGTGGGAAAAAGCCCGTTTATTGAGCTATTTTATCGAACTTTGCGTTACGCCTGTTGGAAGTCCGTCGATGCGGCCTGTCCGTCAGGCCTTCTTTGATTGTGTAGAATTGCCGGACTGGTCCGGCGGCCAGATGCGGCGCCGGATGACGCACGTATGTATCCATATTAAAAGAAACCCCCAGTGGCACCCTCAAACTCGTTTGGGGGTGTTGGTGTTAAAAAACCACCAATTTCTGCTTCTTAGGCGTCCTATTGCGCCAGCTCCTCGATATCCTCTGCGCTCAGCGCCCGGTTGTAGATGCGAACATCGTCAATCAGGCCCCAGAAGAAGCTACTTGCGCCAAGAGTTTTGCCGGCACCAATATAAAGACCGCCATCCGAAGCCTTCAGTGGGGCCTGAGTTTTGGTATCCTTGGCAGCTTCTGTGCCATCCACATATAGGAACCTGTGCGAGCCGTCCCATACCAGACCGATATGGTGCCACTGACCGTCAGTGATTACAAATTCGGACACTAACGGCTGTGGGACAGACCGGCCGGAAGGAGGAGGCACTAACCCGGTCATAAGTTTTCCGTCCGATGATACCGCACCAAGCCAAGTCGCATCGGTCCCAGTGCCATCCATCTGAGATATAATCGCCACATCAGCAAAAGACTGAACTGGCTCAACCCCATTAATCCAGGCAAATACACTGAACGCTCCATCAGCCGGGTTCAATACAAAGGGCGTGCTGACATAATCTTCGACTCCATCGAACTGCAGCGCACCGCTTACTTTGCCGGTGGTAGGCTGCCAGAGCGGCTCACCCTGGCAGGTCCCATCGTTATCACCGGCGCTTTCGTGGGCGATGTCGCCTTCTGTCTCATCCAGCTCCCAGTGCGCTATCAGGGGAGAATATTCCGGCCAATTGTCAGAACTTATAGTCTCGCCGACCGTCAAAATCTTTACAGCGCACGCAGCCAATTCGGCAAATGTCTCGGCGTCGCTTAGGGTGCCTACATTTTGACCCCAGTGGTACGGTATGGCCAATTCGGGCTTTATATACTGGGTCGCCTCTGCTGCTTCGACCGCGTTCATTGTGTACGTACCCCCCGCCGGCAGTATCGCCACATCGATATCTCCGAGCGTTTTCATCTCCTCTATCAGGTCCGTATCCCCAGCGACATAAATCCGTTTCGAGCCGAGCTCTATTACGAACCCGACCCAGTTCCGTGATTTGGGATGGTTCGATTTGTTGGTATTATACGAAGCCACGCCGGTTATACTAACTGTGTCAAATTCGATTGTCTGCCCGGGCGCGATTGCCTCTCCCTTGCCGTACTGCTGGACAACATCAGGCGGCCCGATGAATTGCGTCTCGGAATTGGAAACTCTGGCAATATCCGAAGGCGAGTAATGGTCGCCGTGAGTGTGAGTAACACACACTAACGTAGCGTCATGGAGCGACTCGGTCAATCTCTCCGGGTCCACATATACTACACAATCTTCCGTCCAGACCTTCACCGTCGAATGCCCCAGCCACTGTATGTGCACAATCTCCGCATATTCTTCGAGCCAGTGTTCAGCTAAGACAGCCAGGTCTAATACATCGATAACATTATCGGGCAATCGAGAGATATCGCAGATTGGATTCCAATTCCCGTCCTCTGGGCTGCTGAGCCAGGCCGCGGCAAGCACAGCAAAATCTGCCATATTCACATGGCCGTCAGGCTCAAAGTCGCCTGGCGACTGGATGACCAGTTCAATCTCAAAAATTTCAGGCCATAACTTTCCGGTTACAAACAACCGATCAGCCTCTGAATCATAGGCAATTCCGTTGAGCACCATGTCCCCAGTTTGCGGTCCAAGACCCATTAGCTCTATCCATCCTGTCACTTTTCCTGTCTGAGGGGAAATCATCGCGATACGATCGGTCAGCCATATATTGGCATAGATTTGCCCTTTCACGTATTCCAGTTCATTGATTCTGGACACTGGACCAGCGGTGTCAAACACTTCAATACGACCGGCTTCCTTAAACGTCTGGGGATCTAAAAAGTGGAGTGTTGATGTACCGTCGCTCATGATCAAACGCTTGCCGTCGTGTGTAATGCCCCAACCCTCTGTTAGATAATCGAACTGGTCTAGCAACATGAAGCTTGCTTTATCATACACAAACCCGACACGCGACTTCCATGTTAGCTGTATAATATTATTGCCGAAAATGGTTATGCCTTCGCCAAAATAGTTGCCGGGAAGATTGTGACGTTGCGAGACGGTTCCACTCTCCAAGTCTACCTTGCGTAGCGTTGACTGACCGTAAAGGCCCGTCCCTTCATACAAATGACCATCTTCAAAAACAAGCCCCTGTGTGAAGGCTCCCTGGTCATGAGGATAACTGTTCATCACCTTGTACTTGTAGCATCTGTAAGCCGAGCAGTTCATGCTTGACCCAAGATAAGTTGGAGTACCAAAGATGAAATCCGCCTCAGCGCTCCCGCCGCCAACTGCAAAACCGACGATAAATCCAAGCAACAACAGGTAGATTTTGGAGCTCACAAGGAATTCCATTTTATTACTTCCTTTCCGCCCATCAGGGCAATAAAAGAGCCGGCGCAGAAAACGATTACCACTTTCCGGCTGGGTCAAATCGGCCAGTGAAGAACCTCGTAAATATATGGCCATAGTACGCATGCTGCCTCCGCCTTTCACGCTTTTGCAAGCGATGAAAGGTAATGCAATTATAGCATACTCTTACCCCTCGCTGTCAAGAGAAATTTGTACGGAAAACCCCCAAACGGAACAATAAGGACTGGATTTTTCAAAAAGCCCAACAACTATCGAATATGGGTTTGAGAACAGGACCTGACAATTGACTATTGGCTATTTACTATCTGTTGCGGAAAACGAAAATCGACGATGTCACCCCTGCGAAAGCAGGGGTCCAGAGCGAAAAACTGGATTCCCGCTCCTTCGACTCTGCTCAGGACAGGTTTCGCGGGAATGACAAATATGGATACATACGTGCGTCATCCGGCGCCGCATCGACGGACTTCTAACAGGCGTACTGTTTCCGCAACAGGAACTATTTACTATTTATTATTGATTTCGAGCTCTCATTTTTTGCAATAGTCAATCATCAATATTCAATAGTAAATTGAAAGTGGCAATGCTCGGCCCCTTTAGTTTCACCTCTCCCGCGCCGAACCGCGAATATCGGTCAACCAATAAATGAGTACCCCTGTCAGAAGGATACCCAACGAGATGAGCAGGCCTATCGGCTTGTACGCCAGTGCATACGATACGCAACTATAGAACATAAATGCACAGCAGCCGCAAAAGACAATCGTTGTTACCGGATAGCCGGTAACCTTGTAGGGACGCAGGGTCTCAGGCTCTCTATGCCTGAGTACGAAGACCGAAAAACCAGTTGCCATAAAGAACATCCAAAATACCGGAGCAGTATAAAGAATGGTCTCGATAAACGACCCTGCCACAAGGACAATAGTCAGACTCAGGCAGCCCTGAACAATAAGTGCCCACACTGGTGTGCCCAGACGCCGGTTCCATCTGCCCAGGCCCCGGAACGCTGTGTGCTCAGCGCCCAGCGCGTAGGAGATGCGCGCACCGGTAAATATCAAGCCGTTGATGGCACCAAGTGTCGAAACGCAGATAAGGATACCGATTGCTCTGCCGGCCGTATCGGGAAGCATCGTCGCGACAGTTTCTACAGCAACCGCCTGGGAGCCGGCCATCTTCTCATAACCAAGCGCGCGGAGGAATGCACCGTTGACCAGTACATACAGCACCGTAACTGCGATGGTTCCGATAACCAGTGCGCGGACGATATTACGCTTTGGTTGTTTAACTTCAGCAGCCACGTAGGCCATCTCGTGCCAGCCGCCGAACGTAAACATCACCAGAATCAGGGCTAGCTTAAAGCCTCCCATAGTCAAAGGTGTCGGCTCGGCAGGCCCCGCCGGCGAGCCCGACGACGCCAGGCCCACGCCCACAATGGCTAACAGTCCCAGCGCCTTTATCACAGTCAGAAAGTTCTGCGTCCATTTACTTTCCTTCACGCCTAAAATGTTGATGGCCGTCAACATGACAACGACTGCCGTGGCATATATTGGTCCGCTGTTTTTAAACGGGGCATAAAGCGTCTGGGCATACCTGGCAAATATAAAAGCCATCAGCGCGATATCACCGGGACGGATGATGGCCATCTGCGCCCAGCCGAACAAATAACCCGCCCAGCCGCCGTATGCGCGGCTCAGATAGACGTAGTCACCCCCTTCCTTGGGATATGCTGTGGCCAACTCGGCATAGCACAGCGCCCCCGCCAGCGCCAGCAGACCTCCGAGAAGCCATATCCCTAACACGCCAAACCCGCCGGGCATATTTGCAGCCACGGTCGGCGCCGTCTCGTAAATGCCGGCACCAACGATGATGCCGACGATAATGCACATTGAGTCGAAAAGCGACAATTCCCTACGGGGAGCTATCTCCATAACAGGTCTCGCCGAATCCGGCGCCTCCTTTTCACTACTATTTATCCGTGCTCTCTACTCATACGTTTAGTGAATTGGCCAGCATCCTGTCCCATATCTGCCTCTGTTCAATCAGTGCCTGGACGCGGTCCGGAACCTTATCGCTTACTTCCAGCATCTGCCATCCGACCCAGCCCATTCTTACCAGCAGGTCCATTTGAAGCTGGTACGGAAACCCCGCGTCCTTAAGGTTGTGCAGATGCAGCGTATCGCCCAGCAAATCCTTGACCAGATTAAAATTGTACTCGAACCCTTGACCTTTAGTGTCCCTCTTATCGCTGTTGAGTTTTACTCGAACGCTCGGCTGGACAACATGGTCCATAATCGCCCTGATACTCGGCAGTTCGCCGGCGTTGCCGTGTGCTTTGAGGCGAACCTGCTGGCCATAGTCGGCAGCAAACGCACCCACGATGTTCAGTGCTCTGCCGATTTGCTCGATGGTCTTTTCTCGCGGGACGCCATCGTGAAAGCTGTTCGGGAATACTCTCACACCGCTGCCGCCTATATCACGGCTGAGTTTTATGTAGGCCTTGGTATTTTCAATCGCCGCTTTAAGCTTCTCAGCCTCGGGCGAATCATACCGCTCACTGGTCGCAAGACCCACCAGTATAACTGGACTATCCTCGAAACGCTTCTTCACTTCGCTGCGCTGCTGTGAACTCAACTCCAGTTCAACACCATGAGCATAGGAAAGGCTGGTTCGCAGCTCGACGCCAAAGACCTGAGCTTTGCAGCAGTTGTCGATAAGAGTAGGAATATCCCAGTCTTTGCCCCACTGGTAGGTAGTCAATCCAAATCGTGTCCTTGCAACGCGCTTTGTCGTGTCTGGGGTCTCCAAAAAATTGCATGAGGTCAAGGCGACGGTCGCAACAGCTCCAGTGGTAACGCGAATACCCCGTGTTAGAAAGTTACGGCGTGATACTTCTTTTCGATTGGAAGGCATAATTTGCAGAACTCGTCCGATATTAACAGCGATTCGATTATTTGCTCTGACGTTTCTTAAGCGTTACACTGAGGCCTTGAACCTGAAAAATTGTCTCCAGGTTGGGATTGGTAGTAACGGCATCGATGAAGTCCTGTCCCGTACTGTCAACATTGTGGGCCAGAATTAGTCCGCCCGGACGCACTAACGGCAGCAGTTTATTCAAGTAGTCGGTATAACCGGGCTTGTCCGCATCAAGAAAAAGAATATCGATTGGCTCTTTCAATCTCGTGACTGTCTCATGGGCGTCACCAAAGACAAGTGTAACGAGTTTCTCGACACCGGCCCGTTTGAAATTCTCACGGGCCAGTGCGGCTCGGCCGGCGTCGATATCGTGAGTAGTCAGCTTTCCACCTGTCGTCCGCAGGGCAAGGCAGAACCAGATGCCCGAGTAACCGTTGGATGTACCTATCTCGACAACGTGCTTTGCTCCGGTTGCTTCCGTGAACAGTCGCAGCAATCTGCCGTCTTCCCGCGGAACATTCATCATCCCTCTGCGCTGGTTACGGTCCATATCATCAAGTACGCTCAAAATATTTTTCTCTTCCTCGTCAGCCGGTAAAGGCGGCTGCTGAGCAGCAGCAGAGAAGCCCCTGCCCCGCCTGCCGCCGGAATCTCTGCCCCGCGGGCCTGGCTGGGCCGTTAAGCTATCAACTGCGGCTAATATTAAAACCGCCGCCAGAATAACCAGCATAATCTTCTTTAACATTTCCTGCTCCTTTCAAAATTTATAGTCTCTTCTTATTTAAATACACTGAATTTGTAAAGATAGAGACGGACTTAAAGGGGACTTTATTGCAGCTTACACAAAAAAAATACAAAATGCGGAGGCCCCCCCATTTAGAGGATATTACAGTCCTTTTATTTTCAGCAGGCCGAAGTCTTCTTTTTCCGTCAGAACCACCCACGCCCGCCAATCTTTTTTGTGTATTCGCACAGGTTCGATTGGCTTTACGTCACTGAGCCAGGCCAAAAAGCCGAACCTGGAGCTCATCTTGCTGTCCCAGTATTCATCGCTGCCTTTGATATAGTGATTATAACGTTGTTTTATTTCGATTATTTGTCCCGGCGTCAGGTTCTCGAAATTTTTAACTGCTGTAACGGTTGCTGTCGCGCAGACAGGCCCGGAACTTACCTTCAAAAATAATTTATCGCCGGCCAAGACCCGCCCAAAGGCAAGACGCTTTGTCTTGGTAAGACGCGATTCGATTTGCTTTCGACCATCTAAAATCGCATCCAGATAAGGCTTCTTCAAAATTACCAGATGATAATTCGCCATATCATTTAACACTTACTGTTAGGACGACTTAAGCTCTACTTCAAATTCGCCGTAGGAATCAATAACTTCAAAGCCCAGTCTTTCATAGCACTTGATTGCACTTATATTGTCCGCTTTGACGTTAAGGCCTATGTGGTCTATATCGTGCAATAATGATTTACAAACTTTGGCAGTTACAGTTCTGCCGTATCCTCTACCTCTATAATTTAGATGTGTGGTGATGTTGCCTAATGCAGCAACCCGATACCGGCGAGAATACACGTGCACACCTGCGGCACTGACCAGCTCGCCTGACCGGCGAATACCGTAGTATTGTTTTGTCTCCAACATCCTTGGCTCAAAGTAGTTTCCCGGATAAGCCTTTTTAAACAAGCTAATAATTTCGTTCAAATGCGACATTGAAAGACCTGCTGCCTGGGAGGTATCAACATTGGACAGTAGGGATTTATCTGTCAAAGCTATCTTGTAATGCCTGCCGTGAGGTCTTAAAGTATAATGCTCTGCCAATATACTCTCTAATCCTAAACTCAGATGGGCATCAAAGCGCCGAGGCAAAATTGGAATCAAACAACGCAAAAGCTCTTCTGTGTAAATTAGCTTGTCATCTTCAGCAAGAGCGTGAAAACACGGCATGCTTCCACCGGTATATATCAAGGCTATGGCCTGGACGCCTGCTGTGTCGGTCAACGCGTACCAGGTTGTGTAAGGCCAGAAGAAATCGTCCAGGTCCCCAAGACCGTAAATGTTAAGAAACACATTGCTGCGAAGAAATATTTCTATCGTACTCTTATCATGTAAACAAACGGCCTTCATTATCCCCCTTTATTTATCAAGCCTGCAACAGCGCGTATATGTTCAGGGGTGGTACCGCAGCAGCCACCCACAATGCTCGCACCGGCATGCAGGCATTCCGTAATCCCTTGTGCGAAAGCTTCCGGCTTCATATCAAACACCGTCTCGTTATCAACCAACTTGGGCTTACCCGCATTCGGCTGCGCAAGAACAGGCAGTGGCGTTGCTGACTTAAGTTCAGACACAACCACAGCCATCTGGGCCGGGTCAATATCGCCGCAGTTGGCACCGATAACATCCGCACCGGCATTCGTGAGACTTTTGGCACATTGTTCTGCGGAGTTGCCCATCATCGTCCTTCCACCTTTTGCCTCGCTCGCAAATGCAATCGAGACAATCACAGGTAATGAGAGCTTATCCTTACACGCACGAAGAGCACAAATCGCCTCCCGCAAATCAAACATAGTCTCAATTATAAAACCGTCCACTCCGGATCCCGCTAAAATTTCCGCCTGCTCCTCGAACGCATCGTAAAATTGTGGTTCCTTATAAGTACCATACGGCTCAAGCAGCTGACCCGTCGAGCTAATATCCCCAAGTACATATTGCCCCTTGTTAATAGCCCGCCTTGCAAGTTCAACTCCGGTCCGGTTCACGTCCCGCACTGACGCGCCAACATTATGCGTTTCAATGTAGATACGGTTCATCGTCAATGTGTTGGTAGTCAAAGCATCGCAGCCGGATTGTGCATATTCTCGCTGGATTTCAAGAACAACATCCGGATTGTCAAGATTGTTGTCGGCCCGACCCATAAGGCCACGCTTGTCCAACTCAGTACCTATTGCCCCATCGAGCAAGATGACATCTTTATTCTTTAAGGCCGCTGATAAATCCATTAGTAGTCCTTTTGGGATTTTCTTAACAAGAGTTTTTTAGACAACCATACAACAATTCGATTCGGCATATCAAGAATATCTTACCGGTGTGCGATAGCGTGGTAAACCGTAGTGAGATGTCCATATCAACTCAGTATTATCTATACACATCTTTGCGATGTCTTACAACAATTATATCTATCAGCTTCTGCCGATCATCGATGGTATAAACAACACGATAAACACCGACCCTTATACGCCATAGATTATTTTTGCCGCGTAATTTTACACACTTGGCTGGTCTTGGTCGGCTCGCTAAAGCTTCAATCTTAGTAAATATCCTGCCAACATTCGCAGCATCAAGGGCCTGTAACTCTTTCCGTGCTGAGCGGGCAAAAGTTATCTGGTAATCAGCCATTTAGCTTTCCCGCTCGGGATAGATGTTTTTTTACAGTATTGAGCGACTCGCGGGGTTCATCAGCCCGACTGCGGGCAATTAGACTGTCATAGAAATCTTCCCAGAGGTCACGAAACTTGTCCAAATCAATAATGACTGCCCGTTTAGTGCCCTTGTCGTCAACAATATATTGGATATCGTTCATAGTAACACCTCTTGTCTAATTGTACTACAAACAACACTTTCATATCAAGATTTATTTACAGCCCGCCTTTGTGCTCCACTCCGATTTCGACCAATGCATTCTTAAGCTGGTTGATGTTTTCGAAAAGAATCGTATTTAGCCCTGACTCTTTTGCGCCGTTTATGTACTCTGGTTTATCATCTATGAATACTGATTGCCCGGGTTGCGAGCCGAGTTTTTGGATAGTGAGTTCATAGATTTTTCTCTCGGGCTTTCTTGTCCCCTCGGCACACGAAAAGACCAATACATCGAACATATCATATTGCAACTGATAAAAGTACTGCATCGCCGCTGCTTCGGTGTTGGACAAAAGCGCGGTCTTGTAGCCGTTTTTCCGAAGCCGGGCAGCTAAAGAAAACATATCTTCTTTGGGCACATAAACAGCTTTGAACGCATCAGCCCATAATGAGTGTGCTTTCGGCTTCGGTACGCCTAATTCGCTGCATATTCTTTCCCAGAATATATCTTCGCTGATTAAGCCTTTCTGGAAATCCGCTGCGAATTTGCTATGTGCCTCCACATAGTCTTCTTTCGATACAGCCAAAGCTTGTGCGCAATACTGCATCAGACCCGGTGCAGGGTCATCTATCAGCACTCCTCCCCAATCGAATATCACAGATTCTATTCTTGTCACTGTGAACGTCCCGGGAAAAAACCGTTTTTTACCCCATAGAAAAAGACCACATGTCATTTCGACCGAAGCGATGCAAAGCATCGCGAAGTGGAGAAATCTATTAAAAAAACAGATTTCTCGATTCGCCTTGGCTGTGCCTTTCCGCCATAGGTGGACTCAAAATAACATCTACAATGTTTTCTACAAAGCAACTGTTTTCTAATACTTGTCATCAGGACAATACAAAGGTTCAACCTGCATATCAATATTTTTTTGCACTATTTAGTTCCTGTTGCGGAAACGGTATTTGTCATTCCCGCGGAAGCGGGAATCCAGCTTTTTCGCTCTGGACCCCTGCTCCTTCGACTTCGCTCAGGACAGGTTTCGCAGGGGTGACATCGTCGGTTTTTGTTTTCCGCAACAGATACTATTTAGCGGCCGCTATTGGTCTTTGACGAACAGCCCCTCAGTATCTATAATCAAAGCAATTGTTTGAGGATAAAAATATGGAGACAATTTTAACTGTCGTAATTACTGTTTTGGTTGTGGTTGTGCTTGGGCTTTTGGTTTGGCTTATAAGTTCCAGTTTTGCCGGCAGAAAAGAAATTGCCGGCCAAGCCGCCAGTCTTAGCGCTCTCACCCAGCAGCTTGAAACGCTAAAAGCCGCTCAGGATGATACGAAAGACAAATTGCAGAAATCGCTGCTGGACGGGCAAACCAATATCAGCCGAAATATGCAGGCCAGCCAGGAAGTTCTCGACCGCCTAAACAAGCAGATCGGCGAGCTGCAGGGTACAAACAAACAAATGATGCAGATTGGAACCGAAGTCAGACGACTCGAGGATATTTTAAGCTCGCCCAAGCTGCGAGGCCAAATGGGCGAATGGTCGCTCGAAAATCTTCTCTCTCAAATCCTGCCCAAAGACAGCTACACACTACAGTACACTTTCAAGGACGGCAAAACGGTCGATGCGCTTATAAAACTAACTGACTTCTCCGTTCCCGTCGATGCCAAGTTCCCCCTGCCGGGTTTTGAGAAAGTCGTAAAGGCAGAAACCGAAGAAGAAAAAACAAAACTTCGCAGACAGTTCCTCAAAGACGTAACTGCTCATATCGACAAAATAGCCTGCGACTACATCAGGCCTGCTGAGGGCACGTTGGATTTTGCACTTTGTTACATACCTGCCGAAAACGTTTATTACGAAACGATAGTCAAATACCTCGGCGAGACGCACGATATTTTGCAGTATTGCTTTGATAAAAAAGTAATCCCGGTATCGCCGAACCTTTTATATACATATCTTATGACGGTGGCGATGGGCCTGCACGGCCTGCAAATTGAAAAACAGGCAGCCGAAATCCGACAGAATTTGAAAAAGTTGAATGCCTCTTTTGGCGATTTCGGCAGCAACTGGGAAGTCCTCGGCAAGCACCTGCGAAACGCCTACAGTCAATACGATGAAGGCCAGAAAAAGCTCGACCGCTTCGGCCTGCAGCTCGACCAGATCCAGGGCGAAACGGAAGAACAAACGTAATTGACAAAAAAAGACCCTTCAAATAAAATGACGAAGCAATGATTTGCCATAATTGCGGTGCAAAATTAGAGAAGTTAATTACCAATTTGCCGTTTAAGGTTAACCGTGACTGTATTGTTATTATCAAGGATTTGCCGGTTTTGCAATGTAGAAATTGTAGTGAATACTTGCTCGAAGACACGGTTATGGAAAAGGTGGATAGCATCCTGAATAAGATTGATACAACGGCGGAACTTGAAGTTCTCAGCTACACCGTGTAGAAAAAAGCTCGATTGCTTTAATAATATCAAAACGAGGCTCGTTAATGATAACTCAAGAGCAGATAAACGAAATTAGCAGAAGGATTGTAAAAAGCTTCAAGCCACGAAAGATAATTCTTTTTGGTTCATACGCCAATGGAAAACCTACGGAAGAAAGCGATTTGGATTTATTGATTATTAAAGATAGTAACTTCCCCTCACGCCTACAGAATCGAAAAGTCAGGAAAATCCTCTCTGATTTGAAGGTCCCAGTAGATGTGATTGTAAAAACTTCCGAAGAATTCCAGAGATATAAAGATATTATTGGCACCATTATTTATCCTGCAAATAAATTTGGGAAGGTCATTTATGAATCGGGATGAAACCATTAAGGATTTGGTCAACAAATGGATAAAGAAAGCCGAAAATGACCTTCTGACTGCAGAAAGAGAGTTATCCTTTGAAGACCCAATTACACAGACGGTATGTTTCCACTGCCAGCAAGCTGCAGAGAAATATCTGAAAGCCTTTTTAGTACACCACCAAATTTACTTCACTAAGACTCATAAGATAATGGAACTATTAGAATTATGTGCAACTGTAGATTCTTCCTTTCCAGACGAGTTGCAGGATGCGGATAATCTTACTGATTATGCTGTGGAAATTTGTTATCCGGATGTCTGGCTGGAGCCGACAATAGAAGATGCCAAAGAGGCCTTTGAAACAGCAAAGAAAGTCAAAGAATTCTTTCTTGAAAGGCTTAAAGGTCACTTTGCTGATAACTCTTGAAAGTCTTGCATCCGCTTCGGCCTGCAACTCAACAAATTTCAAGGCGAAAAAGAAGTGCAAATGAAAAATACTTAAAAAGTATGAATTCAATAAAGGATATTTGTTATGTCTGATATTTATGACTGCCTTATAGTTGGTGCCGGACCGGCAGGTCTGGCAGCGGCTCTTTATACAGCCCGCGACAGAATGAAAACCTTGATACTTGAAAAGTTCATGCCCGGCGGACAAATCATTAACACCGATAGAATCGAAAACTATCCCGGCATAGAACGTATCGATGGTGCGGGCCTAATTATGCAAATGCAAAAGCAGGTCGAAAACTTCGGAGCCGAGATAAAGACCGGCTGCGAAGTATCCGGCTTAGAGAAACTACAGGACGGCAAAATCGCCGTTATTTGCGATGAGGACAAATTCACCACACGGGCCGTCATTTTAACGCCGGGCAGCGATTATCGCAAACTCGGCATCCCCGGCGAAGAGGAGTTCCGCCAGGCAGGCGCAGGCGTCAGCTATTGCGGCACCTGCGATGCGCCGTTCTTTAAGGGTAAGCAGGTTGTAGCTGTCGGCGGAGGCAATACCGCAGTGCAGGAAGCCCTGCACCTGACCAAGTTCGCCGAAAAGGTAACAATGATACACCGCAGGGACGAATTCAGAGCAGCCAAAGTTCTGGTCGAGGAACTTCTTGAAAAGGCCAACGAGCCGAATTCAAATCTGATTATCAAATACAGCACCGTAGCGACCGCCATTCAGGGCGAAGGCAAGGTCCAGTCGGTCAAATTGAAAAACGTTAAAACAAATCAAGAAGAAGACTATCCCTGCGATGGCGTATTTATCTTTATCGGTATGGTACCGAATACTAACTTTCTAAAAGGTTCTGTGGAGCTGACCGACAATGGATTCATCAAGTGCGACTGCGCATATCTTCGAACAAATGTGCCGGGTGTCTTCGTGGCCGGTGATTGCAGAATCGGGGCGGCTATGCAATTGGCCACAGCCGTCGGTGACGGCGTCGTCGCTGCTATGATGCTCAAGCAGTATTTCAGAGACCCGAAATGGTGGAATGAGCCGGTCAGCGACCTGCTCGGACCCGGCGGATGGTAAACCAAACAGGAAAATTCGCAAATTGCCGGACCAGCTCTCAGTAAGACATAACAATAATTTTTATTGACGCTGGCGAGCTATTCAGGTATTATGACGACCAAATAACCCTGCGATACAGCCGGGCGGTAATTTTCTGCGAAATCTTGGCTGAAAGGATAAAGTAATGGCTGGTAATGTAATTGAGTTGACCGATGCTACTTTTGACCAGACTGTTCACAGTTCCGATGTGCCGGTGCTGGTTGATTTCTGGGCGCCCTGGTGCGGACCCTGCAAGATGATAGCCCCACTTATCAAGGAAATCGCAGATGAATACGCAGACAAGGCCAAAATCTGCAAGCTCAACACCGATGACGCCCGCGACAGTGCCATGGAGTTCGGCATAAACGCGATACCGACCCTCATTCTATTCAAGGACGGCCAGGTGCAAAAAAAATGGGTCGGCTTAACCAGCAAAAAAGACCTCGCCACCGCAATCGACGAGCTGCTCTGAACAAACAACAATCCGTGCACCCAGAGAAAAATTTCAAATGATTTACGAAGACCTAAAGGGCAAGAGGGCCCTGGTTACCGGTGCCAGCAGCGGAATCGGCTCAGCGACGGCGGTTTTATTCAGCGAGCAGGATTGTTTTGTTGGAGTCCACTACTTCAGTACAAAGGCCGGCGCAGAAAAAACCCTTAAGCAAGTCAAAGAAAACAGCAACGGCATCTTACTTCGCGCTGACGTTCGCGACGAAAAGCAAGTTCAACAGATGGTCGCACAGTTCGCCGAAACCGCTGGGGGCATTGACATCCTTATCAATAATGCCGGCTCACTAATCGACAGACAGCCCTTTGAAACCGCGACGTTGGATTATCACGAAGATATATATGCAACCAACGTCCGCAGCGTCTTTATGGCAACGCGGGCGGCTCTGCCGTATCTGAAAAAAAGCAAGGGCAATATTGTGAATATCGGTTCGGTAGCGGGCCATACCGGCGGAGCCAATGGCTCCGGAATGTACTCAGGAGCAAAAGCAGCGGTCGCAACTGAGACCATTTCTATGGCGAAGGAATTCGCCAAGTACAGCATCCGGGTCAATAGCGTCTTGCCCGGCTTTATTGAGACCCGCTTCCATGAGCGGTTCAGTACAGCCCAACGCAGAAAAGAAGTTGCCGAGCAAACTCCACTCGGCAGAAACGGCACCGCTGAGGACGTGGCGAAAGCAGTACTGTTTTTAGCGAGCGAGGCGGCAGGCTTTATCACCGGCGAATATATCGCCGTCAACGGCGGCCTGTATATGAGAGCCTGAAAAAACAATCCTTGCAATTTACGACTCTTTTCTGTTATATAGGAACCTGGCAATACAACAAATCAAGAAATTAAACGAAAGAGCATATAATGGCAGAGATTTTCTACAAGTCAATGAATAGAAGAAGTTTCATTAAAACCGGTTTAACTGCTGTCGGAACCCTGGTTACTATCGGTACAGGTAGCAGTCTCGGCTTAAGCAAAAATGAAAAAAAGGCAACTCGATGGGCGTTTTTGGCTGACACACATATCCCGGCGGATACTAACAACAATTATCGAGGATTCTTTCCCTATCAAAATTTACAAAAAGTCATTCCCGATATTATCTCTGCTTCACCAAACGGTGTGGTCATCGCCGGAGACCTCGCTCGGCTGACGGGCCAATTGGGCGATTATGCCAATCTTAAAAAACTGCTCAATCCAATCGCTGAAAAAAGGCCGGTCTTTATGGCGCTTGGTAATCACGATAACCGGGAAAACTTTCTCAATATCTTTGGTAAAACCCCGGACCTAAAACAATTTGTTAAAGATAAATATATAATAATTGTTAAAAGACCACCCATTCGTTTGATTATTTTGGACTCACTCTTCTACGTCAATAAAGTGCCGGGCTTATTAGGAAAAGCACAAAGGCAGTGGCTGGAAAACTATCTGAAAGAATGCGACGACACACCCACAATTCTTTGCTTTCACCATACTTTGGGGGATGATGACGGAGACCTGCTGGATGTGCCGCGACTTTTTTCTACCATTAAACCAATTCGAAAGGTTAAGGCTATTGTATATGGCCATTCTCACGCTTATGGATTTTCTGAATTTGAAGGGATTCATCTTATCAACCTTCCGGCAGTGGGGTATAACTTCAGCGATACCGAGCCGGTCGGGTGGGTAGAAGCTAAGCTGACCGCCAAAGGTGGTGATTTTACACTGCACGCTATAGCTGGGAATAAGAACAAGGACGGAAGTGTAAAAAAGCTGGCTTGGCGGACCCCTGTTTTCACAGGGGTGACGTCATTCCCGCGAAAGCGGGAATAAGAACCCGGAAAAAACAATCCTTGCAATCCACAACCCGTCTCTGTATTATACGCACTTGACAATCTGTAATTTTGGTGAGTAGTTAAATGGTGAGTGGTGAGTAGTCAATTAACCAATTAACCAAATTATGCAATCTTCTGCACGGATGCAAACAGACTACAAACGCGATAAAACGCGTCTTGCACCTATCGGGCGTCAGTCCAAACTTGACAGCTATTGTAAAAAACAATGGGTAATCCGGCCCCCGGATCCGCCAGGGGCGGACTCCGCACAGCTTGCCAAATCGCTGAAGGTCTCACCTCTTTTAGCACAGGTCTTAATTAATCGCGGAATAACCGACGTCCAGGCCGCTTCTGTTTTTCTAAGGCCCAAATTGACGCAGCTTATCGACCCTGAGCAAATGCCGGGAATTGAACCGGCGGTTCAACGATTGAAGCAGGCCATTACAAACAAGGAAAAAATTACCGTCTATGGCGACTATGACGTGGACGGCATTACAGGTGTCGCAATTCTTTGGCAGGTTTTAACACTGCTTGGTGCTGACGTTGATTATTATATCCCTCATCGCATCGACGAAGGCTACGGCCTGAACGCCGAAGCTATCCGGACACTGGCAAAATCCGGAACCAAACTTCTGGTTACTGTCGATTGCGGCGTTACAGCATGCAGCTCCGCCGAACTCACCGGGCAATTGGGCCTTGATTTGATAATAACCGACCACCACCAGTCCGACCCCGAGCTGCCCAAAGCCGTCGCAATTGTGCATCCTGCCCTGGAAAAATCCTATCCTAACCAGGATTCAGCCGGCGCTATGGTCGCATTTAAATTGGCCTGGGCCATTGCCAACGAATTCAATTCAGGCCTAAAGCTTGAGCCGAAATTACGCGAATTTATGCTCAACGCAACGAGCTTAGCGGCAATGGGGACCATCGCTGACATTGTTGACCTGCGAGGTGAAAACAGGGTGCTGACAAGCTATGGACTAAAGGCACTGCCGGAATGTAAGCTTTCCGGCATACAGGCCCTGATTGAGTCGGCCGGGCTGACCGGGCATCGGCTCGATAGTTTCCACATCGGCTTTCGCCTTGCGCCAATGCTCAACGCGGCAGGGCGAATGGGGCACGCGCGATTAGCTGTGGAGCTGCTAACATCCGACAGTCAGATTCGTTCGATGCAAATAGCCGAATATCTCAAGGAGCAAAACAACCAGCGCCAGCAATATGAGCGAAGGATATTCAAGCAGGCCTGTGAAATGATAGTCGAACGGGACCTTAACCACCCCAACCGAAAAAGCATCGTCCTGGCGAACGAAAACTGGCACACCGGCGTAATAGGCATCGTCGCATCGAGAATAGTGGACAAATTCTATCGCCCGACGATTATGATTAACGCCGGCGCCGCCGAAAACCGCATCGCTCAGGGTTCCGCCCGCTCAATCCACGGCTTTTGTTTGCTCAGCGCAATCAAGGCCTGCTCGCAGCACTTAATCAACTTCGGCGGCCACAAAATGGCTGCTGGCATAACTATCGAAACCGAAAAAATAGACCGGTTCGCAGCCGATTTCGAAGCTTATGCAAAAAAAACCCTGAATGAAAACGATGTAGCTGCCAAACTTCACATCGATGCGGTTGCTCCATTAGCTGAGTTTCGAAATGAGATGGTTAGCGAGCTGCAAATGCTCGGCCCCTTCGGAGAAGGTAATCCTAAACCTATTTTCGCCACGAAAGGCGTTCATCTGGCCTGTCCGCCAAGAAGAGTCGGTTCGGGAGGTGAACATCTTCAGCTTGCGATAACCGACAACACAAATGCTGTGCGCTGCATCGGCTTTAGGTTCGGAAAACTGGAAAAGAAGCTGCTCGAGCACGAATTCTTCAACGTTGCCTATCAACCGCAGCTCAATACATATAATGGTAACACCAACGTCGAATTCGTCCTCACCGACATCCAATTTGAATAAGCTGAATGAGTAAATCCATCTACTCATTTACAACTACTTTTTCAATCTTGAACTGCCCCAGCGTGTTGAGCAAGTTAAGAAAGTCCTCAGGATTTCCGCTGCCCACAGCCAGGGCAATATGTCCGGGGTCGTAGCCGCCTAAGTCGGCACCCTTAAAAGCCGCATCGAGACCAACCCACTGGTCGCCGAGATAGACCTGCACCCAGGCGTGCCCACCGAACCCGTTCTGAAAAGTACCCCACTGAGACACGTAGGCTAAGCCGGTAACAACCTGGGCAGGAATCCCGACAGCACGGCAAAGCGCCACGGTAAGTACGGCGTGTTCGCTGCAGTCGCCCTGTCTGCTGACAGCGACCTCAGCCGCCGAGGCATAGCCGATTGACAAGCTTTTGTCCTCGATATAATCCGCCACAAACGCCTCAATCCTGCGGGCAGATTCCGCTGCATCGCCGGTATCACCGACCGCCTGCCGTGCAAGGTCGATTATCACTTTTTGGTTGCTCTCGACATATCTTGTCGGCTCAAGGGCCTCCAGGGCCGCCGGGTCGTTGCCTTTGTAAGGAAACCTCACGCCCGTCGGTGCAACAACAGGCTCGACCGTCAGGATTATTGTGCCGTCACTGAGTTGTTCAACTTTTTGATTATCATTGGATGGAATCTTCAAATCGACCTCATCTGTCACAGGGCTTAAGTAATAAGTAATTGACCGGGCTGAACCAACATCACCCAAAGGCTCAGGGCTGACCATAAACATCTTGTCCACCACTTCAAGCACATCGATTTCTCCGAGCGCGAATTCTTTAGTGCAGGCAATTTGCTCAATAGTCATCCCCATCACAGGCGTAATGCTTTTTTGAAGCCGAAGCTTATCATCATAATATTCGGTGCTTATGAGTGACCCTATCTGCGCTGAACTTACGTTGCTCTGAACTTCAGTCAACGCAACCACACGGCCAAGCAGGTCAACGTTTTGTTTTGGGCCAACCTTTACCTCGACATCAAAAACCTGCATCATACTTGGGTCAAACAATTTTACGGTGTACGTGGTTCCTTCTGCAAGGCCATATTTCAAAAGCAGCAGTCGCATCCCCTCGGACATTACCGCGCCGCTGGGCCAATCGAATTCTACCTGCTGCTGGCCGGTCTTTGCTATTACCTTGCCTTGCTCATCAACCGTTCCTATCGTTTTCGTCACCATCATCCCCAATGCCTGTTCGAGCTCGAAGCCGAGTGGCTTGCCATCGATGGTTTCGATAGTGCTCGCTTGGGTCCGGACGCTAACCGACACTCCCATTCGGCTCAAGGTAATCTTAAGCTCCACAGAGGTGGTAACTTTATTACCGGCAACAGCACGGTTTTGGATAGCGTAGCCGACCTTTTTGCCCTCCATGAGAACGGCAAAGTACTCCGTTTCCTCCGGCTGGGCTTGCTCGGACCCGGCCTTGACCGATACGGGTTCTTCTGCCTGCCGTGCAGGTTTGACCATTTTCGGCTCTTGTCTCGCAGGTTTGTCCGGGGCAGCCTGTTCGGTTGAAGGCTGCTCCAACACTTCTTTCTGTTGTATAGATTCTTCCGGCGGAGCAGGTGATTTTTTACGACAGCCCACTGCATTTATAACAACCAACACCAAACAAATCCAAAGAAGATACTTAGCTTTCATTATCAAATTCCCTTTCTCAAATATGTGCACAAAACTTAATCAGACATTTCTCTAACAAGCACCGACGATTCTAATACACCCGGCGTTTGCTGGAGTTTACCCCCGTTAGAGACTTTTTCCGCCGGGCCTCTAACGGGGTTCAAGGCCAGATTATAACCCGTAAAAGCAATTTCACACTAAAATAATTCCGACATAGACACAAATAATCCAGCAAAACCACCAGTACCCCATTTCAGAAATAGTACGACTACGAGATTGCCACGCTCGGCTGCGCCTCGCTCGCAATGACGACGAATGCAGCCCTATGTCATTGCGAGGAGCCCTTCGGCTACGCTCAGGGTAAACTCCACAACGAAGCAATCTCGCTCTGGCATAGTAGCAAGATTTACTTAACGCTGTAATAGATACAACCGGAAACCACATTTTTGTTACATCGGCAAGAACGCTACGGTTGAATTGTCTGTGCTTTTAGCTACAATAAACAGAAATTTTTCTGCACAAGATTATGAATTTTAACGAGCTGCTAAACCTGGTTTCTTCGGACAACGCTCCGAGTATTTGTATTGATTCGCGTGCCATCGGGGCCGGCGATATCTTCGTAGCCGTTAAAGGTACTGTTTACGACGGCCACGACTTTATTGACCAGGCCCTTGCCAACGGCGCCGAATATATCGTGTGCCGGCGATACCAACGAAGGACGAGGAACGAAGGACGAGGGACGATGTTTAGCCGGCACACCTGTGGTGCCGGGACTCAACAGACAACGGGTGGCAGCCTAAAGCGAGTCCCAAAAGATTGGGACGAGCTTGGGGATGGCTTGTTGCAAACATCGAGTATCAAGACCATAGTCGTTGACGATTCTGCAGAAGCGGCAGCGCTTCTGGCACAGGCAAGTCGAGGCGACCCGGCTTCGCAATTAACGAACCTCGCTGTTACCGGTACAAATGGAAAAACCACCGTTGCATATCTGGTACGTTCCTGTATCCAAAAGGCCGGCCAAAAGTGCGGCCTCATCGGTACCGTCATTTATGATACCTGCTCAGGTGATAGCTGCCAGGCGGTCTTGACAACACCGGACTGTCTGACAATCGCCGCCGGGCAAGAGCAAATGTTAAAAAACGGCGCAAAGTATATGGTCATCGAGGCCAGCAGCCACGCCCTTTCTCAAAACCGTCTGGCAGGTATTAACTTCAAAGCCGCCGCTTTCACTAACCTCGCCGGCGACCATCTGGACTATCATAAAACCGAAGAAGATTATTTGGCCGCCAAAACCAGACTTTTTTCTACTCTTTCGCCTGATGCTGTAGCGGTGTTGAATCAACAATCGCCGCAGGCCAAATCTATTGCTGCGCAAACCGACGCCAAAATCCTATGGTACGCCATTGACGAGCCGGCCGACATCACCGCTCATATCGAATCGATGGATATGAGCGGAACTCGATACTCGATACTCGATACTAGATGCTCGTCGAGTATCGGGAATCGAGAATCGAGCATCGAAGTTAGGACTCCCTTGCTTGGCCGATATAACGTGAGTAATTCTTTAGCGGCAGCCGGATTGTGCCTTGCGGCCGGCCTCGATTTGGAAACAATAGCTGCCGGTTTATCCGCTCAGCAAACAATACCCGGCCGATTAGAAAAAATCGATTGGCCAGGTGATTTTTCGGTAATCATTGATTACGCACACACCGACGATGCTTTGAGAAATGTTCTCTCGACACTAAAGCCGCTGTGCAGTGGCAAGTTGCGGGTCGTTTTCGGTTGCGGCGGAGACAGGGACAAAACCAAACGACCGCGCATGGCTAAGGTCGCTGAACAATTAGCCGATTTTATAATCGTTACCAGCGACAACCCTCGAACCGAAAAACCCGAAGACATTATAGATGAAATTGTCGCCGGCTTTGAAAATGGGCCTGTAATACCGTATGCAAAATTACGAGATACGAGATACGAGATACGAGATACGAAGATAATTGAGCCGGACAGAAAAAAAGCCATCGGGTTGGCAATAGAATCTGCCGAAAAGGACGATATCGTGCTCATAGCGGGCAAAGGCCACGAAACATACCAGATAATCGGAAAACAAAAATTCGATTTCAGTGATAAAAAAATCGCCAGCGAGTATCTTAAGAAACGGATTAGAAACGGCTAATTAGCTTATAGCAAGAAGAGTGCTTACCGAAATATCTTCATCTATCTTCTCCCAGTGTATTCCTATCCCGCCACCGATAAGACGCCAATCTTTCCTTTCGTCATCATTAGCATCTCGAAGACGAGCAAACCACTCCAGAGGAACTATAATTTCGCGTCCATCTGCAAGTGCAACCCGCAAAGAATCATTCGTAAATGAAACATCTGTGGCGAGCGCTTCAACTTTGACTGGCAAAGTACTCATCCCATTTTCCCTCAGTTAGATTTTCATTCTCTTGGACTAATTTCCGTATTTCAGTAAGTTCATGGCTTCTAAAACCTCGATTGTGTGCTAATTCCACCGGTGAAAGCCAATATTTCGCATATTTTTCTGCTCTTTCAATGTGTATATGCGGCTTTTCTGATCTATCAAGGCTGAAAATGAAAAATCTATATCCTTTTACGCGAAGTGAAGTACCGTAGGCATAATCCTATTAGCATAATGTATATAGCAAAATTCCTTAAGAAAATCAAGCTATTTTGAACATCCTATCGCATTTTTTGCCTATGGTAAAAGCAACATAATCCCTTATGCAAATTTGGCGACTTCCACGGGACGCTCAACGGCAAAGCTCTTATGATGGAGTCTAATACGCTCTATTTCATGGAGTGTTTCTGCTGTAAAGTAGCTTTGCCCACAATGAGGGCAACTCAACATAGGGATGTTTTCTATTACCAGCAAATTTTTCCCTTTGCCGTAGGTTTCGGCAACTCTACGAACACGTGCTCCCTTATGTCCACAAATATCACATATCATTTGTCTTGTCCTTATTCTTATAGTGCATATATGGTAATAATAACCAGTTTGCCGGTTGGACTTAACTTTGCAACCACTTCGATTTTGCCGCCTTCAACTGTTTTGCCTGCGATACGTTATTTCCATTCACCGGTTGCTATATCCTTTTGACGTTCAAGTATCTTTCCCGTGAGGACTCCCCGTTCGATATCATAAATAGTTAAATCATTGTGGAACTTCCAGGCCTTCCTGAACCATCCCCTCCAGATGAAAGGCAATGGCCTCTTTCATATTTTTCTCCACTTCTTCCTTGCTGGAGCCGGCAGCAATACAGCCCGGTAAATCGGGAGAAAAAGCTGAATAACCGGTTTTTGTTTCTTCTATTATAACCAGGTATTTCATCAGCTTGCTCGTTTAGCTATGCATAGGCTAACTTTTTCACTTCTTTTTCTATACGATGTGAAAGCCTGTCTGTCTCTATATCCAAATCATAATCCATCTGAAGACCCAGCCAAAACTGCGGTGAATTGCCAAAATGACGAGCTAAACGAAGTGCCGTGTCTGCCGTTATGCTCCTTTTGCCATGAACGATTTCATTTATTCTCCGAGGGGACACCCCTAAACAT
>Ga0209979_1001530_pt1 | contig 25044 bp, 20 predicted proteins | sample AnhtaG_FD_183114 | JGI IMG/M metagenome (GOLD analysis project Ga0209979, IMG submission 183114) | Deep subsurface microbial communities from Anholt, Denmark to uncover new lineages of life (NeLLi) - Anholt_01485 metaG (SPAdes) (version 2) | ecosystem: Environmental > Aquatic > Marine > Oceanic...
TGGGTGCTTCAAACGATGAGGACTGTACAGCTTGTGAAGCCCAGCCAAGCCCTTCGAGCACAGCGTGCCGCGATTGATGCGGCAACCGGGATCGCCCTCTATGCTGACCGGTTTGCCGTCCCTCATGTGGATCAGTATCCCACAACCTCCGTGATCCATGCGACAGCAGCTTCTGACGATCTCGTCCATGCCCTGCGTCTCCACAGCTATGTCCCTCCCCCTGCGGAATGAGAGATAGAATGTTGTGAGGATAATCGACACCATTCTACTTGACCGCGCTGCCTTCAGCAAGCATAGCTGTTGCACCCTCCTGCCAATGACCTATAATCAGCGTGCCCTTGAACGTAACGAGTCTTCGCCCCGCGCACCTCGGGCCGGCCTCGAAATGACAACGCCTCTTGTGGCGATGCCGGCGGTGGGCCGAAGCGCCTCGTGGGAGAACTGGAACTCCCAGAACATGCGTAGAACAATCGACCTTGGCGGCGCTGATTGGCGTTTCGGTTGCGTCTCGCCAAAGCCGCTCGATTCCCGGTTGGACGATCAGGCTGAAGTGGACGAGTGGCTCCCCGCCACTGTGCCTGGCAACGTACGATCTGACCTCCTGGCTCTGGGCAGGATGGAGGACCCCTTCTACGGTACCAACAACGAAGACAGCCAGTGGGTGGATGCCTTCGACTGGTGGTACACCCGACCGCTCCAGGTCCGCTTGAGGGAAGGAGAGCGGGCCTTCCTGATCTTCGACGGGATATAGACTACATCTCCGCCGTCTACCTGGATCAGATCGAACTGGGCCGACACGAGGGCATGTTCTCGCGCCAAGTCTACGAGATCACCGGCTTGACCAAAGCCGAGGGCTCCGAGGTCGCGGTGCGCATCTGGGGTTCCGACTCCTTGCCCCATCGGCGGTTGTCCTGGCAGGAGAGACTCTGGTCGCCGGTTGCCACAGCCCTTCAGCGCGGCCAGGAGGCCTTCCCACCTCGGTCCGCGACCCTCAAGTGCCAGATGGGCTTTGGCTGGGACTTCGCACCGCGGACGAGGACGATGGGCCTGTGGGATGGTGTTTCCCTGGTCGTCACCCGTTCGGTCTTCGTTAGAGAGATCTTCATCAAGACACATCTCGAGCATCGCGCAGCACAGGTCACGCTGCTAGCGACGCTGGACTCCGATAGAGCCCAGGAGGTGGACGCGGAGGTGCTGATAACCCACAAGACTAGCTCCGAACCGTCGGAGCGGCAGTGGAGATATGACCTGACCCTGGAGCAGGGGCAGCAAACCAGGGAAGTGCAGTTCACACTGCCAGAACCCCACCTCTGGCAGCCGTGGGACCGAGGAGAACCTCACCTCTACGACCTTCAGCTGCGCATACTACGCGGGGAGCAACCCTTGGACTCAGTGAAGGAGAGCTTCGGCGTGCGGAGTGTGGAGATGGCCCGCAATCCGGAGACCCCGGTCGGCCGTGAGGACTGGACTGTGGTGTTGAATGAAGCGCGGGAGTTCATCCGCGGGGCCAACTGGGTACCGCTCGACTCCCTTCCCGGCCGGTCGAGGCACACGGATTACCAAGCTTTGATTACCATGGCGAAAGAAGCCGGAATCAACCTGCTACGGGTTTGGGCAGGGGGACTGCGCGAGAAGAAGGCCTTCTATGATCTCTGTGACAGGGAGGGGATCATGGTGTGGCAGGACTTCCCACTGGCCTGCTTGCCGCTGGGGCACTTCCCGCGCCGACGAGCTTTCCACCACCTGCTGGCTCAGGAGGCGCGCAGCATCGTGCGCCAGTTGCGCAACCATCCATCCCTGATACTGTGGTGTGGTGGCAACGAGTTCAGCTACAAGCGCAATCGCAGGCTGGTGGACACACTGGAGGCCGTTGTCGAGCAGGAAGATGGTACCCGTCCTTTTCGCAAGAGTTCTCCCGGACGTGGCGACACACACAACTGGGTGGTGTGGCACGCCAAAGCCCCCGCTCGTGATTACCGCGAGGATCGGTCCCAGTTCGTCAGCGAGTTTGGTCTCCAGTCCCTTCCAGACGTCTCCTCGCTGTCCCACTTTCTTCCCCGGAAAGACCTGCATCCGCCTGGCGAGGGATGGAGGTATCATTCCGCCCAGGTGGAGAAGCTGGAGCGATACGTAGCTCCCCACTCCCCTCGCACCCTGGCGGAGTGGGTGGACGCCTCCCAGAAGGGTCAGACCTTCGGTCTGCAAGTCGCCATCGAGCATTCCCGCCGACGCAAGTACCGCACCAGCGGCACCATCTTCTGGCAGTTCAACGACCCCTGGCCCGCCATCTCGTGGAGCGTCATCGACTACTATCGCCAACCCAAGCGCGCTTATGTCAAGCTGAAGACGCTCTACAACCCCGTCCTCATCAGCCTCGAATATGCATTGCAGGAGTATCGTCCCGGCGACCTCTTCCAGGCCGACATCTGGGTCATCAACGACCTGCTGACGCCGCACCGCGATTGCCTGTTGGAGATCAACCTCGACGACCGAAGGATCTACTCCCGCACAGTCTCGCTCCCAGCGGATTCCAGCCAGAAGGTGGGCTCCGTCGAGCATCGTCTGGGCCCCCACAAAGGTCACTTGACGGTCACTTTGCAGAGACAAAGGCAACTGATCTCCAGCAATGAGTAGGACCTGCTCTATCATGACCCTCATGACGCTCGGTGGATAGACGTCCTGTACTCCAAGCTCGGTCAATGGGCCATGGAGTAGCCAAGCCGTCAGTCAGGCAAAGAACTCCCTTGAGCAATCAGGGAAGACGGGCTATAATAGGCCGGGAGTTGCAGGATGAGGATGCTGGTGACAGGGGGCGCGGGTTACATTGGAAGCGTCGCCACAGAGGAGCTGATCGAGGCCGGCTACGACGTCGTCGTCTACGACAACCTGACGCAAGGGCATCGCCAAGCTGTCCACCCCCAGGCGGTCTTCGTGGAAGCGGACCTGTCGGACCGAGAAGCGCTGAACAGCGTGTTCGCAAAGCACGACATCCAGGCCGTCATGCACTTCGCAGCCCACAGCGTGGTTTCCTTCTCGATGCGCGACCCTTTGCGCGTCATCAGAGAGAACGTGGGCCATGCCATCAACCTGCTGGAAGCGATGGCCGCTCATGACGTGAAGCGCTTCATCCTCTCCTCGACCGCCAACGTCTACGGCGATCCAGAACGCATACCCATCCGAGAGGAAGACCGTCTGGCGCCCGGCAGCCCTTACGGGGAATCGAAACTGATGATCGAGAGGATCCTCCACTGGTGCGAGGTAAGGTACGGGTTGCGTTATGCCAGCCTGCGGTACTTCAACGCCGCCGGAGCCTCCGAGGCCTACGGTGAGCATCATGACCCTGAGACTCATTTGATCCCTCTCCTGTTGAAGGTTGCGCTGGGTCAGAGGGAGCATCTGGACATCTATGGTAGCGACTATCCCACGCGCGATGGAACCTGTGTGCGCGACTACATTCACCTGATAGACCTGGCGCAGGCCCACATCCTGGCTCTGGAGGCACTGGACAAAGGGAGTCGCATCTACAACCTGGGCAACGGTGAAGGATTCACTGTGCAGGAGGTAGTGGCCACAGCCCGAGAGGTTACCGGCCATCCGATCCCCGCCAGAATAGCTCCGCGGCGCTCTGGCGATCCCGCAACTCTGGTGGCCAGCTCTGAGAAGATACGACGTGAATTGGGATGGGAGGCACGGACTCCCGACCTGAGGGAGATCATCGAGAGCGCCTGGCGCTGGCAACAAGCCCACCCTGAAGGGTATGCTGAATGAGAGCCGCGTCTGCTGGCTCAAGGGTGCGGAGCCGGCACCCGGAGCCAGGTGACTGATAGGAGGAACCGTGGCCGAGGTCATCGGTTATCCCTTTCTCGCCGTGGTCGGACAGGAGGAGATGAAGACCGCCCTCATCTTGGCTGCCATCAATCCGCGGGTCAGGGGTGTGCTTCTGCTTGGGCCTCGAGGCACCGGCAAGACCACTGCGGCCCGAGGTCTGGTAGACCTGCTGCCGCCGGTACCCCGGAGCATGTGCCCTCAGGGCTGTGAACCTCAACTTGCGGCCATCTCCAGGGAATACATCTGCCCCGACTGTGCGGCCAAGCTGGATGCAGGAGAGGAGATCACTTACTCCGCTCCCATGCAGGTATTCGAACTCCCCCTCAACGCCACCACGGATGATGTGCTCGGAGGACCAAATCCAAGGATTGCGCTGGAGCAGAGCCGCTGGCAGCTACAACAGGGTGTGCTGTACTACGCCCACAGTAACGTCCTCTATGTAGACGAGATAAACCTCCTGGATGAGGACATAGTCAACTGTACCCTGGATGCGGCATCCAGAGGGTACTACGTGGTGCGCCGGGGACGCCTGATAGGCACTTTCCCCTCCCAATTCCTGCTCATCGGCTCTATGAATCCAGAAGAAGGACAATTGCGCCCCCAGCTCATGGACCGCCTAGGGCTGAGGGTAGTGGTCTCTCCATTGCCCGATCCTGAACAGCGCATGGAGGTATACGAGCGCAACAGACACTTCGCCGACGACCCTGTCAGCTTCGCGGCAGGCTATGCCGACGAAACCATGGCTCTCGCGGAGGAGATAGCCCGCGCCAAGGATCTGCTACCGCGGGTCACCATCCCCTCCGACATAGCCAGGGCAGCGATCAGGCTAATTGAGTCCTTGAAGATCCAATCCCATCGGGCGGAGATCGTACTCCTGGAGGCCTCCCGCGCCCGGGCTGCCGCCGACGGGCGCACGGAGGTGAAGTACGAGGACATCAATGTCACCGCGCCCCTAGCCCTCCGCCAGCGCACGAGCGACTTCATGGAGCGCTTCGTGATGGAAAGCCAGGAAGAGGATGAAAGAATCGCCAGTGGCTTAGACGCAATCGTGGGACACGAAAACGGATAGATGCGCCTGGGAATCAACGGGTTCTTCTGGAATCAGGAAACGACAGGTAGCGGGCAGTACACCCATCAACTCGTAGACGAGCTTCTGGCCCTCCCAGATGGGCCGGAATGTGTGCTCTTCAGGCCCCACCGCAAGAGGGCGCCCACAAGCACGATCGCCTCAACGCGTAAGGTAGAAGAGCGCTTCTTATCTTGGCCCGCTCCGCTGGGTGAGAACCTTGCCAAACTGTGGTTCGAGCAAATCTCCTTCCCACAGGCCTGCCTCGAGCAAAAGGTTGACGTGGCCCATGTGCCGTACTTCGCAGCCCCCTTTCAAGCTCGCGGGAGCACGGTGGTCACCGTCCACGATCTCATCCCCCTCATCCTGCCGGCGTATCGCGGGTCAATCCTGGTGCGCTGGTACACGCGACTGGTCGCAGCCGGGGCCAGGCGGGCACGGGCCGTGATCACTGATTCCCTGTCCTCCAAGAGGGACATCACCACCCTGCTGGAGATCCCAGCGGCACGCGTGCACGTGGTCCATCTGGCCGCGAACGAGATATTCAGACCCGTGCGGGATGCCCAGGCGCTAGCCGCCATGCGGCAGAAGTACGACCTGGAGGGGGAGTACGTTCTGTATCTCGGGGGATTCGACCACCGTAAGAACCTCAAGATGCTGCTCCTCGCTTTTGCTGCACTCGTCGACGATTCGAGCCTCAAAGCCCGGCTGGTGATCGCCGGACCCCTTCCGGGCCGGGAATCCTCTTTCTTTCCAGATCCCCGCGCCATGGCACAGAGATGGGACCTGAAAGACAGGGTGAGTTTCATTGGCTGGGTTCCAGACAAAGACAAGCCAGCCCTGTATAGTGAAGCCACTCTTTTCGTCTTTCCCTCCCTCTACGAGGGCTTCGGCCTGCCACCCCTGGAGGCCATGTCATGTGGGACGGCAGTCATCACCTCCAACCGGGGTTCTCTCCCCGAAGTGGTTGGAGATGGTGCCATGCTTGTCGATCCGCAAGACGCGGATGACCTGGCCCGCGCCATGAACGCGTTGCTGCGGGATGAGGTCCAGAGAAAGGAACTCTCCGCCAAGGGACTGGAGAGAGCACGGGTTTTCTCCTGGAAGAAGACTGCGACGCAGACGATGGAAATCTACAAGTCAGCAGTGGCCGCAGGATGAAGAGTTCTGCAAAGCACATCAAAGTGCTCATGATCTCCAAGGCCTGTGTGAGGGGCAGCTATCAGAAGAAACTGGAGGAACTGGCCACGTTCGACGACGTGCAACTGACCGTCATCGTACCTCCCTACTGGGCGGAGAGAGGAGAGAGGATCCACCTGGAGCGGGCTCACACACAGGGCTACGAACTCCTCACGGAGAAGATGGCTCTGAACGGGCACTTCCACCTCAGCTTCTATCCCAACCTGGGTGCACACGTGCGACGCTTGCAGCCGCATATCATGCACATAGACGAGGAGCCGTACAACCTGGCCACCTTCCAGGCCATGAGGTTGGCACAGAGCGCGGGGGCAAGACCCCTCTTCTTCACCTGGCAGAACCTTCTGCGCCACTACCCTTTCCCCTTCAGTTGGATGGAGGGATACAACTACCGACATGCGGCTCATGCCATCGCCGGCAACGTGGAGGGCGTGGGAGTCCTCCGTATCAAAGGTTTTCAAGGGCCGGTTAGCGTGATACCGCAGTTCGGCGTGGATCCGGAGGCGTACCGGCCTGCGCAAGTCTTGGAGCAGAACGGATCCCCACACTTTCGAATCGGCTATGTGGGACGCCTGGTGGAAGAGAAGGGAGCGGACCTCCTGCTGCGAGCAGTGGTTGGGCTGAGAGGAGATTGGCTCCTATCTGTCCTGGGGGACGGACCGTTCAAGTCTCAGTTGAGGCGGCAGGCCAGGGAGTTGGGCATAGGGGACAGGGTCAGGTTTGAGGCATCGCTGCCCTCAGCAGAGATGCCCTTGCACTACAAGGGCCTCGATGTTCTGGTGCTGCCCTCCAGGACGCGGCGCCACTGGAAGGAACAGTTCGGCCGCGTATTGATCGAAGCCATGGCCTGCGGCATACCGGTGATTGGATCCAACTCGGGGGAGATTCCGCAGGTCATCAGTGACGCGGGATTGATCTTCCCCGAAGAGGATTGGGGAGCCCTGCAAGCGCACCTAAGGCACCTGATGGATCATGAACAGGCGCGTGAGTCATGGGCGGAGAAGGGCCGACAACGAGTAATGGAAGAATACACCCAGAGCCACATCGCTGCCGCAACGCGTAGCGTCTATCTCACTATCATGCGCCGGAATGCTTGATGCCGACATGGCAGCGCAACCGAGACTGGTCCAAGGCCGCTTGCCTACGTGCACCTTGGCGAGTATGATTGGCTGCTAGCATGCACATTGGTTTGAACGCTCAGTTGTTGTCTTCTGCGAGAAGTGATCGCGCTGCCGGGATCAGCTGGTACATCCATAACCTGCTCCAGCGTCTTCCCAGCGCTCGCCACCAGCACCGCTACACGGTTTTCCTGGGCGACAGAGAGGCAGCACAAAGCCTCCGCGATCTGGAAACGCGGGTTACTTCCCTGCACACTGCCAGACCTGCGGCCAGGATCTTCTGGGAGCAAGTCTTGCAGCCTATGCAACTGGTGAGGGAGGGCGTGGATCTACTTCACTCCCTGGCTTTCGTTCAGCCGATATTCCTCACCTGCCCGGGGGTAGTGACCATCTACGATCTCAGCTACATCCTATTCCCAGAACGCCTCCACCCTTTGCGGCGACTCTACTTGAGGTGGGGTACTCGACGCTCGGCCAGAGAGGCTCGACGCATCATTGCCATCTCACACAGCACGAAGCAAGACATTGTGAGACTCCTGGGAGTGGCAGAGACAAAAGTGGATGTGGTATCCTGTGGCGTGGATGAGGACTTCCAACCGATAGGAGACCCGCAACTGCTGGATGATTTCCGGCTCAAGCGGCGCCTCCCGCAACGGATCATTCTATTTGTGGGCACGATAGAGCCTCGGAAAAACCTAGTCACTTTGCTGAAAGCGTACGCCTTGCTCGGACAGAAGGCTCAACTTCCGCCGCTAGTCATCGGGGGACCGAAGGGGTGGCATCATCAAGAAGTCTTCGCAGCGGTGGAGGAGCTAGACTTGCGAGAGTCCGTCATGTTCCCAGGATACATCTCGAGACAGGAGTTGCCGCTCTGGTACAACGCAGCCGACTGTCTCGTCTATCCGTCTCTGTACGAAGGTTTTGGTCTACCTCCTCTAGAAGCCATGGCCTGTGGAACTCCTGTGATCACCTCAAATGCCTCTTCCCTGCCGGAGGTTGTGGGTGACGCTGGGATGCTGGTGAGCCCGAGCAGTGTGGAAGAGATAGCAGACGCTATGCATAGAGTATTGACTGACGACGACCTGCGCACGCAGATGAGCGAGAAAGGGTTGAGCAGGTCAGGTGACTTCTCGTGGCGTAGGGCCGCTGAATTGACTGTGGAGGTGTACGAGCGGGCCATGAGCGATTCGGGAACGCAGGAGCCATGATGTTTGGCGCGTACAAACGTTGGTCCACCATAGCCCTGGTTGCGACAGACATATTGCTCATCAATGTCGCCTTTGCACTCTCCCATTACGTGCGCTATGAACTACAGTGGATACGCGGTGTGGCCGAGGCCTACTACGTGCCTTTCGGGGCGTACGTGCCGGTGAGCCTGCTCTTGACGGTGATTCTACTGGTGGTCTTCAAGGCCGAGGGACTGTACGATCGAAGACGCGGGACCTCATGGCTGGACGAGATATACACCATCTTCAAGTCCACCCTGATCGGCATGGCGATAATGATCTTCCTCTTCTTCCTGTATCGCGCCCACTTCTACTCTCGGCTCATCTTCTTGTACGCTTTTCTCCTCATCGGCGGCATGCTGAGCCTCAGCCGCCTGGTGGAACGGCAGATAAGGAACCACCTGCGGCGCCGCGGGGTGGGGGCAGACCGCATAGTCATCGTCGGCGCCGGGGTGGTCGGTCGCGCCATCATGAGCAGCATCCTGGCCAGACCTGAGCTTGGATATCGGCCGGTGGGCTTCGTTGACGATGACCCCCACAAGCAGGACAACGACATCGGGCCTTTCCAAGCCCTGGGCGGGACAGCGGATCTCCCCGCCATCCTTAGAAGGGAGGCCGTGGACGAAGTCATCATCAGCCTTCCCCGGATCTCGTACCGGAAGGTGCTCGAGATCATCACTGACAGTGAGCGCCGAGGGGTGCGGGCTCGGTTCGTACCCGATCTGCTCCAGATGAGCCTGAGCCAGGTGGACACAGACGAGATCAACGGCATCCCTCTGATCGGGATGAAAGAGCCGACGCTCAAGGGCTGGAAGATCGCCTTGAAGCGCATCATTGATATCGCAGTCTCCAGCGTCGCCCTCCTGCTTCTGGCGCCGCTGTTCTTCCTGACCGGCGCCCTGATCAAACTCGATTCCCCGGGGCCTGTATTCTTCAGGCAGATCCGTCTTGGGCGAGGAGGGAAGCCCTTCGCCTGTTACAAGTTCCGTTCCATGCGACAGGAAGCCGAGCAGGAGCGGCCTGGACTGACTGACCTGGACGAGGCCAAGGGTCCAATATTCAAGATCAAAGACGACCCTCGGATCACGCGACCGGGGAAGATCCTGCGGCGCTTCAGCCTGGACGAGCTGCCCCAGCTCCTCAACGTCTTTGGAGGCGACATGAGCCTGGTGGGCCCGCGACCCCCTCTTCCCTCAGAGGTGGAGCAGTATGAGGATTGGCATCACGAGCGTCTCAACATCCCTTCAGGGATTACCGGTCTCTGGCAGGTGATGGGGAGAAGCGATCTGAGCTTCGATGAAATGGTGATGCTCGACCTGTTCTATGCTGAGAACTGGTCGCTGTGGCTCGATTTCAAGATCATGCTCAGGACGGTCCCGACCGTCCTTTTCGGCCGTGGCGCCTACTGAGGACTCAGCGACGTGTGACGCGACCAAGGCAACTCCAACTGTTGCACTGCTGACCATGCGTATGACTAGTAAAGGAGAAAGCCAGAGATGGCGACTCTGACGCTGCCGGCCCTGATCGACATCCACGTCCACCTGAGGGACCCAGGAGCCACACACAAGGAGGACTTCGCGACCGGAACCGCTGCCGCCCTGGCCGGAGGCGTGGTTGCGGTGCTGGACATGCCCAACAACACACCACCGACCACGGACGAAGCGACCCTTCGCCGTAAGGGGGGACTGGCGTCTACCAAGGCACGCTGCGATTTCGGATTCTACTTGGGCGCCACGGCCGGCAACGCGGGGCAAGGCGCGGGAACCGTCGAAGTCGCGGGACTCAAGATGTATCTCAACGAGACCTACGGTCCCCTGCGGCTGGAGGCTCTGTCGGCGGTGATGGCACACTTCAGGCATTGGCCCAGGGACAAGCCCATCGCTGCGCACGCCGAGCAGCTATCCACCGCCATGGTTATCGGGCTGGCGCAGCTCTATGGTAGATCAGCACACATCTGCCATGTCAGCCGCAAAGCGGAGATCGAACTCATCAGGCACGCCAAGGCGAAAGGCGCCAAGATCACCTGTGAAGTGACTCCGCACCACCTTTTCCTCACTGACGAAGACGCCCAGAGACTGGGGGGCTTTGGTGAGGTGAAGCCTGCCCTGGGCACGCGAGAAGACAGAGAAGCGCTGTGGGCCAATCTCGACACCATAGACGCCGTGGCCTCCGACCACGCACCACACACCATTGAGGAGAAGGAAAGCGAGACCCCACCCCCAGGTGTGCCTGGCCTGGAGACCACGTTGCCCCTTCTCCTCAACGCCGTGGGCGAGGGACGACTCTCCGTGGACCGGCTAGTGGAATTGACGCATCACGGCCCTGCGCGCGTGATGGGCGTCCGGCCTCCAGAGGAAGCCTTTGTCGAAGTAGATCCGGACGCCCGCCACGTGCTGCACGGTGCAGGACTGCTCACCAAGTGCGGCTGGACGCCTTTTGAAGGCATGAAGGTTCAGGGGCTGGTGCGAAGGGTCTATCTGCGGGGAACGAGAGTCTACGAGGATGGCGAAGTCCTGGCCCCTCCGGGCTCAGGCAGGCCCCTTGTACTGTCTTGACCGGAACCTACTGCTTCCAGGGCAGAGACGGTACCTGCGCAGGCTGGGCATACGGTCCACGTCGGAACTCATCCCAATAGTCCTTGCCATTCACCACTGAGTAGGCGAATATCACCTGCCCCTGGCATCCGGCCTGGCGCGCCATTCTGATGCGCGCCTCGATCTCGGAGAAAGAGGCATAGTCGGCGTGGATCCCGGCATATACGTGCCGCCCGTATGACTCTGACATGAAGTCCCGGACAAGGGTCTCGAAGCGGTCACGGCTGCCCTTCACGGCTGTCCCATACAGCATCGGCGCGAGGAAATCCATCTTGCCCATCTCCAGCCAAGCCCTGGAGTCCTGAAAGTAGCCACCGTATCCCTCGTATGTCGTGCTGCCGTAGGTGACCCACTTCCACTTGTCTTGGTAGATGGGCCACACGGCTGCGGAGAGGGCAACGCCTGGTCGCAGAGGGATCACCTCGTCATTGATGTGGCTCACTAGCTCGGTGACCTGGGCCCGCTGCCAGTCGCCGCGATCCCCCGTACCGGCTTCGCTCCACCGCTGCTCACTGACTGGATCGTACGAGAAGTGAGGACCGCTATATCGCACGTAGTCCAGGTGCAAGCCATCCACATCGTAGTTCAAGACAATGCCCCTACACACGGCCACGAAGTGGTCAACCACGGCTGGATGCCCAGGATTGGCCGACAGGTAGTGCGGATTCAGTCCCATGGGGTTGCGATTGCTGTCCCACTGCACCCACTTGCTCTCGTAGAGATCATTGAAGCGATGATACATGTGCCTGGGCGTCGTCTGGCTGGGAGGCGTCTCGCCCAGCCAGGCAGGGTAGACATTGACGTAGGCGTGCAACTCCAGGCCGGCCGCGTGGGCCTCGTCAATGGCCACACGGAGTGGATCCCAGCCCGGGTACCGGCCCAGAGTACCGGTCAGTCGGTCCGCCCAGGTCTCCTGGACGGAGAAGTAGTAGGCATCCCCGTTGCCACGAACCTGGAAAAGAAGCATGTTGAAGTTGGCCGACGCAGCTTTGTTGACGATGGTCCGTACATCGGCCTCCGTCCTGTACGACCAACGGGGAACCCACAGCGCCCGAGCTTCGACGGAGGGAATGGAAGCCTGCTCGATGCCAGCCCAGGTCTCAGTGGCAGACGCTTGGTCGACGGGGGCCTGGGAGGAATCGCCGGTCTGCTCTCCAGGGAAGGGCAGGTGCTCCGAGTCCATGTCTGCGGCCACCGAGAACTCCAGATCCCTCGAGCCCTTTCCCCGCGAGCCAGCCCAAAAACCAAGCACCAGCGCCAGGATCAGCAGCCCGCCGCCGACCACCCACAGCACCCTATTGCGCACGTCTGGTCGCACCTCCTCCCCGCATCCAGGTGGCTAGGATTCCCTCTTTCGACCGCGCGGGCCCAAGAGGACTGGGCCCGCTCAGGATGCGCTCACACCTAGTTCAGAAAGGGTTTCAGATTGCGGCTCCGGCTGGGATGACGCAGACGTCGTAGCGCCTGGGCCTGGATCTGCCGGATGCGCTCACGGGTCAGACCCAACTTCTCCCCCACCTGTTCCAGGGTGTAGTCCTCCCCATCCTCGAGTCCGTATCGCAAACGAAGGACACGGGCCTCCCGAGGCGTGAGGGACTCCAGAGCATCTTCAACCTGCTCCCCCATCAACGAATGGGAGGCCATGAACGAAGGCGTGGGAGTCATGTCATCCTCAATGAACTCCGCCAGCGTGCTTTCCTCCTCCTCCCCGACAGGGGTCTCCAGAGAGAGAGGTTGTCCTCCCAGGCGCCAGAGATCGCTCACCCTCTCGGGAGAGATCTCCAGCTCCTCCGCCAGTTCCTCGTTACTTGGCTCTCGTCCCAGTTCCTGTGCCAACCGCTTACCAACCCAGTTCATCTTGTTCAACTCATCGACGATGTGAGCCGGCAGGCGGATGGTACGACCTTGATCGGCCACAGCCCTCAGAATGGCCTGACGGATCCACCAGGTGGCATAGGTGCTGAAGCGGTGTCCCTTGTCTGGATCGAACCTCTCTACGGCCTTGATCAATCCCAGACTGCCCTCTTGCATGAGGTCGGACAGCGGTAGACCGCGCCCCAGATACTTGCGAGCGATGCTGATCACCAAGCGCGAGTTCGCCTCGATGAAACGTCGCCGAGCCCTATCCCCGCGCTCGACCCTCGCTTCGAACCGCTTTCTCTCTTCGACATCGATGCCGGCGTCGGCCTCTGCCAACTGCCTCCGGGCAGCCTCACCCTTCCTGCAAGCCGACGCCAGCTCCCTCTCCTCCTCCGCGCTCAGCAGAGGAATGGTCCCCACCTCCTTCATGTACAACGAGATGACGTCGTCACTAGCCACACCTTTGAACGAGGTGGGATCCCGTTTCTCTTCAAGGTCCGCACTTAACCCAGCGGTATTCACCATAGTGTCTTCCAACTCCAATTCTTTGACCCTCATGATCCTCCCCCTAGCAACGGCCTTCCTTCGAGACGGCCGAAAAACGCTTCATCAACTCAAATGAGCCCGTCAATGGACCCCTCAACAGGTTAGCCAGCAGTTTGATAGGAATCCTCGCAATGAGCCTGAGAGAAATCTGGAAGGAACCTGTCCAACTGCTCCCTGTGTAGTCTGTAGTAGACACGTACTCCATCTTTCCTGTAGACCACCAATCCGGCGTTCTCCAGGACTCGATAGTGATGAGACATGGCCGGCTTGCTCTTCTGGAAGGCACATCGAAAGTCCTCGCAACCCAGTTCCTCGCAGCACACCAACATCCTGACTATCTCATAACGGGTCGGGTCCGACAGGGCTTTGAACACCTTGATCGCTTCCTGCGAGAAATCGGAATCCATGTGCTCCCCCAGATAGATAGTTCCACACTTTTGGAATCGATTAACAATGATAGCAGGAAAGCGAACTCTTGTCAAGTCGGAATAGGTGACAAGAGAGATCCACAGAGGCAGCCCACCATCATCTCATAGATTTTTCTTTCCATCCGTCATAATTCCGCGCTTTTTCTCTCGTGAACAACCAAAAGCGGCGTTGGCTGGGTACCAACACCGCTTCTTCCCCTCAGCCAACCGCAGTCTAGTACATGTACCTACGCCACACCTCGTGACCCTGCATCTTGCCGAGCAACACCACTGCGGCGTACCGTGGAACCGCCGGGCGCGTGAGCAATCTCATCCCCGCCTCTTGAGGCATTCGACCGCCCTTCCGCTGGTTACACGGTATGCAAGCGGCCACCACGTTCTCCCAGCCATGCTCTCCGCCCCGCGAACGAGGAACGACGTGATCAAGCGTGAGTTGTGCCTTGGAGGGCTGAGCGCCGCAGTATTGACACGTGTACAGATCCCGCGCCAAGATAGTCCGTCTCGTGAGGGGGATGAGTAACCTATGGGGCACCCGCACGAAATAGACCAAACGGATCACCAACGGCATGTCCAGGGCCAGATTCTCCGAGCGGATCTTGGCCTCAGCCGCCTCGATGACTTCAGCCTTCTCCTTGAGGAGCAGGACCACGGCTCGCTGCACCGAGACGACGTGCAGAGGCTCAAAGGTGGCGTTCAGGACCAGCACGCCCCCCGACAGTCTGCCTTGCCAACTAGCGAAGATCCTCACCCCCTTCATGCACAAACGGACGGGAACGCCTTCCCGCCCCCTTCTTCATCGAAAGACAGGGGAGGCAGGATTTGAACCCGCAACCTACGGTTTTGGAGACCGTTGCTCTACCAGCTTGAGCTACTCCCCTTGGATCGAATACCTGGCGCCGTCCTACTGAGGGTCACGCTTTCAGCCAGTCCCTCTGGGACCTAAGAGCCCAACGGGCTCCTGGTCCTCTAGCCTGCCTATTCCACAGGTACAAGCCAGCATGTCATTCGCCAAACGCCCGGTCGCTGACTCTGATATTAGCACAAGTCGGCCCGCGATGTCAAGCAACGGCAGGGCCACCTCGCCGCAACTGGACTCTCCAGCCGTTGTCCGTACCAGTCGTCGTAGGATATAATTGTACGTGAGGACTCGAATCATGTACAGCCTCGATGACACCATCAGCGCCCCATCCACCCCGATCGGAGAGGGCGGTATTGGTATCGTCAAGATGAGCGGGCCTGAGGTCTTGCCCATCCTGCAGACCATCTTTCAGCCTTCCCAGGCACTGAGTCAGCGAGACGTACCCTGGGAGCCTCTCTCCCATCGTCTGTACCATGGACACGTAGTAGACCCCGAAAGCCAGGAGGTCGTGGACGAGGTTCTGGTGTCCTACATGAAGGCCCCTCACACGTACACCCGCCAGGATGTAGGTGAGATCAACTGTCACGGCGGGATCGTGCCCTTGCAGCGGATCCTCGAACTGACCCTGCGTCGTGGAGCGCGACTGGCCAGCCCCGGTGAGATGACACTGCGCGCCTTTGTATCTGGTCGCTTGGACCTGGCCCAAGCGGAAGCGGTGCTGGACGTTGTGCGGGCCAAGACGGAGGCCGGACTGAGGGTGGCCGTCGAACAACTGGGAGGACGCCTCTCAGCGGAGATAACAAAGGTACGGGCAGACTTGGTGGATGTCCTGGCTTACCTGGAGGCGACGATAGACTTCAGCGAGGATGAGATACCAGAACGAGACATCGCCACACCCCTGGGAGAGGCGGCCAGGAGAATAGAGGAACTGGTCAAGAGCGCCGACCAAGGCATGATCTATCGACAAGGAATGAGGGCCGCGATCGTGGGGAGGCCCAACGTGGGTAAGTCGAGCTTGTTGAACGCTCTGCTTCGCACAAGTCGCGCCATCGTCACTCCCATCCCGGGCACCACACGCGATACGCTCGAAGAAACCATCAACCTGCAAGGGATCCCCTTGACGCTGGTGGACACGGCTGGAATCAGCGAGAGTGAAGACATGGTGGAGAGACTGGGCATCGAGCGCAGCCGTCAAGCACTGAGCAGGGCCGATTTGGCGCTGATGATCGTGGACGTCAGCGAGCCGCTACAGGAGGCAGATTGGCGGATTGCCAGGCATATAGGGAAGAAGTCCTCTATCCTGGTAGCGAACAAGATAGACCTACCGGCGGTGCCGGTGCCTGAAGACTTGCTGCCGGAGGCCAAGAAGATCGAGGTCTCGGCTCTCACGGGGGAGGGGCTGGAAGACCTCGAGGAGGTGATCGTCAAGGTTATCTTCTCCGGGCAAGTGATAGCCTCAGATGCCCCACTGGTCAACAATCCTCGCCACAAAGACATCTTGCATACCGCGCTGGAGCACGTACGGGCGGCTGAGGAAGCCTCCGATCGAAAGATTCCAGCGGATTTCGTCGCCATAGATTTGACCGCAGCGGTCAATGCCTTGGGCGAGATTACTGGCGAAACCGTGACGGAGGACTTGCTGGAGACCATCTTCAGCAAATTCTGCGTGGGCAAGTGAGAGAGGGTCCCCACGCATGTGCGGGAATGGATCGCCCCGCTGAGGTCTGCAACAGTCGGGGGACGCTTACGCCCTTTGTTGCGGCAAGCTGCGCGGTCTGCCGTCGGCTCTGGAGACGCCTCTTCCATAGCCAGGAGCGACAGGGACTTGGGTTTGAGGCCAGCGATGTGCTATAATCGAAACACAAAGGATCTCACTACGCACGAAGCCTATATGAGCGAGGCCATGGCTGAAGCCGAGGCTGCATACAGGGATGGAGACGTCCCCGTCGGCGCCGTGGCGGTTCGCGAAGGGCGCATCATAGGCCGGGGCCACAACTGCAAGGAGGCGCAGGGAGATCCCACGGCCCACGCGGAGATGATAACTCTGCGCAAGGCGGCCGAGGCTCTGGGAGGGTGGCGTCTAGCTGACGTTACCCTGTACTGCACCATGGAGCCCTGTCCCATGTGCGCTGGCGCGATGGTTCTGGCTCGACTGCCGCATCTCGTCTACGCGGTGGATGACCCTAAGGCTGGCGCAGCGGGGTCAGTGCTCGACTTACTCCGCTCACCCAGACTCAACCATCAGGTGCGGGTGACAGCGGGAGTCCTATCTGACGAGGCGAAGGAACTCTTGGAACTGTTCTTCAGGGAACTGCGCGAGTCCAGAGTCTGAGGAAACCACTGAGACATCATCCTGGAGGGGTGCCAGAGTGGACGATTGGGACGGTCTCGAAAACCGTTGTGGGGGCAACTCCACCGTGGGTTCGAATCCCACCCCCTCCGCCAGCATTCCTTCTGTCCGCACCGCCTAGGTCATCGTCGGACGTCTGTCTCCGACATCTCTTCGAACGGCAGCTAGGCAAACCCCTGACGGCTCATTGCTCCCACTGCGAAAGGCGCCCTCAAGTTCCAAGGATGAGCATGCTCACGTCGGGGGGCCATCGACTGGCTGAGCAACCTCGACCGTCGTCCCACCCTCGGTCCCTACTTTGATCGCAACAACCGCCAGGCCTGCATACATCCAGAAAAGCACAACGGAGTGAGGAAAATCGAGGTTGAAGAAGTAGTGATCGAGGAACCCTCCGGCCAGGGCCCCCAGCAGAGCCACGGCCAGGCCCAGAAGGAGAGGCTCAGCATCGGAATCCCTATCCATGCGTCGCCAAGCGCGCCAGGCGTAGGCGAAGAACACGCCCATGATCAGCAAGAAAGAGCCCAAACCAATGAGGCCCATCTCCTCAGCGATGAGCAGATAGACGTTCGAGACGCCCAGGTACAGATCTATGGAAGGAGTGCCTCCAAAACCCACGCCAAGCCATGGATAGCGCGAGATGAGGGTCAGTGCATCCTTGTACTCGCCCAACCGCATCGCCGTGGCCCTGTCTTCCAGCAACAGCCCGGCCTGGAAGTGCTGGACGTACTCCCTGGTCTGGGGTATTACCAGGATCATAATGACCACCAGAGCTATCATCGGCAGAAGTCGCCGGTATCTGATCACTCCCAGAAACACCAGGGCTACACCGATGGCCCCGAAGGCGCCACGGGAGAAGGTCAGAAGCAAACAGGCCAGCATCACCGCCAGCATGGGCGGCAGCCATACCGGCTTCAGGACGGGCCGTCGGGCGAAAAGCTGGGGGGTCGTCAGCGTGATGACCATGATCAGCAGACCCCCTAAGACATTGGGGTCTACCGACGTAGAGATGGCACGCATGGGCAAGTTTGGATTGTCCTCAATGAACCTCAGCACGTCCCACCCAGCGGGATAGTGGAAGATGCGCAGCATGGATAGCAATCGCACGGTGAGCGGTTCGGGAAGGAAGTACAGAACCACCCCGATGAGAGAGGCCACGAAACCGACCAGGATGATGACCAGCACAATCTGCCTCAGTTGCCTGATATCCCTGACGGAGTTGATTACCACGAAGAACACGGTGATGGCGATGATGATCTCCGCGAAGTGACGCAGGGTATCCCTTGTTACTCCAGAATGAGCGGTACCGGCTATGAAGGCGGCGAACGCCACCAGGATGAAGACCAAGATGGGCAGATCGAGAGGGGAGCTGACAAAGCTCTCCTGAGCGCGAGTGAGGATGCGAGCCACCCACACACCGAATACCGCCAGGAGCGCCACGTCTAGAAACGTGGGATAGAAGCCTATGCTGAAGGGGATGGCGCCGAAGGGCAGCAAGCATACCACCATGAGCAGCACGGAGAGCCCCATCTGGGTGCTCCTGAGCATGGCCACGGCCACGCCCAGCGCAGCTAGCAGGGCCAGGACGATCAGAGGGGAAACCAGGGACAGTAACAGGCCGCCCACGACGCCCAGAACCACACTCGCCCCTACTAGGGCCAGTCGTATCGGCCGCCCCCCTCGCTCCAACCCTGAGCGCACGGTAAGAACCCAGTTGTCGATCACGGGTTCGCCAGTTCCTTCCTTGCCACGCAGATAACCGACAACCCAAAGTGGAGATCCACCTTCCGCAGCAGTTTCGTTTCCAGGGAGAGAACCTTCACCAGCCAACGATCGACCACCGGCGGTAGGGGTCTGAGATCGGACCTGGCGTCAGCGGCCGGTTTGGACGGCCATTTCCTGGCGATGCGCACCGCCGCGGCGATCGGGAACAGCACGATGTTCGCATGAGCGATCTGCTCGACGATCAGTCCGACCCTCTCCACCTCCTCTGCAAGCTGGGTCTCCGTATACCTCCTCTTGATGTGCACCGCCACGTCGTGCTTGCTGCGCAAGGGCTTATGGGCGGGCAGGTTCACGATGAGACGCCTCCCTGGCTTCACCACTCTGCTCAAGTCCGTAACAGCCAGCGCATCTTCATCTCACGTGTCCTTGCTGGACTCGAACTCCGCGATGAGATCGCACACCTTTCGGATCTGCTCTTCCGTGAGCTCCGGAGCCACGGGCAAAGTGAGAACCTGGCGCGCGCACTGTTCTGTGACCGGCAGTGCACCCGTACCCAAGCCGAGATCCTGATAAGCCCCCTGAAGATGCACTGGCACGGGATAGTGAACGAGGGCCCCTACACCGTTGTCCCTCAGAAACGTCTGCAAGTCATCCCTGTACTTCGACGCTACCACATACAGGTGATAGCAATGCTTGCCATAGCTCATCTCCACAGGCGTCGTGAGCGCAGCTTCCCGCAACAGGCGGTTGTACAGCCCGGCATGGTTCCTTCGCTTGGCGTTCCATTCATCCAAATGCCGTAGCTTCACCCTCAAGATGGCTGCCTGCAATTCGTCCAGTCGACTATTGATCCCCTTGATGGAACTCACGTATCTCTCGTGCCACCCGTATTGGCGAAGAAGGGACAGCCGCTCGGCCAGCCTAGCGTCGCTGGTCACGATCATCCCCCCATCGCCATAAGCGCCCAGGTTCTTGGTGGGATAGAAGCTGAAGCAGCCCAGATCTCCAACGGAACCAGCTCTGCGGCCCTGGTACTCCGCCCCATGAGCCTGCGCCGCGTCTTCTATCACCTTGAGTCCATGTTCCCTCGCAACGTTGAGGACAGGGCTCATATCGGCCACCTGTCCGTACAGATGCACCGGCAGTATGGCTTTCGTCACGGAAGTGATCTTGTCCTCTAGCTCCGAGGGGTCCATGGTGTAGCTGAGCGGGTCGATATCCACGAAGACGGGTTTGGCCCCGGCGAGCTCGATGGCAGCGACGGTCGCTACCGCCGTGTGGGAGACCGTTATCACCTCATCACCGGGCGCCAAGTCGCATGCCAGCAGGGCTAGATGCAACGCTTCCGTGCCCGAGCCCACGCCTACGGCGTGAGGTACACCGATGTAAGCCGCGAACTCCTCCTCGAAGGCTCGCACCTCCTGCCCCAGGATGAACGATCCACTCCTCAAGACGCGCTCGATGCCAGCATCCACCTCCTCCTTGATGGACTGACATTGAAGCTTCAGGTCGCTGAAGGGGATCACCCACTCACTCCCAGTAGTGTTCTTTGTTTTGGCGATAGAACTCTATGGTCTTGGCCAACCCGTCTCTGAGCGACACCTGTGGCTTCCAACCCAACGTGGTCTCGATCTTACCATAGTCGCCGTAGTAGTCGCCGATGTCTATGCGCTTCTCATCTTCGGGGAAGGGCACCAGTCCGTATCTAGCCTCAGGACAGAGATCTATGAGCGTATCCACTATCTCCAGCAAGCTGACCGGTCGTGTACCACCCAAGTTGAAGACCTCTCCATTGACGGCGTTGCTGGCTCCGGCCAACAGGAAGGCCTCAACAACGTCATCCACATGGTTGAGGTCTCGCAGTTGCTTTCCATCCCCGTACACCGAGATCTCCTCCCCATCCACAGCCAAGCGGATGAACCACCCGATGAAACCTTGGCGGCTATGTTTGACCAGTTGGCGGGGGCCATACGTGTTGGTCAGGCGAAGGGACGTAGCCCGAACACCGTACACATTGCTGTATAATATGTGATACCACTCCCCCGCCATCTTGTTGATGCCGTTCACATCGGTGGGATGCACAAGATGTCTCTCATCCACAGGAAGGTAATCAGGCGTCCCATAGATCTGCCTGGTACTGGCGTAGGTGATTTTCACCGTGGGGTTGTTGTACCGACAGGCCTCCAATAGCGAGAGTTGGCTGCGACAGTTGATCTCGAGATCGGTGTACGGGTCACGCATGCTGTCTATGTGACTGACCTGACCGGCCAGGTTGAAGATATAGTCCTGTCCACGGACCAGATAGTCCATGCCGTTCCTATCCCTGACGTCGGCGATATTGACTTGCACCTGGTCTTCTATGCCTTCTATGTTGAAGAGGTTGCCGCCGTAGTCGGGGATCAACGAGTCCACAATGAGGATCTCGGCACCCAACTCTACCAGCCGGTGCGCGAGATTGCTACCGATGAAACCCAGCCCACCGGTGATCATGACCTTCTTGCCTCGATAACCATCACTCAGATTCATAAGCCCCTACATCCCTGCCCAGGAGTTGCGGCAGCCGCAATTCCACCCACAGCTTGGTGAGATCACGGCCCACCCTCAGTATGCGTCGAACATTGAAGAACTGGGACTTCCCGTAGGCTCGATGGTAGTGATGGACGGGCACCTCGCTGATCTCGAAGCCAGCGTCTCTTATCTTCTTCATCATCTCCACGCAGATCACGCCACTGTCCGACTCCAGGCGCACCTTGTCGAAGATGGAGTGACGCATGAGCCGGAAATCGCAGTCCACGTCCTTCAGGTGCAGACCAAAAGCAAGGTTGGTCATCCAATGGTATATCCGACCGATGACGACCCGATGCAGCGGGTCTGAGCGGTCTATCTTGTATCCCTGCACCATGTCGACGCCATCCCTCATCTCTTCCCAGAGAGCGGGCAGATCGCGCACATCGTACTGGGCGTCGCCATCGGTGTAGAAGATGAAGTCCTTGCTCGCCGTGGCAAACCCCGTGCGCAGGGCGCCACCATAACCTCTGTTCCTCTCGTGGTGGACGATTCGCACCGGATCATATCGCTCCTCCAACTCATCCAGGATCTCCTTGGTGTAGTCGGAACTACCGTCGTTCACCACGATTACCTCGTAGTCATCGGTCAGCGATTGGAGGACGAGGATCGCGGAGAGAACCATGCTGGCGATCGTACCTCCGTCATTGTAAGCAGGAAAGAAGATCGAAATGCCCTTGTCAGAACCCGGCTCCATCAATTGCCCCCATCCGAGTAATCGCGCCCCTATGCAGGAACCACTCATCGGCGTACGGCGCACCACCAACGCATAAGTATATCCCACGCTTCCACCGAACGCAACCGTTTTGCGGCATAGATAGACCAAGAAACGCCTGCCGAAGCCAGTGGCGGGTGTCGGATCTCATCTCATCGCAGACCATTCGTGTCCGGCAGGAAAGTGCTGGCCCTGACGCTGGGATCAACCGCCGAGCGACCTTGTCCCAACCCTGTGAGACCACCGAGAAATCGTGCACGCTCCACCGCAGATCGCCGCCGAGCACAGGTGGGCTGCAAACCCCACCACCGCTAGAAGCACTGAACGACGGGCTTTTCTCAGTGGGATCAGTCAACTCAGGGCCTTGGCGCCTCAGCTCGCTATCCTTGACCCTGAAAGATCGCAAGGCAACCGCCACCAGACCTGCCACCCGTCCTGGGAACCTGACCGAACTCCGTGGCCGCACCGCAGGCCGTGCGGCCACAGCAATCTCGCCGTTCAGCGCACGCCTCAGCCGTTCGTACGGTCGGTCCAGAAGACCGATCGCGCTGTGATAGTGCGATACGCTGCGGGCATCAGGAGCGTGTTTTTCAACGCCCTCTCACCGCAACGGTTTGCCCAAGCAATGGATGGTGATATAATCTGATGATCAAGGTTGGTCTGCGCCCACTCCTGAGAGGCAGGGATGGGAGCAGGCGACTCACACGCACAGCCATGAGGAGGCGAAAAAGGCATGGAGCTCTTTCTGGACACGGCCAACATCGAGGAGATAAGGCAAGCGGCGAAGATGGGAGTGATCACTGGTGTGACTACCAACCCATCGCTGATGATGCGCGCGGGACGGGGTGACTATCGTCAGGTTACTCAGGAGATATGCTACTTGGTCCAGGGCAGCGTCAGCGCTGAGGTGGTCAGCACCCAGGCGGCGGAGATGGTGCAGGAGGCTAAGAAGATAGCCCAATGGTCACCCTACGTGGCCATCAAAATCCCTGTGACCGCCGACGGTCTGGAGGCCATCAGCATTCTGGCCCTGAGCGAGGTCGATCCCGACAGTATCTGCCAAGACTGCGCCTGGGTGGACGAGTGTCCCTTGGACCGGGATACGGTTCGCGAACTGACGATCATGCAGGGCATCAACACCAACGCCACGCTGGTGTTCTCCACGAATCAGGCCCTCTTGGCGTCCCGCGCTGGCGCCACCTACGTCTCCCCGTTCATCGGCCGCCTGGATGACATAGGACACGAAGGAATGCAGGTCGTGGCTGAGGCTGCGCAGATCTTCTTGACCTACGGACTTGAGACCCAGATCATCGCCGCCAGCATCCGCCACCCGTTGCACGTGACACAAGCCGCTCTGGCGGGGGCGGACATCGCTACAGTGCCCTATGACATCCTGGAGAAGATGACAAAGCACCCTCTCACCGACACCGGCATCGAGCGTTTTCTCAAAGACTGGGAAGACGTAAGCGCCTGAGCATGAACAGAGCTCTGCCGCAGCTTGCCGGTCGTTGGTAAGGCGGTTGAGGAGCGGACTGCGCTCAGACACGGGGGCGGCTGTGCGATTCCCCGTGAACAACCAAGATATGACATGAGGGCGCACTGGCGTACACTGACAGGACTCAGCTTAGTCCTCTGGACTCTGGTCTGGCCTCTCGACCATGGCCTGCAAGGTCTTCAAGCCGAAACAGGAACGAGAGCTGAAGTGTGGCGTCAGACCACGCTGGGGGACTTCGCTGACGGTGTCCTCGATGGCCTCCAACTGTTGGATCACGGGGACGGAGCTTTGTCCCTCGAGAGAAGAGAGGAGGCTTATCTCTCCCGCGGCGTCTATACGTCCACGGTCAAGCTTGCTGACTTCGAATTCAACGCCTTGGGAATTCAGTGGCATGCCCAAATCCCTCCGCATACAGGCCTAGAGATATCGGTGCGCATGGGCACCGATACTGCGAACTGGACACCATGGCAGGACATCGTAGAGCCTGGACGGGAAGGGGATCACTTCTTCGCCCTCACCCCACTCATCCTTGCTGGGGGGAGGTATGTACAGTATCGCCTCACGCTCACGACTCTCGACCTCGCTGCAACACCGCGTCTGGAAGACGTTGCCATCACGTATATCGATTCCACGACTGGTCCCTCGCTTTCCGACGTAGAGCATCTCCCTCTCGGAGCTCTTCCTGCGACCGGCCAGGTACCTCAACCCCCTATCGTCAGTCGCGCCGGCTGGGGAGCCAACGAGAGCTACCGTTTCGACGCCCAAGGCGATGAGGTCTGGCCGCTTGAGTACGAAGCCCCACAGAAGATCATCATCCACCACAGCGTGACTTTGAACTACGACCTGAACCCACCCGCCACGGTCCGCGCCATCTACTACTACCATGCGGTCACTCGGGGCTGGGGTGACATAGGATACAGCTATTTGATAGATTGGCGCGGCAACACATACGAGGGTCGTTACGGCGGCCCCGATGTGGTGGGAGGGCATGCGTACAACTACAACCGCGGCAGCGTCGGCGTTTGCGCCATGGGAACCTATGGTAACACCAGCAGCAGTGTCCCCCCGACTCCCGAACTGCTGGAGGGACTGGTGAGTCTGTCCGCCTGGGAGTGCAGTCGCAGTCTCATCCATCCAGCGGAAACCTCCGTTTTCGTTGACAAGCTCACTCAAAACATGGCCGGGCACAGAGATTACAACGCCACCGCTTGTCCGGGTGACTACCTGTACGCCGAATTGCCCTCTCTACGCACCAAGGTCTGGGACGAGATGGCGCAGCACACCCCTCCATACTACGCCGAGTACCTGGACCACGATACACCGCAGACCATGCTTCCCGGCCAGACCTACCACGTTACCGTATCCATGCGAAATCTGGGCACGCTAACATGGGCGGCCGGCGGCCAGAACCCCGTCAGCCTGGGCTATCGCTGGCATGATGACCAGGACGGGGTGATTCCCGGCACTGTGCATGC
>Ga0209979_1001531_pt1 | contig 25032 bp, 21 predicted proteins | sample AnhtaG_FD_183114 | JGI IMG/M metagenome (GOLD analysis project Ga0209979, IMG submission 183114) | Deep subsurface microbial communities from Anholt, Denmark to uncover new lineages of life (NeLLi) - Anholt_01485 metaG (SPAdes) (version 2) | ecosystem: Environmental > Aquatic > Marine > Oceanic...
TCTTTCCATGATCTTGAGCATCTCTTCCATATCTTCAGCCACGTTCTCCATGCGCTTCTGAAATTGGTTCATGTCTTTCTTCATGTTACGGATCTGCATGAGTTCCTTGTTCTGAATCATCTTCTGCCATTGCTCCAGATTCTCCTTCATTTGTCCGGCCATGTTTCCCATAGACTCTCCCATCTTATGCATGGTGCGGTGCTGCTCCATCATCCGACCTTGTACTTTTTCCATTCTCTGTTCAAGGTTTTTGACCATTTTCTGAGTCTGCTCCATGATTTTGTCCATCCTCTGCATCATGTTCTGCATCTTGGCCATCTGCTGTTGTTGTTGCTGCTGCTGTTGTTGTTGCTGTTGCTGCTGGGCTGCCTGCTGTGAAAATGACACAGAAATGATAGCAGCTACCATGGTCATGACCATAATGCCCCTGAGAGAAAGTTTGCAGAAGTTCATGTTGCCTCCTTTTTTAAATTTAATCATGTTAACCTCCTTTCAATGTTTAGGCAATCATTAAAGCAAAAAACGTGCCAATTATTAACTTATTGAATATAAATAAGTTATAAAAAACATATCCATATGAAATCCGACAATATTGTAGGATTATCAACAAAATTGTAGGATAATAGAATAAATTTTTTGCCCTCGATTTTAACCACTTTTTCTTTCTTCCCTCTTTCTGTTATCTAAAAAGTTGAGTAGACCGGGAAGTTTCACCCCGGCCCCTCTCAAAACCGTACGTGAACCTCTCGATTCATACGGCTTCCGCCATCCAAATTTCATGTTCTAACACCAAAACTCCAGGGTGCAAACAATTTATAATTAGATTTGCAGACATTTTTCAACCACCTCTTTGCTGTCCTTATTCTGTACCTGAACTTCTTGTATTTGTTCCGTATCCATTTTAATAACCGTACATTAAGATTGTGGAAAATCTGTTTTAGTATCCTCTTCCTATATCTGCCATAATAATTAATCCAGCCTCTTACCTTCGGATTTATCATCTCCGCAATGTCTTCAATACTCATTTTCGTCCGTCGATGAATTTTCATCTTTCTCAGTTCCCTTACCATCTTCTTTAAAGCCTTCTTACTTACTGCCGGTGTAAAACTTTTGAATCTTCTCCCTTTCGGCGATCTTGCGGGCCATTTTCAACTCATTGCTGAATCGCTCTAAGGTTTTCTCATCTGAAGCTATTTCTGGCTTTATGAGCTTAAGTGCTACTTCCTCTTTCAGCTCTTTATCGAGCACTCTTTAGACATTCCCCATACCTCCTTTCCCCAGTTCCTCAATAATCTGGTATCTTCCTGCAAAGGTTGAGCTTGTAGTTAATTCTTCAGTAGGTGTTTCGAGAGTCTTTGTTGGAGATGCAGGGATTTCTTCTGAAGAAGGAAGAGTGGTTGCGCATTCACCACAAAATTTCTGGGTGTCGGGATTATCAGTTTGACACTTAGGGCATTTTATTCCCATTGTTTTCCTTATGCTTACTTGGCAATAGCATAATAATTAATGAGGGAAGTGTCAAATCAAATATAGACCCCTCCCCACGTCACAAATACGTCACAAATTTTGCCTAAACCTGCTTAATTATGGATACGGATGCCTAAATGAAAGTGAGGAATTTTCAGGCGTAGATTGGGTTCTCCCCTGGACTTCAAAACCATAAAGTTGGGGGTTCGAGACCCCTCGCTCACCCCACTGACCTGCCCCCCTAATATCGGTCTAGGAGTTATGTTAGAATTTTCCTGGACAAAAGGAGTAGGATATGGGCAGGTGGACTATGTTGGTGGCGGGAATAGAATGTAATATACTATTGTTTTCAATTTTTTGGGATGACCTGATATTTGAAAGCATTTGTAAAAATTTTCTCTAAGCGAGACAAAAAACTGAGATTACGATGTCAATAGATTTTTTATTCATTGACACCCTATTCATATTTTTCTAATGTTATTTTATACTAATATAAATAGAGAGAATGAAGTTAATGAATGATGAATACAGGAGGAACACAATGATTAAGCGAATCACTGGAGCTTCTATTTTTCTGATTTTCATCTTGACTTCCGGGTGGTCTGCCCAGCAAAGCAAGAGATCTCTTTCCCTGGAAGATTGCATTGTCGGCGCCATGAAGAATAATCTTCATATTGCCGTTGAAGTTTTAAACCCGGAGATGGCGGATCTCTCCGTATCCCGGGCAAACGAAAAGTTTATGCCTTTTTTTTCTATCGATTATAACGACCAACAGACTAACTCGGCTTCTTATTCCTGGATTGATGCAGCAGATCAAGTCAGTTCAACGCGTACAGACTATATAGTATCTTTGAATCAAACTATTCCGACTGGGGGGGCATTCAGCGTCTCTCTCAGTTCATATATAAATGAAACCAACAGGAGGTTACAGACCATCAATCCCAGGTATGGAAGCACTTTAGCCTTTGACTTTACACAGCCTCTTCTGAAAAATTTTGGGTTTAAGATCAGCCGCAGAGAGATCATCGTGGCGAAGAACAACAGGGAAATTTCCGAGAATCAGTTTCAACAAACTCTTCTGGATACCATATACAATGTTGAGGTGGCTTATTGGATTTTGGTGTACAGCATCGAAAACCTGAAAGTGCAAAGGCAGTCCTTACAATTAGCTCGTGACCTGATGGAAGAAAACCAAAGGAAAATCGAAGTGGGAACAATGCCTCCGATAGAAATCTATACGGCTCAATCTGAAGTGGCTACCCGGGAAGCCGACATCCTGGCAGCCGAAGCTTCTGTCAAGAACAACGAAGACCGGCTGAAAACAATCATCAACCTGTCTACCTCTGAAGATGGAAAACGCATAGAAATTTTACCTTCCGACAGTCCCACTTTGGAAAAAAGAGAAATAAAACTCGAGGAGGCTCTGGTCACGGCTCTTGAAAACCGGCCAGACCTCAAGGTTATGAGAACATATATAAAGACCCAGGAGTTTAATGCAAAATATGCAAGGAATCAGCTCCTCCCCGAATTAAACATCCGGGCTTCCTACTGGACTCCCGGGGTTTCAGGAGACCAAGTTTTGTACCAAGACGACAATCCTTTCACCAATGTCATAGTGGGAACAGTTCCGGGGAAAACCACTGATGCGCTTGAAGAGGCTCTTCGCTTCAAGTACGACAATTGGTCAATCGGATTGACTCTGAATATACCATTGAATACTATACTATCGAGAGCCGAGTACGCTCGGGCAAAAATCAACCTGGAGCAGGCTTTTTTAAATTTGAAAGACCAGGAGCAACAGGTATTCTTGGAAATTACTACAGCCGTAAGAACAGTCGAGACCAATTACCAAAGAGTCCAAGCCTACAAAGCGGCACGCGAACTGGCCAGAAAAAAGCTGGAAGCGGAGGAGGAGAAATTTAAAGTTGGCAAATCCACAAACTTCTTCCTCCTTCAGTATCAAAGAGATGCCGCGGATGCCCAAAGCGCTGAACTGAAGGCAATGGTCGATTACATTCTCTCGGTGGCTCAATTGGATAGGGTTTTGGGAATAACTTTTCAGACTAAAAACATAAAATTTTCTGACATCGCACTGAGATAAGGACTGATTTTCATCATGTATCATCCAAAAGCAATGATTGATGCAGATAAAAAAACAGGCACAGGAGTCGTTATCAGGGCGGAAAAGATCAGGGAGGTAAAAGGTGAAAAAAAGAAAAGTCATACTGATAGCTATCGCCACCATTGTTGTGGGACTGGTCGGCTGGCAGATCTATCAAAAAGCTTTTAAATCCAGCCAAGAACCAGGCATACAGAGCCAGGCAGCGCCTGTGGCTGTCGAGATTACAGCTGTTAAAAAAGCCACGATTCGGGATTATGGGAACTTCACAGGAACTCTGGTTCCCAAATCTCAATTCATGATTGCCCCTAAAATCTCAGGAAGATTAAAAAAACTCATGGTCAATATCGGGGACAGAGTCACACGCAACCAGTTGATCGCGGAACTCGATGATGAAGAATACAACCAGCAGGTCCGCCAGGCTGAGGCAGATCTGCAGGTGGTTCAAGCCAATCTCGAAGAATCGCTGAGCTCGTTGAATGTGGCCGGGCGGGAATTGGAAAGGATCCAGGAGCTTCACAAAAAAGGCATATCCGCCGATTCTGAGCTCGATGCGGCAAAAGGCACGTTCACAACACAGGAATCCAGACACAAGGTTGCCCAGGCTCAGGTGGCGCACAGAAAAACAGCCATGGAAGCAGCCAAGCTTCGTCTCTCCTACACAAAAATAAGAGCCACATGGGAAGACGGAAGCAGTTCCAGGGTCGTTGGAGAGAGGTTCGTGCATGAGGGAACCATGCTCACAGCCAATGCCCCAATCCTCTCAATACTTGAAATCAACCCATTGCTGGCCGTAATCCACATTACCGATAAAGACTACTTCCGGATAAAAAAAGAGCAAAATGCATTTATCAGCACGGATGCCATCCCCGGTAAAACTGTATCCGGTAAAATCGTCCGCATCGCACCTCTCCTCCAAGAAACCTCGAGGGAGGCAAGGATCGAAATCGAGATGCCCAACCCGGAGGAACTTTTCAAACCCGGCATGTTCATTAACGTCCAGGTTGAGCATGCAACCAATGATGATGCAACCGTGGTCCCGTTGAGTTCTGTCGTCAAACGGAACAATCAACAGGGAGTCTTTTTAGCAGACATGGAAAACAAAATTGCCGAGTTTGTTCCTGTTAAGGTTGGCATTTCCAACAGTGAACTGGCAGAAATCATTGATCCTCCCTCATTCTCTGGCTTTGTGGTGACTCTGGGGCAGCACCTTCTTGCCCCTGGAAGCCCCATCATCTTGCCGCAACCTTCCTCTCCGAAGGACGCAAAAGACAGCATCACGCTGAAACCAGGAGAAAAAAGATGAAGATATCACAATTCTCGGTATATCATCCGATCTTCACGGTCATGATTTTTTTGATCGTGATTATTCTCGGCCTCGTCTCTTTTACCCGACTTCCGATTGACCTTATGCCCGATATCACCTATCCCACTCTTAGCCTTTCTACCTCCTATGGCAATGCAAGTCCTGAAGAAATGGAAGAGATAATAACCCGACCGATTGAAGAAGCCTTGGCTGCCGTACCCGGTGTGGAAGAAATCTCATCCACCTCTTCTGAAGGCAGCAGCAGGGTGCGTGTTTCCTTCGCCTGGGGGACCGATCTGGAAGAGGCTTCAAACGATATTCGAGACCGGCTGGACCGTATAATTCGTTCTCTTCCGGAAGACATCGAAAGGCCAAGACTGCGGAAATTCGACCCTGCAAGCTTCCCGATTCTCATCATGGGCGCATCTTCTGACCTGGATCCTATTCAAACAAGGCGCATCATCGATGATCAGATAAAGTATCGTATCGAGCGAGTGCCAGGAGTGGCTTCCTTGGACGTCTGGGGAGGCCTCGAACGCGAAATCCACGTCAATCTTGAGCCAGATAAAATCAAAGCACTCGGGCTGCCTTTAGACCTGATCCTCAATAAGATAAGGTCTGAAAATGTGGATGTGCCTGCCGGTACGATAGAACGAGGGAACTATGAGGTTCTCATCCGCACTCCAGGTGTATACACGAACCTTGATGAAATTCGCAACACTGTGGTTGCCATCAGGGATGGTGTTTCGATTCAAGTCAAAGAGATCGCCACAGTCGAGGATTCCTGGCAAAAGGTCAGGCGGATAGTCCGTGTTAACGGAAAGCAAGGAATTCGACTCTCGATAAGCAAACAATCAGGCAAAAACACGGTAGAGATCGCTAGAGCTGTCCTGAAGGAGATAGAGCGCATTCGGCAAGACATTCCTCAAATAACCCTCGTTCCAATCATAGATTCATCCAAGTACATTCAGAACTCGATTTCAAATGTCGGAAGAGCCGCACTCTTCGGGGGATTGCTGGCTGTTCTGGTCCTATTGTTTTTCCTGCGTAGCTTTCGAAGCACGACCGTTATCGCCACGGCCATCCCGATTTCAATCATTGCGACGTTTGCCTTGATCTACTTTGGCGGATTCACTTTGAACATCATGACGCTCGGAGGTCTTGCCCTTGGAATCGGGATGCTGGTCGATAACGCTATTGTTGTTCTGGAAAACATATACAGGCTGCAGGAATCAGGAGAGAAACCAATTCAGGCTTCCATCAACGGCACCGGGGAAGTCACATCTGCCATTATTGCCAGCACCTTAACCACTCTTGCTGTTTTTATTCCTTTGATTTTCCTCAGAGGCATGTCCGGAATCATGTTCAGACAGTTTTCCTATGTCATAGCTTTTGCGCTTCTGTGCTCCTTAATTGTTGCCCTCACTCTTGTTCCCATGCTTTCGAGCAAGGTTCTCCGTGTCACAAAACTAGCGAATTCACCCCAAAAATCATTTGGATTAAAGTTGTACAAAACATCCGGAAAGTTCTTTATTAACCTGGAGAACAGATACAAAGAACTGCTCCATTATTCCCTGAATCACCGCCTTCTTGTACTGGGAATAGCCTTTTTGCTTTTCACGGGAAGCCTTTTTCTCATCCGGCTTGTGGGCAGCGAGTTTATGCCGGCAGCCGATGAAGGGCAGGTGCGAATTAGCGGAGAGATGGAAATTGGAACTCGGCTCGGAATTATGGAAGAAAAATTTAAAACAATCGCGGCAATCGTAAAGAAAGAAGTCCCTGAGATTGAAAGCATGGTAGAAAGCATGGGAGGGTCAAGCTTCCGCGGATCCGGCTCACATGTCGGAGAAATGAGAGTTTCTCTTGTGTCCCAATCTCAGCGGTCCAGGTCCAGCGAAGAAATATCAACCGCCCTTCGCCAGAAGCTTGCAGACATTCCCGGATTAAGAACACGAATTAGATCAGGACAGGGATTCTTTCTCCTGAGGATGGGTACGAGTGGCGGAGACCAAGTCCAAATCGAAATAAGAGGCTATGATCTGGAAACAGCCGATGCCCTTGCCAAACAGGTCGCTTCGTTAACTGAGGAGGTGGGAGGCGTCACCGATGCTCAGATAAGCCGCGAGATCGGCACTCCTGAGGAGATTATCGTCATCAACCGGTTAAAAGCCGCCGATATGAAGCTTACGGTTTCTCAAATTGCATATACCCTCCAAACATTCCTCACCGGAACCCGGGCAAGCAATTATCGAGAGGCTGGGGATGAATTCTGGATTCGAGTAAAAGTCAAAGATGCCGAGAAGATGAGCCTGGAGGACATCCTGGATCTGACTCTCACCAACAGCGACGGACAACCTGTCATGCTGAGGAATGTAGTCAGTATGCAACCGAGAAGAGGCCCTGTCCAGATCCAGCGCAAAGACCAGGAGCGCATCATCACAGTCTCTGCCAACATAAGCGGACGAGATATGGGTTCGGTTATAACAGATATTCGCGAAAGACTCCGCTTTCTTCCCGTGCCCAGGGATTTCAGCGTTGTCTTTAGCGGCGATTACGAAGAGCAACAGAAAGCCTTTCGGGAATTGTTTCTCGGCCTCATCCTGGCTTTAATGCTCGTCTACATGGTTATGGCCTCCCTTTATGAATCGCTCCGTGATCCTTTTGTCGTGATGTTCTCCATTCCTCTGGCGGCCATAGGTGTCATCCTGATTCTGTTTCTCACCAATACCACCTTCAATGTCCAATCTTACATTGGCTGTATTATGCTAGGGGGAATCGTCGTCAATAACGCCATACTGCTGGTGGATTATACAAACCTCCTTCGCCGCCGGGATAAAATGCCGATTCGAGAAGCTATCGAAGAGGCCGGCCGACGGAGGCTTCGCCCGATATTGATGACAGCCACCACCACAATCATGGCTTTGCTTCCCCTGGCCCTTGGGCTCTCCGAGGGTGGCGAAGCCCAGGCCCCAATGGCCAGGGCTGTGATAGGAGGACTGTTCAGCTCTACCCTGATTACGCTGGTGATTATTCCCGTTGTGTACTCGGTCTTCGAAGGTTTGGGAAAGAAGAGAAAAGCGCAAAATATTTAGCGTCAGGTCATTAGGAAGCCAGGGTTTTAGGATCTTGGGTTTCCACTCGCCTCATTTTTTTTCGCAGCAGTTTTTGGCGTTTTAAATACATTAGTTGTCTTTATATCCCAAGATTTTAAAATTGTATCGCTTAATGAACTTATAATCATCTATCGTTGCCACTGCATAGGCTTTTCCATTATTAAAGGATAGCCAATCAGTTGAAATATCTGTCTCAAACTGAGCCAGGTATTCTCCATCCTTACTAAAAATATCAACTAACTTAGACCCGTCTCTTACAGAATCAACTACTACAAAAATCCAGCCATTTTCCATTAAAGCAAATCGCTCATAGGCAGGTTTATATTTTGGATATTCTATTAACTCAAAAACTTTCTTTATTTCTCTCGCTGGTATTTTAGCTCCAAACAGCTCGATCTGATTATTCTCAAAATATTCTTTATGCCTTTCACTTATTTCTACAGGCTCAAAATCACGATGGATTATTTTCATGAGCTTTCCTGCAGATGAATACACTTTAATCTCATAATTCTCAGGGTATCCAAAATATATCAAGTCATTCTTATCCAGGACATAATTCACGTATGGCTGAAACGCCATATCACTTAGCGAATCAGCAACAACCTGAGCAATATCATATTTTTTTGATTTAGCATTTACCTCCTGGGGCAACCTTAAAAACTCTGCGATGAGATTGAATTTATCATCAAATAAACCATAAATATAGTCCCACTTTTTGCCTCCTCCTACCTCTATATTATCCACAGACATAGCTATATAAAATCCCTTCGAATTTATAACCACTCTTTCAAAAATATTGGGGGATCTTATCCCTTTTAAGTAATTACCTTCTTTAGTTAGATAAGAAATTCTTTGAACCTTCTCATCATTGAGATAGATATTTCCTTCAATATCAAACCTAACCTCACTAATATTTTGAAACTCTCCTGGACCTTGTCCTAGTCGACCGATTGATTGGAGAAAATTACCGTTAGAGTCATACTTTCTAACTGTTTTTCTATCCCAAACTGTCACATAAATATTTCCTTCATCATCCGTATTCACGAAAACTGAATCTCCGAACATGTAGTTCTCGTCTCCATCTTCTACTCCAATCGTGAGGTCTTCCTCGAATAAAATTTGCAGTTCAGGATTCAACGGCTCTAAATGATTCTTCACAACTGTTACTCCATCCGCTTCCTCAATTATTCTTTTCCCATGGGCCTTTTGTTCTACACAAGCACTGAAGAGAATGAGGAATGAGAGTGTGATAGTAGTAATAGACAAAATTCTTGTTTTCATTTCTCGTCCCTCAGCATCTGATTAAACCTTCCCTCATTTTAGAATCCCGAGGCTATGCTGTCAATTCACATGCTTTTGTTTTGGAGTGGAGTGAAGTGGAGCTACTATAAAGACAAGCAAACCTCTCCCCTCCGAAATTGTATCAGGCAGGATAGAAAATGACACACGCAATATACTAATAAACTAATATTTCTCCCTATTGTGATCTAAATATGTAAGTAAATGGAGTATTATACGAGCCTATATATTTTTTCAAAATTTATTTTAGATGTTGACAAATATCTGTTTTTAACTTATATTATATGTGAATATTGTATGTATATGTACAATTAATTGTACATAAATATACAATAAATTGTATAAAAATGTACAAAAAGAATGAACCCCGGATTGACAGAGAGAATTTATTAACTACGTTATCTGTATGGGATAGTTATTTAAAGAAGAAAGTACATCTAATTGCATGTGGAGGAACAGCATTGACGTTAATAGATTTAAAAGAATCCACAAAAGATATTGATTTTATTGTGCCTGAAAAAAATGAATATACATATTTAATAGGAAAATTGAAAGACTTAGGTTATAAACAAATAACTCAATATGGATGGAAAAAAGATGAGGGATTCTTATTTGATTTATACCCAGGCAACTATATATATACTACTGGCCTATTAGAATCACCGTTTAAAAATAGAAATAATTTGAAATACAAAGAATTTTCATCAATATATTTAGGTGTTTTAAATATCTACGACTTAATAATTAGTAAAATATTTAGATACACATCTGCAGATATGGAAGATTGCAAGGCTTTGTTTAAAGCAAAATATGAGGAAATTAATATTGAAAAATTAAAAAAGAGATTTTTTGAGACATCTTCATATGATATATCTGATGAAAAAAATAAAAAGAATTTCGAGCACTTTTTAAAAATTTTAAAGAAAGAAGGATTTAAGACATGAAAAAAACAGAGCTACTAAATAATGTAAAAGAACTAGGATATCCATTATTCGAAACTAAGAAATCAACGAATGCTAATAAAACATTAGCTGAAGTTACAAAAAGCAAAGATTCTCGTTTATGGGAAGGATTCCCACTATTGCTTGCCAATACTTTAGAGAGAGACCTTTTTAATTACAGGACAGTCCAAAAAAACCTGAAAAATCCTCAGGAAAAAAAATACTTTCGGAAGTTAGTATTAATGTCACTCGCATTATATAAATATCTCGGATTAAAATTCTCTTATTCAGATAAATTATATCACTCTAATTACTTTAATAAAAAACTCTTCGATGAATTTCTTGATGGTTTCAAGGAGAAACAAGATTTAAGATGTACGAGTAATCTCTTATCTTCAGTCAGGGTAGTAAATACCTTCAAGAATTATTTCAAACATGCAGAATTAAATTTCAAAGATTATGTGAATATGAAAGATGATTTTGAACTCGAATATTCTTTATCGAAATTGTTTTCAAATAAGCAGAAAGAGTTATTTATGAAAAAACTGAAAGGTGAGAAAATGACAAAGACTGAGCGTGAGTATTTTTCACGCTCTGTTAAAAAGAAACTTTTAGCATTAGCAAATTCTGATCTCTATAAATTAGCAACAAAATTAGTTAAAGAATAAGGACAAGCTAATATCTGACTATACTTAATTTCACTTCGAAAACACAAAGAAATACAGTAGATTACTACCCCTTCAACTCAGCCAGCCTTTTTCTTGCATCCTCAAACTCAGTAATACCAAGATCAGCGTCCCTTCATAGGGAAAGGAATTTCTCATAGAGAATTTAATTTCGGGGTGTGGAGCAGATCGACTATCTCATTCCGAATAGGAATCGGATAGGCTTGTACCTTCTGATAAGAAAAAAATATATAGATATGATGGTCAAAAATGATACTGTGCTGATTACTATGTATTTAAAAAATACCGAGATATTTAACTGGATGAGAAAAGGCAATATTCTTAATTCTTTATCACTCTGTTCCAGTTACTTTAGAGCTCCTTTTGATAAAGCTTCAGATGGTGGAAAAACGTCAAAATCGGGGCCAAATTGAGTCAGGAACTCCAGGCTAAAGGCTCTAAAAGTGTACCAGACGGGCAATGTAACAACTGTTCCGATATAAGGGATAATCAACAGCAAAAGGCCTATGCAGCAGGTTAATATTCCGGTAATAATAAGAGAGATCACAGCCAGAAAACCCAGGACAAACACGAGTATTCCGTAGAAGATAAAATGAAAGGGGTACTGCTTGAAAATTGATTATATTCACCTTCCTTCATTCAACAGATGCTGAAAAAGATTCTTTGCCTTATTTAAGAGAAACACCCACTTTCTATTTTTCTCATTTGACATAAAATTTCTGCTTTGTTATTAGTTAATTCTTTAGGGGCAACAAGACTTTTTAAAATTTAAGGGAATTTTTAAAAGCAAACTCAAATTTCCGCGATTAAAAAGAATCAGGACATTATAGAATTCCAAGGAGAGAAAAATGAAAAGTTATTCTTCTTTATTTCAAAAGGATAAACACACTAAGTTAGTTACTTTAATTGTGGTGCTTATTGCTGCCTTTATGTCAATTTTAATCGGATCCCCCCTGCTCCATCAGGCAGAAGCTGCAGAAAAACGATATCCAGGAGCGCACTGGGAAAAAGCCTCATCACCTGAAAAACTTGGATATTCATCTGGGAAGCTGCAGGAAGCGCAGGAGTACACAAAATCCATCAAAACTTCCGCAGTTATGATAATTGTTGATGGAGCAATTCTCGCTGAATGGGGAGAGATAACAAAAAAGTTTAATGTTCATTCCATCCGCAAGAGTTTTTTAAGCGCACTCTATGGAATCCACGTTAATGAAAGAAGGATTAATTTATCATGGAACATGAAGCAGCTCGGAATTGATGACAACGAACCTTCATTAACAGAAGCCGAAAAACAAGCCACAATCCGTCAATTGCTTAAGGCACGGTCCGGAGTTTATCACCCCGCTTTATATGAGTCGCCAGGTATGAAAGCAAGCCGACCTGAAAGACACAGTCATGCTCCAGGCACATTCTGGTATTACAATAACTGGGATTTTAACGTGCTCGGCACAGTATTCAGAAACCGGACAAGAACAGATATTTTTCGTGAGTTTAAAAGAAGTATAGCTGACCCTATCGGAATGGAGGATTATAAAGTATCTGATGGCCATTATTTTACCGGAAGGGATTCTGTTTATCCTGCTTATCCGTTCCGGATGACAACACGCGATATGGCACGTTTTGGACTTCTTTTCCTCCGCAACGGCAGGTGGAAGGATAAACAAATTATTTCTTCAGAATGGGTAAAGGAAAGCACAACGTCTTATTCTGATGCCGGGGGAGCTGGTGGATACGGTTACTTATGGTGGATTGTTGTAAATGGCAGGCATTTACCAGGTGTATCCCTTGAAGACGGCGCTTATTCAGCCCGTGGTGCTGGAGGGCATTATATTCTTATTATTCCTTCTCAAGATATGGTTATAGTTCACCGTGTGAACACTTATATCCGCGGTAACAGGGTTTCAGACACAGAATTCGGAAGGCTGGTCAGAATGATACTGGATTCAAAAATCCAATAAATCAGGAAAAACAATCAGCTAAATAACCTGGATTATTATAAATGTATACATAAATGTGTTGGCAGTTTTTATGAATAATTCAGGGGAATTATTTTTGAGCCAGTTTTACATCCACCCAGAATGAATGTTTTGTAGCTCCTTTTCTCATTGATGCCATTGATGTAAGTGCTCTTTTACTTCCATCCCTCACATCTTCTGTTATAGCAACATCTGATGCTCTACCACTTGCTTTAACACCTGAAGCTGCTTGCTGTTTTGCCTTCGCATCTTTTAATTCTTTTGTCAGACCTCCCCATTCAAAACCTACTTTTAAAGTTTTCCCGAGTTCCAGTACTTGATCGGCAGACAATTGCTCTAAGACCTTGAGGGGAACTTTAAACTCATGGACAATCCCTTCCTTCTGGGCCTTTGATCTAAATCCGGGAACATTTTTTCCACCAGCAAAAGAGGACTCAATGAGGACCTTTCCTTTTTTATCTATGACTTCGCCTTGATAAATGAAATAAAAAGGATTTGCTTTTATCTGTTGTTTTTCTGCCTCTGATCTGGGGCCCTCTTTTATTTCAATAGCAGCAATGAGCTCATCGGCTGATACTTTTCTTTCTCTGAATTTAATGCCGTATATTTTTTTCTTTTTACCTTCTGTGTTGAGCCAAATTGTAAAACCAGTAAGTCTTATCGTGCTGAGATATTTCCGGTCTTTAAAGACAAAAAGAACATATAGACTTTCATCATTATTCATAAATGCATAATCAACCTTTACTTTTTTCTCAAAGCCAAATGAATCGGTGCTCCATTCCTTGCTTATTCCGTCAATCTTCAATGAAGAAGCAGCCCAGCTGCTCTCGAATGCTTCCTCTTTTGAGAAACCAATAAGGCTTACAGCCACAATCATAATAAACAATAAAAAAACCCTCATGAATGTTTTATTTTTCATAGTAGCCTCCTCTTTACAATTTAACATTTTACATAAATTTTTTCCTTTTTGCAAAAAAATAGATTGACTTTTTTGTAGAATCTTTCAGAAGAAAAAAGGACCCTTTTAGGACTCACCGCTTCTCCGTATTCATGTTACAACATTCTTCCAGAGCTTCATTCTCTATTCTGCAGCACAAGTAAAACCAAATTATAGTCAATAGAAAATCGTTTATACAAAATCCAGTTTTCCAATCGGGATAATTGAATATTTTTGTTTTCAAGGAAGACATATATCGTATAAAATTGTATAATTTATTGTTCAACTATCAACATCATAGACACAGGAGACAGAAGTGAAAAAAACAGCATTCTGGGTTATTGCTTTTCTTATTACAGCTTCGATTGCTGTCTTCCAGAGGATTACAGGACCGACTAATCCTCTCCGGGGAGAGGTCCCGATCAATGGCGCTGAAATATCCTACAAGTTAGAGCGGTCTCAAGAAAATATTCACGATTATGAAGTCGGGATTAAAGTACCAAATGAGGAAATAACAGGATACCTAACTTACCGGAGGTATAAGACAGAAGATTCCTGGGTCAAGATCCCCTTAGCCAGAAAAGAAGATCTGCTGGCAGCCAGCCTCCCCCATCAACCGCCTGCCGGGAAACTGGAATACAAAGTGATATTGTCTTACAGAGAGAATGAAATTTCATTATCCGGAGAGAATCCTGTGATTATCCGTTTTAAAGGGGAAGTACCTGCAGCAATTCTATGGCCTCATATAATCGTCATGTTTTTAGCCATGCTGTTTTCTACAAGAGCTGGCATTGAAGCGCTTGATCCAAAAGGCAATCCGCGTAACATAGCTCTCTGGACAACTGGCCTCTTACTAGTTGGCGGCTTTATTCTCGGTCCACTGGTTCAAAAATTTGCTTTCGGAGAGCTTTGGACTGGATTCCCTCTTGGCTTTGACCTGACTGACAACAAAACACTCATCGCTCTAATAGGGTGGATCGCCGCTGTAATTGCTGGACGGAAAGGAAAACCAGCCCGATGGTGGGTTTTAGGTGCCTCGATACTGCTCCTTGTTGTCTATCTTATCCCCCACAGTCTTTTTGGTTCAGAATTAGATTATTCCAAAACAGGAGTCCCCTCTTCCTTCCCGGAATAAAAAATTCTCAAATAATTCTTCATCATAATCTGGATGAACAAATATATCCTCTGGAACGATCTGTAAGAGCCTGATTCATCAAGCCCATCTATTAAATTACATCCATTCTATTTGTATAAATTATCTATTTCACAAATTGTGGGTTTGATGAATCAAACCCCTATTACAATAAAAATTGTGTGATTGCCGCACTGCGTTCGCAATGACAATTCATGGGCTTGATAGATCAAACCCCGACACAAATAACAGGTCGAGATTGCCGCGTCGCAAGGCTCCTCGCAATGACATTTTGTGGGATTTGATTTATTAAACCCTATCTAAGGTTAAATTGGACTCTCACCGTAAAGACAACACGACAGGGTTTCCCTTTCATTAAAAAGGGCTCATATTTCCACTGTCTCACAGCATCAACTGCCGCCTGATCCAATAAAGGAATAGACCTTAAGACCATTACATTCTCTACTCTTCCCTCTTCATCTATTCTGACACTCAGAACAACAGTGCCTCTAACTAATGCCTTTCTCGCTATTTCTGGATAAATTGGTTCCACTATCTCTATGGGACGGGGTGTTTTCATCTCGCCGATTACTCTTACAGCACCCTTGGCAAACTCTATGATTTGCTTTTCAGAAGGAGGAGGTGGAGGAGGAGGTGTCGGTGGTGATGGCGGTTGTATCGGTTGTGGCGGTTGTGGCGGAGCAGGCGGTATAACTTTATCTTTTGCAGACGCTGGCGGTGGAGGTGGTGGCGGAAGCAGGACTTTACCCTCTGGCCCCGTAACGTGAAAAGAGAGAAAATAAGGTTTGCCCTTCTTATCTTCAAATCCAAAAACCGCTATATTTCCTCCAACCAGGGTAAATTCTGTAACCAGTATATTCTCCTTTTTTTCATCGTTGATTTCATTAACAAGGACTAAGAACTGGCCTACTCCTTTCCACTTCATTAACCTTATGCGAATTTCATATTCATTGCCGTTTAAACGAAAAAAATGTCCCACAGAACCTTCCTTAGCACCCAATTTTAAATCTGCTTCGGTTAGCAGATTCACATCCTTCAAATTAAAAACTCTTTGTATCTGTCCTTTTTCTTTTTCTAATTCAAATTCGGTTTGAATGTTGGCTGTGATTGTGGGATGTAAAAAAGAAGAAGTCACGAACCTGGGCGGCTCTGCCATGCCCTCCCTTATGCCTTCAAATAATCTCAACTTTATATCCAGAGCAACCGAAGCATGAAGGGAGATAAGTGAAAATCCCATTAAGAAGACAATAAACAAAACTAATTTTTTCTTAAACATAAAAATCCTCCTTTAAATATTTTTTTCAGCCCAGACAATAATCATATTCGAATCACCTGGGCGATAGATATATGTCTTGGCCGGTTTATTTTCAATGCTTATATAATTGATTTGAAACCGTTCCTGCAGATCTCCCATCGAAGGTCCTTTTTTGGGGCTAAAGGTAAAATAGAGCCCAACCACAACGACAGCAGCCGCAAAAAGGCTGGCTAATCCAACTGTCCATCTTAACCGGGACCTGCCTGCTCTCTGCTCTCTGCTTTTTCCCTCACCAGGTTCTTCTTTCACCACTGGCCATATTTTTGCCAGATCCCCAACATCACTTTCCTGAAACAAGAACGACTTTATATCTTCAACACCAGCCAGCTTTTCCTGGCAGACAGAACATTTCTGCACATGATGGCGGATCAGAAAATCCCGCCATCTTTTTAAAGGAAAAATGAAAAAGAAAAAATCAATAATCCTGCATTTAAACATTCTTTTTCTCCAAAACATTTTTGACTTTTTTTCTGGCTTTAAAAATATGAACTCTTGCTGTGCTCGGAGAGCACTTCAGAACAGATGCAATCTCCCCGCTCGTGTACCCTTCAACAGCCCAGAGAAAAAGCGTTGTCCTCTCTTTTGGACTCAACCTTTTTAAAAGACTTCGGACGAGCGGCTTATCTTCCGGTTGGCTCGAAGTTTGGGCGCCACTCAATTGAGCAGGTTCTTTCTCCATTTTTTTAAAAAACATAAAAAAGCGGCGTCTTTTCCTCAACTGGTCCAGACACCGATTGTAAAGGATAGTGAAAAGCCAGTTGGAAAAACTCTTCTGTGTATCAAAGTTGCTTAAATTGCTGTACGCCAGCATAAATGCGTCCTGACAGGCATCCTCAGCATCTTCCCGGTTTCCCAGAATATTTAAAGCCAGAGCCATAATCTTTCCTTTGTATTTATTAACAATTTTTCTAAACTCCTCCTCTTCTCCCTGCAGACAACTCTTCACCAGCTGATTGTTTTCCATTCGTTCTGTTCTGTTCATTTAGTATTACGTCTGACTTAAAAAATGTGTTTATGCGCCGTATAAAAAAATAATAGCACAAGCCGTCTTTTTTTGCTTTTTCTTTGACTTTTAATATATGATTCTCTATCTTAAAAGCACAATATGAGTAAAAATAGAAGATAATTCCGCATTTGTAGGGATTTGATTCATTAAACCCACCATTAGTATGAGATATGACAAAATATTTTAGCAAGGAACGCAGGGACAATATAAATTGTGTGATTGCCGCACTACGTTCGCAATGACATTTAATGGATTTGATTTATCAAGCCCACAATTTGTCATTTCGATGAACACGGTGACGCGGCAATATTGCCATAACGAGTCCATAGTGACGCGGCAATCTCACTATTGTTATTGTCATAGAGGTTTGATTCACTAAATCCGTATAATGCTTAAAAAAAGGAGGTCATCAACATGAAAAAAGCAAAAATTATTCTGGTTGTACTTTTATGGATGTTTCTTGTTTTCCCATGTTTTGCTGCCCAAGAAGAAAAGGCAGCAGCTAAAGAACCAAAGCCTATTGAAATGGCGGATATTCTCGCCTGGAAAAGCATCAGCTCTGCAGTTCTCTCCAATAACGGACAGTGGTTTGCCTACAGGCTTTCTCCAAACGAAGGAGACAGCGAGGTAATCATTAAGGAAACAAAAGGAGAAAAAGAATATAAGTTTCCAGTTGGAGAAGCTCCAAGATATGCTTTTGGGGAGATCTCCTTCTCTGAGGATTCCAGGTGGGTGGCTTTTACTATTTATCCAAAGAGAGAAGAAGCAAAAAAACTCAAAAAACAAAAGAAAAAAGTTTACAACAAAGTGGGACTGCTGGATCTCTCTTCTGGCGAAAAGGTCGAGTTTGAAAAAACAAGGAAGTTTGTTTTTTCAGGAGAGATGGCTTCCTGGATAGCTCTCGATAAATATCCTCCTGAAAGTCAGGAAAAGGAAAAATGGAGTGGATCAGATTTGATTCTCCATGAACTGGCTTCCTCCAAAGAATTAAACATAGGAAATGTCTCCGAGTTTGCTTTTGATAAAAAGGGCCAATGGATGGCATGGATTGTTGACGCAAAAGAAATGAGTGGAAATGGAATCCAGCTTCGCAACATGAAAACCGGAGTTGTTCACTCTCTCGACAACGATAAAGCTGTTTATAAGAAACTGAACTGGACAGAAAAAGGAGACGGACTGGCTGCCGTAAAGGGAAAAGAGGATGAGGATTATGAAGATAAACTCTTCAGTGTTATAGGATTTACTAATTTCTCCGCAGGACTCCCTCAAAAAACAATCTATGAACCCAAAAAAGATAAAAACTTCCCTGAGGGCATGACAATAAGCTCTAACGGAACCCCTGTATGGACAGAAGACCTTGCAGGAATTCTCTTTGGCATCAATGAGGTCAAAAAGAAGGAGAAGAAAGAAAAAGATAAAGAAAAAGAAAAAATCGAAGAAGAGAAAGACAAGCCAAAAGAGACTCCAGTAAAAGAAAAAAAACCTCCTGTGGCTAAGGCAAAAAAAGAAGCTGAAGAAGAAAAGCCTGATCTTGTTATCTGGCACTGGCTGGATAAGCGGCTTCAATCCATGCAGCAGGTTCAGGAAAAAAGGGATAAAAACTTCTCCTACCTCTGTATCTTCCGTGTTAAGGAGAAAAAGTTTATAAGGCTTGCCGATGATGAAGTGCGACAGGTTACCGCTGCTCCCAAACACATCTGGGCCATCGGGGACGATAACCAGGAATACGAACTGATGGGGAATCTTGAAGGAAGGCGTTACCGGGATATATATGTTATAAACTTGAAAACAGGGGCTCGTCAGCTTGCCCTGGAGAAGAGCCGCTGGTATTTTGGGCCTTCCCCTGATGGAACTCACTTCCTCTATTACGACGACGGGCATTATTACACGTACGAAATGGCCTCTGGAAAAAAATATAACATCACAAAGGATGTTCCCACCTCTTTTATCAACGAAGAGGATGATCATAATGTGACAAAACCCCCAATCCGTTCCCTAGGATGGGTAAAAAACGGAGTCTCTGCCCTCCTGTATGATAACTGGGATGTGTGGAATGTTCCAGTTCATGGTGGTAAAGGAGTAAACCTCACTGTTAACGGGAAAAAAGATGGCATCCGCTATGGCCGCCGCTTCAGGCTGGATCCTGAGGAAAAAGGTGTCGACCTTTCTGGCCCAGTCTATTTTGGACCTTATGGAGAATGGACAAAAAAAGGAGGAGTGGCCCGAGTAGATAAGGGAAAACCTGGAGCCAAAATGCTCCTCTGGGACGATGCTTCATTTTCTTTAATCAAAGCAAAAAAGGCTGATGCCTACCTTTATTCAAAGCAAACACATAAAGATCATCCTGACTATTATGTCACAAATAACTCGCTAAAAAAGGGGCAAAAGATAACTGAAGCCAATCCTCAGCAGAAAGAATTCCTCTGGTCAGACGGTGCCCTTCTTGTAGATTACAAGAGTGACAAAGGCGATAAGCTCCAAGCAGCGCTCTTCCTGCCTGCAAACTATGAGAAAGAAAAAAGCTATCCTACTATCGTCTATATTTATGAGAAACTCTCTCAAGGGCTTAATCGCTATTACGTGCCCTCAGCAAGAGGTTTTAACAAATCCGTTTATACAAGCCGCGGATATGCAGTATTAATGCCGGATATAGTCTATAAGATGAACGACCCTGGTATGTCATCTGTCTGGTGCGTGCTTCCAGCAATTAAAGCTGCAGTAGCAACAGGAGTAGTGGATAAAGACAGAATCGGCATTCATGGACATTCCTGGGGAGGCTACCAGTCCTCATTCCTGGTTACCCAAACAGACATCTTCAGAGCCTGTGTTACAGGAGCACCGCTTACAAATATGATCAGCATGTACAGCTCCATATACTGGAACTCGGGATCTGCCAATCAGCCAATTTTTGAAAGCAGCCAGGGACGCTTCACAGGAGGCTACTGGGAAAACATAGAAGCATACACAAGAAACTCCCCTGTCTACTATGCCCAAAACGTGAAAACACCACTTATAATCCTTCATAATGATAAGGATGGTGCTGTGGACTGGAACCAGGGTATTGAGTACTTTAATACTCTAAGGCGACTCAATAAACCGGTAGTCATGCTCCAGTACAAAGGCGAGAATCACGGGCTGCGAAAGCCAGCCAACCAGAAGGATTACACAAGGCGGATGCGTGAATTTTTCGACCATCATCTTCTGGGCAAACCAGCTCCCAAATGGCTTGAGGATGGAGTTCCCCACCTTAAAATAAAAGACCATCTCGAAGAGCGGTCAAAGAAGAAGTAAAAAGTTTTTCTGTAGAGGCTTGATTTATCAGTTGAAATTCGGTTCATCTGTAGGGGCTTGATTCATCAAGCCCATAAAATGTTTTTGCGAACGCAGTGCGGCAATCACACAATTCTATTTGTATAAATTATATATTTCCAAATTGTGGGTTCGATAAATCAAATCCCTACATAAAATCAATTCTGTTTGAATAAATTATATATTTCCAAATTGTGGGTTTGATGAATCAAACCCCTACAGAAGACACCTATATTTAAAAAATCTGATTATCCCTTATAATTAAAAAACCTGGGTATCCCGCATATTTAAAAAAGTAGAGGAGCTGGCTGTCGAGGCGCCAAGGTTTGGAAAAGGAAGCGGGGCTAAGGAGGATCCTCTCCAGCCAGCAAGTTCCCTTTCATTATAATGAAGGATTAACTAAAAAGTCAAAAAAAATAAATTAGTTTTTTTGTGCTTTTTTATTTGTTCAGAATTTGAAGCTTTTTTTATCTCGTACATATTAAATCCGCCAAAGGACATATTCAAAATCATTTGATTTTCTGAGGAAAATGGGATAAATTATCCAAAGATTTCGCCTGGAGGAATCAAATGACAAATAAAAAAACGCTATGGATTTTAGTATCTATCTTTGCTTTCATTTTATTCCTATTGCCTACAAATATAAAGGCTGACATCCTTATTAAAAAAGTCAAACATACAGACGAAGCCATAGACATGACAGGAAAAACTCAACCTGCCAAAGATGAGCAAGGAATAACATGGATAGCCAAAAACAAAATGAGAGACGATATGGCAGAGACTTCAATGATCGTAAGGTACGATCTAAAAAAAATCTACATCATTGACCATTCCAAGAAGACTTATTCTGAAGCTGATATACCCATCAACCTGGAGAAAGTTCTCCCTCCCGAAACAAAGCAAATGATGCAGATGCTGCAGGTCGCGACAAAATTTACAGCTACTGACGAAACTCAGAAAATCAAGAGCTGGACCTGTAAAAAGTACATTGTTGAAATAACAGTCTCAATGATGGGGATGAATATGCCTATTACAATGGAGATCTGGGCTACTAAAGACTTAGGTATCGATCTAAAAACTTTCCATAATTTATATGGCACAATCCTCTCTACAAATCCGTTCACAGAGAGGCTGGCTAAAGAATTTAAAAAAATGGAAGGCTATCCAATACTTATTTTATACTCAATGGTGATGTCAGGTTCAGAAACAAAATCCCGGGAAGAGGTTGTATCAGTTGAAAAAAAAGATGCTCCGGCTGGAACTTATGACCTCCCACAGGGTTATAAAAAGATCCCTTTCAATCCTCTTGGGCAGGATAGTAAATAATCCTTAAGGAGAAGAAGTTTTCTGGCAGTTTTCAGACGTGGAAATACAAATCCTCTAATTCAGCAATTTCCCAAATTATCTTGAATTCTAAATCAAAAACACCTTTTGATATTATCCATATTATGATAAAATATAAATAATTTTATGTGCTGGCTGTAAACATTTTTTACCCATCCTTTTGCTTATTTCCCCAAACAGCCAGCCTTCTATCTTTTTGTCAGATATATTTCTACTGAATTTTCTTAGAAAAGTAAGGTGTTTATATTATTTATATTTTCTATGATTCCTTTCGCGTTCCTTTGCTAAACATTCTTTGCATCTGCACTCAAGGTTGGGCTCAGTAAATAACTCAACATATTGGACTTCATAATCATAGGTAGGCCAATTGGAGCAATTCTCATACCAATGCCATACATCGCTATTCTTTCTTTTTTTATAAATCGGCATATCCTAAAAGTCCCTTTTAAGTTATTACTCCTCTTCACATAAATAGGTGCTTAGCCTATTGCTGTCAATTCATTTTAATAAAATGTCGTATTATGCCGCTTTATGCCGCTTTATGTCGTATTATGCCGCTTTATGCCGCTTTTTGTCGTATGGAACAATATTGACATGAGTTTATATTTGTATAAGAATATACAAAGAAGTTTTAAAATTAGGGCAACTGGATGAGGAACAAAGAAATACTTGACTCCTGGAAAGCTATTTCTGACTACCTGGATAGAGATATCAGGACATGTGAAAGGTGGGAAAAAGAATTAGGACTGCCTATTCATCGTATTAACCAAGACTCTCCTCGTTCAAAGGTTTTTGCTTATAAATCAGAAATTGACAGCTGGTTAAAAAAAAGGACAAATCATTCGGAAACACAAAAGAAATTTTACTTAAAAAAAACGTGGATTATTGCCGGAACTGTATCAGTTTTAGCTTTAGTATCTGCCATTCTTATACTTTCACATTTTATAAATAGGAAATCAACACAACCCACGCCTGGGAATTTAACGATTGCTGTTCTTCCCCTTGAAAATCTCAATTTTCCAGAGTATGAGGCATATATCCCTGAGGGCATAAACAACGAAATAATTAATAACCTTGCAAGACAAGATAAAATTAATGCTTTTCCTGCAGTTTCAGTTACAGGATATAACGAATCCTATCAAAATATAAAACAGCTCGGCAATAAGCTGGGTGTGGACTATATTCTTAGAGGAAAAATAGAAAAAAATCATAATAAAATAATGTTTTATGCTCAACTTATCAGAATAAAAGATGACAAAAATATTTTGGATGAAAAATTTGAAGATAGATTAGAAAATGTTTCTTCTATGCATGAATCTGTCTGTTCAAAGATATATAATAAATTAAATTTAAATAATAGCCTGGAATCTCTTTTAGCGTCCAATAATGGAGGAAGTACAAATTACATAGCTGTTGATAATTATTTAAAAGGCAATTATGTCTTAAAGAGATTAAAGGAAGAAAATGATGATCCCTGGAAGTTATATTATCAGGGAAAATATTATCAGGGAAAGTTCAATCAGGAAAGCAATGAATTTGCTATTAATCTATTCTCCAAGGCTATTGAAATTGACGAAAACTTCGCTCAAGCTTACATTGGATTAGCCCGTTGTTATGCTAATTATATAAACTTTAACTGGAATAATAATAAAGAGTGGCTAAACAAAGCTGAAGAATTCCTCAAAAAAGCACAAACAATATTTCCGGATTCCCCTGAATATTACTCAACCTCAATCCAGGTTTATCTATTAAAATATATTAGCTTTAATGAAAATACAAAAAAAACTGCTTTTGATCTGGCTAAAGAAGCAATAAAAAAATATCCTAATCATATGGAATTATTTGCCATAGTCGGATACTGTTACTATCTTAAATTCGGAGAGGACGGCAATAAGGCAGATTTTGATAAAGCTTTAGAACTCAATGAAGCAAGCTTTTTTCTAAACCCTTATCATATTAACAATATTATCTATGCAGAGCTCCTCATGCTCAACAGAGAATTTAATAAAGCAATACTTGTTTGTAACGAGATTAAAAAAGGTGATTATTCTTTGATGGCTGATTATCGTAAGGGAGAAGTTTATTACTATATGGGAGACTTAGATAAAAGTGAGTCTATTTTTCGCCAATTTGAAAGTCCTCTGGATTTTAAGATTGGCTCTTTATTTTATCTCGGTATGATTGCCTCACAAAGAGGAGAAATAGACGAAGTAGAAAAAATAATTCAGAAAACTAACATTGTAGCTCCAAAAAAGTTTAATTATTTTGAAGACCAGCTAAAATTTGCCTCTATCTATATGGGTATCGGAGAAGATGAATTGGGATACAACTGCCTGGAAACTTTTTTCAACAAGGAAATTACAAATAAATACCGGTATAGATATTTCAGATATATCGATATTGATAAGAATTTTGATAATTATAAGAAAGAAGAGAAATTTAAAAATATAATAATTAAATTGGAGGAAGGGAACAATCATGAGCGACACAATTGAAGTAACACCCAATGTCGAAAAATGCCTGGAAATTTTACGGGCGGTTGTCAAATCTTTGCCAGAAGGAGACCTAAAAACACAGGCTGAAGGCGCAATGGAATACCTGGAACGTACAGCCAAGGGAGAACCTCAACCTATGGAGGGAAAGACATGCCCTGTCGACAGAGTATTAATACCGATTGGGTAAAAAGAACTTATAACTCGTCGTCAAATTCTACTAGTAAATTTAAAATTAAATCCCAAGGTTCAACTCTAATTTAAATTGAGTCCACCGAGAACAAAATCTTAATCTTCAGCGGTTATTGATACTGAAGAGGGCCGTTAGAAAGCTGTTTATATCTAAGATATTTTCTGCCTCCACTAAGATTGTTTTCCCACTTATGCGTTTTACCCAGGGAAGATAGCTGGAAGCCTCAGCATCATAGATATGTTTAAAGGTCAATTCTAGCTTAATTGGCGGCTTGACAACATAAGGTTTCATATCTTTGATTCGCTGAACAGCTCTCTTGCTCTTCTCTTTTATCTCCTCACAAATCAGTCTCGGGTGACGCGATCTCGCACTCAAC
>Ga0209979_1001532_pt1 | contig 25024 bp, 26 predicted proteins | sample AnhtaG_FD_183114 | JGI IMG/M metagenome (GOLD analysis project Ga0209979, IMG submission 183114) | Deep subsurface microbial communities from Anholt, Denmark to uncover new lineages of life (NeLLi) - Anholt_01485 metaG (SPAdes) (version 2) | ecosystem: Environmental > Aquatic > Marine > Oceanic...
AGGAGGAGGGGAGAAAGAAGGAGGCCAGAGAAGGGAAGCTAACTCTCATAGTTGGCATCAACAGGGCCTCGAAATCGGCCCCCAACGGAAGAATCAGACAGAGAAAGCCCTATTTTTCAGAGACCTCGAGAGGCAGTGAGAGGGCGCTTAGAATTCGAGGCCCATAACGTATATGGGTACTTGTATGGCACTCTTGAGATGCGGCAAATACCGTACCACTTTCTCGAAGGTGAGGCTTCCTTCCCAGTTCTTGCCGTAGTCCTTCTTCATGCGTCGCTGGAAATCACGAGTTGTAACGATATACACGCCGGCATCGATCTTGTCTAGACCCGAGTATGATGCCACCTGGAACTTGAGAAGATCTATGCCAATAAACGAAGAGTGCCCAAATTCGACCTCAATTCCTATCCTTTCTTTCATGAAGTCCATTTTGGCGGCAGGATCCCCAGGCTCGTCGAATACCGCCGGTTGATCGTCCCATCCCTTAGCGATGAAGGCATCCCGCAAAATCTCATTGAAGTGGGGACGCGAGAGTGAAGCGAGGTCGATGGTAGGATCGGTGAGAATATCCTCGATCTCCTGCTTGAGTGTCAGTTTGCTATTGAGGACTTGGTCGGCAAATCGAAAAGAGAATTTCCGGAATCTCATTCCTGGCCGCCAAATTCAAACAGGCCTCTAATATCCACTCCTAGCGCATCTGCTAGCCGTTGAATATTCTTCAGGGCCACATTGCGCTCACCCCGCTCTATACCACCAACATAGGTTCGATGGAGCCCAGCTGTGAATGCCAATTGCTCCTGGGATAGCCCTTGCTCTTTGCGTAGTTCTCTCAGGCGTTGACCGAATAGAAGGGCAATATCTTTCTTCTTCATGGGCCTTTCCAGCATAAGCAAAAGATACTCATAAGTCTGCAGACTATAAGTATCATATCCAGGTGGATCTAAGCTCTAAAGGTTTCCTAAGTCAGCCCTTCCCTTTTCCCCCGCCTTGTGCTAAAATCGCTCCAAATCAGCAATGGTGCTGCTCCCACAGGGATCCTTTACGGAAAACTCGCATGAGGTAAAGCAGCATGTCTGAGCGGATCGGTGTTTTCGTGGCCTGGCCGTATGCTAACGGCCCCTTGCACCTGGGCCATATCGCGGGAGCCTACCTCTCCCCGGATATCTTCGCCCGGTATCATCGGTTGCGGGGGAATCAGGTGCTGATGGTCTCCGGGAGCGATTCTCACGGCACACCCATCACCGTCCGCGCCGAGCAAGAGGGCGTCCCCCCGGAGGAGATATTCCAGCGCTACCACGCCTCCTTCCTGGACTCCTTCAAGAGGCTGGGCATCTCCTTCGACCTCTTCACCCATACCGACACGGAGAACCATCACACTGTAGCCCAGGATATCTTCACCCGGCTTTTGGAGAAGGGGCATATCTACCGGGAGGTGATGAGGCAACTCTACTGCGAGAAGGAGAAGAGGTTCCTCCCTGATCGGTACGTGGAGGGTACCTGTCCCTTCTGCGGATATGAGGGCGCCCGCGGAGACCAGTGCGATAACTGCGGTCGGGTCTTGGACGCCACGGAGTTGATAGAGCCCCGATGCAAGGCAGATGGGTCCCGGCCGGTGATTAGGGAGACGGAGCATTTCTTCCTAGACCTGGGGGCTTTCAGCGAGAGGTTGTTGAGTTGGCTGGAGGAGAAGGGGTACTGGCGGCCCAACGTGATAAACTTCACCCGGAACTGGATCCGGGACGGGCTGCGGAGCCGGCCCATCACCAGGGATATCGAGTGGGGGATCCCTGTGCCCTTGAGGGGGTACGGGGGGAAGCGGATATATGTCTGGTTCGAGGCGGTGATAGGGTACCTCTCGGCGAGCATGGAGTGGGCGAAGAACCGGGGGGAGCCGGAGCGGTGGGAGGAGTGGTGGAAGGAGGAGGCCAAGGGGTACTACTTCATCGGCAAGGACAATATCCCCTTCCATACCATCATCTGGCCGGCGATGCTCATGGGTTACGGAGGGCTGAATCTGCCCTACGATGTCCCGGCCAACGAGTATCTCAACCTGGAAGGGCAAAAACTCTCCACCAGCCGTAACTGGGCGGTCTGGCTGCCCGACTATTTGGACCGATACGACCCCGACCCCCTGCGCTACTATTTAACCATCAACGCCCCGGAGAGCCGAGACACCGACTTCGCCTGGTACGACTTCTGGCGGCGGAACAACGACGAGTTGGTGGCCAATTGGGGGAACCTGGCCCATCGGACTCTCACCTTCAGTTATCGGAACTTCGAGGGGCGGGTGCCGGAGCCAGGAGAACTGGACGAGATGGATAAGGCGCTTTTGGAGAAGGTAGAGGGAGGGTTTGAGCCCATCGGGGAACTGATCGGGGGCTGCAAATTCAAGGCCGCCCTCACCGAGGCGATGGCCCTGACCCAGGAGGTGAACCGATACCTCGACCGAAAGGAGCCCTGGAAGACAATCGCGGACGACCGCCAACGAGCCGCGACGTCGATATATGTCGCTTTGAGGGCCATAGATTCGCTAAAAATTCTTCTTTACCCCTTCCTGCCCTTCTCCTCCCAGAGGTTGCACGAATATCTGGGTTACGAAGGCGACCTCTCGGGGAGACAGTGGGTGGAGAACTTCGAGGAGGAGACGAAGAGCCACGAGGCCCTGGTATATGAGGCGCCCATAGTACACTATCCCGACACAGGGACGGCTGGAGTCGCCTCGGCGCCAAGCGCCCTCCCAGCGGGCCAGGCGTTGAGAAAGCCGAAGCCCCTCTTCGCAAAGCTGGATGAGGCGATAGTGGAGGAGGAGCGGGCGCGGTTGGGGGGATGAGGGGCCTCCAAAAACAGACAGGAAGTGAGTGACGCAGGAGGGACTTCTTCCCTCCTCTACATTCTTACCATACAACTTATGAGACGGTTAGGGCTGGCTTTCATCATAGTGGTCTATATGGTGGTGGGGGCGCTTTACGCCCTCAAGACCCCCCTTTGGGAGGCTCCCGACGAGCCAGCCCATTATAACTACATCGCCTACTTGGCCGAGAAGGGGCGCTTCCCCGTCCTTCAAGACGGCGATTACCCCCATGAATACTTGAAGGAGATAAAGGCCGCTCAGTTCCCCCCCGAGATGTCGATAGCCCCCATCCGCTATGAGTTCCACCAGCCACCCCTTTACTACCTCCTGGCCGCTCCCCTCTATCTAGCCACTAAAGCCTTAACCTTGGCTCAGCAGGTGGTGGTCTTGCGGATTTTTTCCCTCTTGCCGGGTGGCGCGCTTCTCATCGTATCGTACCTAGTGGCAAGAGAGGTTTTTCCCGAGAGCGAGTTTTTGCCCCTGGCCAGCATGGCTTTCATAGCCACGGTCCCCATGCATATCGCCATGAGCGCGGCCATAAACAACGACACCTTGGGGGAACTGATTTTGGCCCTGATACTCTGGCAGTGCCTCCTAGCCATGAGGGGAGGGCTGAGGAGAGAGAGGGCGCTTTCGCTGGGTCTCCTTTTGGCCCTGGCCCTCCTCACCAAGACCACCATTTATATCCCAGCCATAGCCTCTATACTGGTGGCCGCCCTTTACCTCCGCCGGAGGGAGGAGGCCACCCTCCGGCACCTGGGACTCATCCTGGGCATGGGCTTGGCCCTTTCGACATGGTGGTTCCTACGTAATGGCCTGGTTTATGGGGGGCTGGATATCTTCGGCTGGGCGCGTCATGACGCCATCGTCCTGGGCCAGCCCACCACCGCAGAATGGATGGCTCGATATGGAGCGGGGAAAGTGGTTAAGGATTTCTTCGTTATCTCCTTCAAGAGTTTCTGGGCTATCTTCGGCTGGATGGGGGTACTTGTGGATTCCCGGATCTATGATCTCCTCTTCTTGGTGAGCCTGGCCGCCCTGTTAGGGGTGGGTATCTATATCAAGGGGTTGGCCCGGGGCTCCGAGACGCTCACCGCTCCCCAAAGATGGGCCTTATCCATCTCGCTTCTGATCCTCCTTTTGGTGGCTGCCTCTCACGTCTGGTACAACTTCAAATTTGTCCAGCATCAAGGTAGGTATCTCTTTCCGGCCCTCATACCGATAGGTTTGTTCTTCGCCCTGGGGTTGAGGGAGTGGGCACGGCTCCTGGTCAGGCTCACTTCCTTACTTCTTCCCCGCGAGAGCCATAAAGCAGCTCTTGAGCATGCCGCAGAGAGGACGGTTCTCGCTCTCTTCTACCTCAGTTTTTTGGTCCTGGACTTGGTTTGCCTCGATAAGTTCATAGTTCCGTACTTCGCTCTCTAGCGTGCTATAATCTTCATTAAGGAGGTGAACGATGCGATTTTCGTCTCCCGGTGGCGGGCTTTCAACCTTCTCCATCGTGGCCTACGCCCCCCGGAAGGAGGAGTGGGGCGTGGCGGTGCAGTCGAAGTTCTTGGCCGCGGCGGCGGTGGTCTCCTGGGCCCAGGCGAAGGCGGGGGCCGTGGCTACCCAGGCCTGGGCTAACGCCTCCTATGGGCCCGAGGGGTTGAGACTTTTGCAGCAGGGCTTCTCCGCCGAGGAAGTGGTGAAGCGGCTGATCGAGGCCGATGAGGGACGGGGGCACCGTCAAGTAGGGGTGGTCGATAGCCAGGGAGGGGCCTTCGCCTTCACCGGCTCCGAGTGTCTCCCCTGGGCGGGGCATATGGTTGGCGAGGGGTACACCTGCCAGGGCAATATCTTGGTGGGCGAAGAGACTCTAGGGGCCATGGCCAAAGCCTTCGAGGAGACAGAGGGGGAACTCGCCGATCGGCTCGTGGCTTCCCTTTTGGCGGGGCAAGAGGCGGGTGGAGATAGCCGAGGGCAGCAGTCAGCGGGGCTCTTGGTGGTGCGGGAAAAGGGAGGCTATGGCGGGTTCAGCGACCGCTCTGTCGATCTTCGGGTCGATGATCACCCCAGCCCCATCTTGGAACTGAAGCGGCTCTTGGAGTTGCATAAACTCTACTTCGGAGAGACAGACCCCGCTAAGTTGGTGAAGATCGAAGGGCCGGTGGTGCGAGAACTGCAGGAGATAGTTAAGCAGGCAGGCCAGCACGATGGTCCCCTCAGCGGGGTGTACAATGAGGCTACCAAGGCGGCACTTCAGAGGTTGGTGGGCATCGAGAACCTGGAGGAGCGTTGGCGCGAGGACGAATATATAGATGAGGTGGTGCTGGAGTTCTTGAGAGAGAAGTTTGGAGGGTAGATGGAATTAGAACGGTATATACGACAGATCATCTTTCCCCCTCTTGGCGAGGAGGGACAAAGGAGGCTTCTCGACTCCTCGGTGGTTATAGTCGGCTGTGGAGCCATAGGCTCCCATATCGCTAACACCCTCGCCCGGGCTGGGGTGGGCCGCATAAAGATAGTCGATCGGGACTACATAGAACTCAACAACCTACAACGCCAGATCCTCTTCGATGAAGAGGATATAGAGAGAGGCTTGCCCAAAGCCATCGCCGCGGCAGAGAAACTGAGAAAAGTGAACTCCCAAGTGGAGATAGAGCCTTTGGTGGCCGACGTCCACCATCGGAATGTCGAAGAGATCATCAAGGATAGGGATTTGATCTTGGACGGGACCGATAACTTCGAGACCCGCTACCTCATAAACGACGCCTGCGTGAAGCATGATACCCCTTGGATCTATGGGGGAGCGGTGGGCAGTTACGGCATGACCATGAACATCATCCCTCACCAGACACCCTGCTTGCGCTGTCTCTTCGTCCAGATCCCCCCTCCGGGCACCACCCCCACCTGTGACACGGCGGGGATCCTGGGGGCGGTCCCGGCTCTCATCGGGGCTATCGAGGCCAACGAGGCGCTGAAACTCCTCACCGGGAAGGGCAAGCCCAACGAGGGGCTCATCTACATCGACCTTTGGGAGAACACCTTCGAGATTTTTCAGGTGGCTCGGCAGGAGACCTGTCCCGCCTGCGGGCAGGGGAAGTTCGAGTTCCTGGAGGCGAAGGAGGTGGCTATGGTCACCTCCCTTTGCGGCCGCAACGCCGTGCAGATCACCCCCGTGACCGAGGTAACCGTCTCCCTTCCCGCGCTGGCCAAGAGGTTGCAGGCTATAGGTGAAGTCACTTTCAATGAGTTCATGCTCCGCTTCCAGGTGAACGACTACCTGGTTACCATCTTCCCCGACGCCCGGGCCATCATCCGGGGCACCAGCGACGAGACGGTGGCCCGGAACCTGTATGCGAAGTACATAGGCACATAGCCAGAGCCATGGTGTCCATCGAGCGCAAGTACGTAGAGCAGATGGTCGAACACGCCAAAGAAGAGGCCCCTTACGAGGCCTGTGGGGTCATAGCGGGCAAAGAGGGTAGGCCAGTCAAGTTATACCAGACGGCCAACGCCGAGCATAGCACGACTACCTATAAGCTGGAGCCGGAGGAGCAGTACCGCATATTCATAGAGATGGAGGAGAAGGGGTGGGAACTTTGGGGCATCTACCATTCCCATCCGGCCTTCCCCCCCTACCCTTCGGCCAGGGATATAGAGCAAGCCTACTTCCCTGAGGCCCTCTATATCATCGTCTCTTTGGCCCAAGAGGAGCCGGAGATAAGGGCTTTTAAGATTGTGGAGGAGGAGGTGAGGGAGGAGGAGTTGAGCATAGAATAGTTGGCCGCGAATGGTTAGTGCGGGGGAGGGGATCTACTGTTGGCAATTGGATCCCCTTATCTTGTTATATAAGGAAACCGCTTTGTAATTCTAAGCTTTGTTATGTAGGGTAGACTTGACAAATAGTAAACTTTATGATACAATATGTATGCTAACCTTTACACGGAGGAGATGAATGAGAGATGACGACAGGCTGAACAACCGACTAAAGGAGTTGAGAGCCCGATTCGACCTCACTCAGGAGGAGTTAGCCCAAAGGGTGGGGGTGACCAGGCAAAGCATAATCGCCATCGAGGGCAAGCGGTATAACCCCTCTGCCCTCTTGGCTCTCAAAATAGCCGGGATTTTCGATCTCCCATTTGGGGAGGTCTTCTGGCTGAAAGAAAAAGAAGAAAGGAGCAGTTCCCAATGAAATCGCTCAACTGGCAAGATTATGCTTACAACCTATTCCCGTCGGCTATCGTGGGTGTCGTCGGGCTGTTATTCGGAGGATCGGTCTGGGTTGCCTTCTTCTATGGCATCCTTGTCTTCTCCATGATTTCGATTCTTCAGATGAGGCGGGCAGCCGCTCAGGCCGAAGCGCCACCCACTCCTATCCAGAAGGATGAACGAACCGAACAGATCACGCGGACGGCGGGCCTATATGCCTTCTTAGTAGAAAGCCTTCTCCTGGCCATGGCGTTGATCTTGTTCTGGGCCCAACCCCAGTCCCGGCTGGCGCAACAGCTGGCACCCTTCGGGGCCATCATGGTCAGCCTCATCGCTAGCGTGGTGACCTTCTTCGGCGCGTACTTCCTAATGGGACGTCAAACCTAATCTGGAAGTTTCTAGATCGAGGTTTCACCTACGTAACACACGAAACGAGTATTTCATGATGAAGGGATTGACTTGGAAATATCTGTTCAGCCGTTTCCTGCTCGTAACTCTGCTCGCGCTTGTCATGGTAGCCCTTGGCACTCCTATATGGATAGCTCTTCTCGTTCTAGCGCTGTCTATGGCGGCCTTGCTGCTCCTTGTTCGCAGCGGAAGGTATGTGATCCGCCCGGAAAGCGATCTACTCCCTCTTCGCAGGGACGAACGAGGACAGCATATCACCCACCGGGCAGGGGGCTACGGCTTTGTGGTGGTAATGGTGCTTCTAGCCGCCGCCATTTTGCTCTATGCCATCTTCCCCGAGTCACCCTTGGCACGGCGGATCACTGCTCTTGATGCCATGCAGCTTATCATCGCGGCGGGGCTTATTACCCGGGTCCTTTCTGAGGTGGTCCTAAGACAACGCATGTAACAGTACGGCAGCTTTGGAAACCTGCCCTACGTATAGATGCATTTTATTCTGGCCCTGGATTCGAAATCCAGGGCCAGGGGTTAGGTTAGCCTCAGACCAGGCACTACATCCAGGTCCCAGCCGGCCCTCTCGCCTCTTTGCAACCTGAACCAGCCCGCGGCGGCCACGCCCACTGCATTATCGGTGCAGAGTTCTGGAGGAGGATAGAGGACTGGTATCCTTACCCTTCGTCTCATCTCCTGACGCAGGAGGGTGTTGGCTGCTACCCCCCCGGCCAGAAGCACCTGTTTCAGACCATGCTCTTGGGCAGCGAGCCTCGTCTTTTCCACTAAGACATCTACTACCGCGGCCTGGAAACTGGCCGCCAGATCGGCCAGGGGCAATTCGTTTCCTTCTTCCTCCAGCCTCCGCACCAGATATAAGACGGCTGTCTTGAGCCCGCTGAAACTGAAGTTATATGTACCTGGCAGCCAGGCCCGGGGGAGGTCAAACGCTTTTGGATCGCCCTCCTCGGCTTTCTCTTGGATGGCCGGCCCACCGGGGTAGCCTAACCCCAGGAGCCTAGCCACCTTGTCGAAGGCCTCTCCTGCCGCATCGTCCAGGGTCTGGCCTAACGGCTCGTACTGGCCGTGGTCGGTCATGAGCACCAGGTTGGTGTGGCCTCCCGAGGCGATGAGGCAGAGAAGGGGGAACTCTATCTCGGGCCCTTGCGTCCAGATGGTATAGATGTGGGCTTCCAGGTGGTTTATGCCTATGAGGGGGAGATCCAAAGCCAGGGCCAGGCCCTTAGCCGCGTTCACCCCCACCACCAAAGAGCCAGCCAGGCCGGGCCCGATGGTGACGGCTAGGCCATCTAGTTGGCCCAGTTCCATCTTCGCCTGGCTAAGCGCTTCCTCGATGACGGGAAGGATGTCCCGAATATGCTGGCGGGAGGCGAGTTCGGGGAAGACGCCGCCGTAACGAGCGTGGATCTCGACCTGAGAGGCCACTACGTTGGAGAGGATGTGCCTTCCCTCGGTCACCACCGCGGCGGCCGTCTCATCACAAGATGTCTCAAGGCCCAAGATGGTGGTCACACCTTCCCCCTTAACCTGTTGATGCTTATCCTTACAGCGTCCCGTGGGAGACAAACCCATGGCGGCGGAGGAAACTCACCAACTGGTCGGCTCTGGGCTCGGTGATCATCCCTCCCCTGTCCACCCCGCGAGGGCTGGCTCCTTCTGGAAGGGGTGAGATGGGCAAAGCGGGGTCGAGGCCCTCATCTTCGGCCACCACGATGGTGGGGACGCTGTAAAAGCCGGTCCACCTTTTCACCTTGGCCGCGGCCTCTTCGTCGGCTTCCATATCGATCTCTCGATATGGGACGCGTAAATTTCTGAGGACCCTCCGGGCCCGCTCCACATCGGGTCAAAAGGTGGCTCGAGAATAGAGGACGATAGATCTAGCCATTCGTCCCACCTCCCATTGCCCCTCATTATAGCAGATTCCCCCTGCGGTTGCGCTGGGGGCTGAATTATGGTAGAATATATTCAGTTCCACCTGGAATTATGGGTGGAATAGGTAGTGATGGAAGACCTTTCTGACGATTCCGATAGTAATAGACGAAACTCAGATTGAGATGGGCTGAGACCTCTCTTCCTGATTGGTGGGGGTCTTGGCCTTTTTTGCAGCCCATGAGGGGATATGGAAGTATCAGCGGTCATCCTGGCCGCGGGCCAGGGGACACGTATGAAGTCTAAGAGGCCCAAGATGCTGCACCCGGTGGCTGGCGAGCCCATGATTAAGCACGTGGTTCGGGCTGTCTCCGGATTGTATCCCCATCGGCTCGTCGTAGTGGTGGGATATGGAGTCGAGGAGGTGCGCCGAGCCTTGGGCGACGAATATCTATATGTAGAACAAGAGGAGCAGTTGGGCACCGGCCACGCTCTCCTCCAGGCCCGCCAACTTCTGGAAGGCAAAGGGGATACCGTTCTCGTTCTCTTTGGGGACCATCCTCTCATCACCACTAAGACCCTGGGCCGGATCCTGGATGAGCATGAAAAAGAGAGCGCGGCCATCACCATCCTCACCTTTCACCCTCCTGATCCTACGGGATACGGACGCATCCGCCGAGATAGAGCGGGCCAAGTGGTAGGTATCGTCGAGGAGGCAGCGGCTAGCGAGGAGGAGAAGGGGATCGGGGAGGTTAACGATGGAGTCCTTTGTTTCCGGGAGGGGTGGCTTTGGCCCTATCTGGAGAAGATCGAACCTCGAGGCAGAGGGGAGTATTACTTGACCGATCTCCTGGCCCTAGCGGTAGAAGAGGGCGAGAGGGTCCTCGCCCTCTCGCCAGAGGATGAAGAGGAGGCGCTGGGCGTAAATAGCCGGATAGATCTGGCTCGGGCGGAGGCGGTGATTCGTCAAAGGGTACGGGAAAGGTTAATGCTCTCTGGGGTCACCATAGTAGACCCCCCTTCCACCTTCATCGATTCCACCGTTCGAGTAGGAGAGGATACGGTCCTTCACCCTCAGACTATCCTCGAGGGGGAAACGGCCATCGGCGGCGACTGTTCCATCGGGCCGGGGAGCCACCTCCGGGATAGTAAAGTGAGCGATGGTTGCACTATCCTACATTCCCTGATAGAAGGAGCGACCCTAGAAGAGAAGGTCGATGTCGGCCCTTTCTCCCATCTTCGGCCAGGGACGCATCTGGCCTCGGGGGTCCATGTAGGGAATTTCGTGGAGATCAAAGAGTCGTATATCGGTCCGGGGACAAAGGTGGGGCATTTCTCATATATCGGCGATGCGACCTTGGGCCGAGAGGTTAACGTCGGCGCGGGCACCATCACCTGTAACTACGATGGAGAGAGAAAGCACCGCACCATCGTGGAGGATCATGTCTTTCTGGGTTCAGATACCATGCTGGTAGCGCCGGTGAGGATCGGCGCGGGCGCTAGGACCGGGGCTGGCTCCGTGGTGACCAAGGATGTACCACCGGGAAGTTTGGCCTATGGAGTGCCGGCTCAGGTGAAGGGGAAGATGAGAAGTGAATTAGAGGGAGAGAGAGGTCACTCTTGACGGTTCATAGCGAGCCTTTCGTCCTGTTTCATACTGAAGTTGGGGATCGCGCAATCAGGATACCAGTTGGGAAAGAAGGGATCGAAGGGTTTGCCATTAAGGGATACGGAGGGTGAAAGGTGGGTAAGATCAGACGGTTGGTGCTCGATGTCCTGAAGCCCCATCAGCCAACTATCATAGAATGGGCTAGACAACTGAGCGATCTTGAGGGCATCGATGCGGTCAACCTCAACGTCTACGAGATCGATCAGAAGGTGGAGAACGTCAAGGTCACCATCCAGGGTAGAGATATCTCCTACGACGGGATCCTGGAGTGTATTCACGAGAACGGGGGCTCTTTGCACTCCATCGATGAGGTGGTGGCGGGCGCGCTCATCATTGACGAGTCGATAACCCTGCAAGATCACTTGCGAACGAGAGGTTAGTCCACACCCCTAACGGGGGCGAGTTCTAGGCCCTCGCTGAGGCATGTTGGAAGTCGTTCACCCTTGTTTCACCTCTTTGCCCGTTCCGGTTATGAAAAGCGTATCTGGTAAATGAGTCCTCTGAGACAGTGGCTGCAACAACTTAGGGAGTACGAGGATATCGCCGAGATAGGCGACATAGCCCGCCGTTACTTCGCCATGAACGCCTTTGACGGTGTATTGACCATGATCGGTGTGCTCATAGGGAACTACTCGGCTGGCGTGGAGAGTGCCAGAGTGGTCATCTCCACCGGCTTGGCTACCTCCATGGCCATAGGGGTGTCGGGTTTCTGGGGAGCATATTTCACCGAGTCTGCCGAGCGGAAGCGCGACCTTGACGATCTGGAGAGTCATACCCTTACGGATCTGAACGAGACCAAGATCGGGCGGGCCTCGCGGGCAGCGGCGATCGTCGTCTCCCTGGTGGATGGTCTTGCGCCCTTTCTGGCGGCGCTGGTCGTGCTCTTGCCTTTCTTCTTTACCTCCCTCTGGGGGGAGATCCACCACAGTTACTACCTCTCTCTGGCCATGGCTCTAGGGACCCTCTTCGCCTTGGGAGCCTTCCTGGGGGCGATCTCACGGGAGAATATCGCCCTTACGGGGGTGAAGATGATCGGAGCCGGGTTGCTGGCTATGGTCCTGGGTTATCTCCTAAGGCCCTTCGGAGGGTGATCTGGGGACTGCAGAGTAGTTGAAACAAGGAGAGGCAGATATATGACTGAAGATTCGTCCCGAAAGGAGCATCTCATCGCTCTAGCGAAGGAAGCGAGGAAAAAGGCTTATGCCCCTTATTCCCATTTCTCGGTAGGAGCCGCGCTCTTGGCGGAATCCGGCCAGGTCTATGCCGGTTGCAACGTGGAGAACGCTTCTTATGGGCTCTCTATCTGCGCGGAAAGGGTGGCCCTCTTCAAGGCGGTAGCGGCGGGGGAACAGCGGTTTAAGGCCATAGCGGTGGTTACGGAGGCGATGGCTACCCCTTGTGGTTCCTGCCGCCAGGTCTTGGCGGAGTTCGGAGATGACGAATTGCAGGTCATCGTCGCCGACCCCGAGGGCCAAACGGAGATCTACACTTTGGGGGAACTTTTGCCCGCCAGTTTCACTTCTAAAGATCTGCCACCTTTCGGGTAGCAGTCTCTCAAACGACTATAGCCGCATCCTAACCTCGGATGCGGCTTTTTTGCAGGCCAAGTTTGCGGAGGGAGAGACCGGATGGTATAATATGTAATTAACAAGTCATAAGAGGGAGGGATGGAGAAGGAGGGGCTCAACCTCAAAATGGAAGAGGTGCGCCAGATGGCCGAGGCCAAGGGTTTCTCCGCTGACGAGGAGCGCATCTGGGAGATGTTAGCCCTCATCCATAGCGAGGTTTCCGAGGCTACCGATGCCTACAAGAAGGGGGAACCCTATGATGCGGTAGGCGAGGAACTGATAGATGGTATCATCCGCATGCTTCATCTCCTCTCGGCTCTCGATCTGGATGCCGAGGCCCTCTACCAACGGAAGATGGCCGAAAACTGGGGGCGACCACATAAGTATGGCACCGTGCGAGGAGGTTGATGCCAAGGGAGCGACTCTATCGCGCTGAGGCTATCGTCCTTCGCAGGATGAACCTGGGGGAGGCCGATAGGCTGCTCACCCTCTATACCCCGGAATGGGGGAAGATCAGGGTTCTGGCTAAGGGGGTGCGCAAGCCCACCAGCCGCAAGGCTGGCCACCTGGAACTTTTCACTCACAGCCGACTTCTCATCGCTAAAGGGCGCTCCCTAGATATCGTGACCCAGGCGGAGACGATAACCGCTTTCCTCCCCTTGCGGAAAGACCTGACTCGTACCTCCTACGCCTATTACGTGGCGGAACTGGTAGATCGGTTTCTGGAGGAGGGCGAGGAGAGCCCGGCGCTCTTCAGGCTCTTGCTAGAGACTTTGGGCCATCTAGGTGAGGCCCAGGATCCACGCCTAGTGGTGCGGTATTTCGAACTCCATCTTTTGGAGCAGGTAGGCTATCGACCTGAACTCTACCGCTGTCTAGGTTGCGGAGGAGATATCAAAGGCGAGGCCGTTTTCAGCCCCTCTCAAGGAGGTGTGCTTTGCCCGCCCTGCGGCGGGAAGAGAGAAGGGAGCCCTTTATCAGCGGATCTCCTCCGTTATCTCCGGCTTCTGCAAAGGGGGGAGTACGCCATCTGTCAAACTCTTCGGCCCAACCCTGAGGTGCATAGCGGGTTGGAGAGAACTACGCGCCATCATATCTCTTATCTCCTGGAGAGGAGGTTGAGGTCCCTCGATTTCATAGACACCTTAAGACGGGAGGAGCAAAAGCCTCTGGCAGAGGAGAAAGGCGAACGGTCTAGATGGTAGATATGGATACCCTGGTATCCTTGTGCAAAAGGCGGGGTTTTATCTTTCAATCGAGCGAGATATACGGGGGCTTCGGTAGCGCCTGGGACTACGGACCTTTGGGAGTGGAGTTGAAGCGGAACGTCAAGAACGTCTGGTGGAGGGATCTGGTCCAAAACAGGGAGGATATCGTAGGGCTGGATGCCAGCATCTTGATGTCCCCTCAGGTCTGGATAGCCTCGGGGCATGTGGAGAAATTCACCGACCCCCTGGTAGATTGCAAATCTTGCCAACGGCGCTTCCGCGCCGATCAGGTGGGAGATAGTTGCCCGGAGTGCGACGGAGAACTCACCGAGGCTCGTCAGTTCAACACCATGTTCAAGACCTTCGTGGGCCCCGTGGAGGACGATGCGTCGGTCGCTTATCTGCGTCCAGAGACGGCTCAGGGGATCTTCGTCAACTTCCCCAACGTGCAGAGCGCCACGCGCCGGAAACTCCCCTTCGGCATCGCCCAAATCGGGAAGGCTTTCCGCAACGAGATCTCGCCGGGGAATTTCACCTTCCGCACCCGGGAATTTGAACAGATGGAGATCGAATATTTCGTGCAGCCGGCGAGCGATGAAGAGTGGTTTGAATATTGGGTAAAGGAGCGTCTAGAGTGGTACAAGCGGTATGGCATAAAAGAGGAAAACCTTCGCCTCCGAAAGCACGGCCCGGAGGAACTCTCCCACTACTCCAAAGCCACCTATGACATCGAGTACAATTTCCCCTTCGGCTGGTCGGAGTTGGAGGGGATCGCTAACCGCACCGATTTCGACCTCCGCCGGCACGCGGAGTTCAGCGGCAAAGATATGACCTATTTCGATGAGGAGACGGGAGAACATATCTACTCTTACGTGATTGAGCCCTCCGGCGGGATAGATCGGGCCGCCTTGGCTTTCCTCGTAGACGCCTATCACGAGGAGGAGGTGAGGGGAAGGAAGCGGGTGCTTTTGCGCCTTCACCGCGATTTAGCCCCGGTCAAGGTGGCGGTTTTGCCCCTCCTACGCAACCGCCCGGAGATCGTGGCTCTAGCCAAGGAGATCGCTCGTGACCTACGTCCTCACTTCGTGGTCATCTACGACGATACCGCCTCCATCGGGAAGCTATACCGGCGACAGGACGAGATCGGCACCCCGTATTGTGTCACTGTAGATGTCCAATCTTTAGAGGATGGAGCGGTAACAGTGAGAGAACGGGATTCCATGGAGCAAGTGCGACCACCCGTCGCCGAATTGAAGGAGTTGCTCTTGGAGAAGTTAAGAGTCTGTTAAGGGGAAAGGAGCGACGATGAGCGCCGAGAAGAAATGGGTTTACATGTTCGAGGAGGGTGACGCGACGATGCGGGACCTCCTAGGAGGCAAAGGCGCCGGCTTGGCGGAGATGGCCAACATCGGTTTACCCGTTCCGCCAGGGTTCATCATAACCACAGAGGCCTGCCTGGCCTACTATGAGGCCGGAGAGAAGTTCCCTCCTGGGATGTGGGAGCAGACCCTCTCGGCGCTAAAGGTGGTCGAGGAAAGGAGCGGTAAACGGTTCGGGGACTCTAAAGACCCCCTTCTACTATCTGTCCGCTCCGGGTCTAAGTTCTCTATGCCGGGCATGATGCAGACCGTCCTCAACCTGGGTCTGACCGACGAGACGATCAAGGGGCTCATCGAACTCACGGGCAACGAGCGTTTCGCCTATGATGCCTACCGCAGATTGGTGCAGATGTTCGGCCATGTGGTCTTGGAGATAGAGGCTCGCCGCTTCGAATCGGTCTTGGAACGGGTGAAAGAGGATAAGGGTTACGAGGTGGACACCGATCTGACCACCGAAGACCTAAGGGCTATCACCGAGGAGTTTAAGGTGATCATCGAGGAGGAGAAGGGGTTCGCCTTCCCTCAGGACCCCTATGAGCAACTCCGCTTGGCCACAGCGGCGGTCTTTGGGTCTTGGAATATCAAACGGGCAGTGGATTATCGCGAGTTCCACAAGATCCCCCATGATCTAGGCACCGCGGCGAACGTGGTCACTATGGTCTTCGGCAACATGGGTTTCGACTCCGGGACGGGGGTGGCCTTCACCCGGGATCCGGCTACCGGGGAGAAGGAACTGTACGGGGAGTATCTCCTCAGCGCTCAAGGTGAGGATGTGGTAGCCGGTATCCGAACCCCAAAGCCTATCTCCCAACTGAAGGAGGAGATGCCCCAGATCTACGCCCAGTTTGCAGAGATCTGTGAGCGCTTAGAGAGACATTATCGGGATGTGCAAGATGTGGAGTTCACCGTCGAGCGGGGCAAGTTGTGGATGCTCCAGACTCGAACCGGCAAGCGAACCGCTCGAGCCGCGGTGAAGATCGCGGTGGATATGGTGAAGGAAGGGATAATCAGCAAGGAAGAGGCGGTTCAGCGGATCGAGCCCTCTCAGATCGACCTATTGCTCCATCCAGCCTTCGATGACAGGGCTAAACTCCGGGCTTTAGAGGATGACAGGTTCTTGGCTAAAGGGCTCAACGCCTCACCGGGAGCGGCGGTCGGGGTGGCTGTCTTCGACGCCGATACCGCCCAAGAGTGGGGAGCAGCGGGTAGGCCGGTGATCTTGGTTCGGCCGGAGACTAACCCCGACGATGTGCATGGGATGTTACAAGCCCAGGGCATCTTCACCCAGCGTGGTGGGGCCACCAGCCACGCCGCAGTGGTGGCCCGAGGCCTGGGCAAGCCCTGTGTGGCCGGTTGTGAGGCGATAAGCATAGACCTGGAGGCTAAAACTTTTTCTGTGAACGAGAAGGTGGTGCGGGAGGGTGACTACATCTCCCTCGATGGGGGCACCGGCGAGGTGTTCATGGGGCAGATAGCCAGGGTGGAACCTAAGTGGGAGAAAGAGAAGGAACTCCAAACCCTCCTCTCCTGGGCGGACAAGTTCCGCCGCCTAGGGGTCTGGGCCAACGCCGACTACCCCCGGGACGCCCAGCGAGCCCGGGAGTTCGGCGCCGAAGGGATAGGCCTTTGCCGCACGGAGCATATGTTCTTCGAGGAGGAACGACGGCCCATCGTGGTGAAGATGGTGTTGGCCGAGGACGAGGAGGAGCGGAAAGCGCTCCTGGATCAACTCCTCCCCTTCCAGCGGGAGGATTTCGAAGGGCTCTTCGAAGTGATGGATGGGCTGCCGGTCATCATCCGGCTCATCGACCCCCCTATGCATGAGTTCCTCCCCCCTCGGGAGGAGTTGCTGGAGGAGGTGACGCGGCTCCGCTGCACCGGCCAAGACCCTAAGCGACTGGCCGAAAAGGAGAAACTCCTTCGGGTGGTGGAGAGCATGTGGGAGGTTAACCCCATGCTCGGCCTGCGGGGCTGCCGGGCGGGCATAATGTACCCCGGCCTCACGGAGATGCAGGTCAGAGCCATCTTGCAAGCCGCTTGCCGCAAGGCGAAGGAGGGGATCGAGGTCCATCCAGAGGTGATGATCCCCTTGGTGGGCCATGTCAACGAACTGAAGGTGGAGCGTGAGAAGTTGGAGAAGGTGGCCAAGGATGTCATGGCGGAGGAGGGGATCGAGGTAGACTATAAGTTTGGCACCATGATCGAGATCCCTCGGGCGGCCCTGACCGCAGACGAGATCGCCAAGTACGCTGAATTCTTCTCCTTTGGTACCAACGACCTCACTCAGATGACCTACGGCGTCTCTCGCGATGACGCGGAGGGGAAGTTTCTGCTCCAGTATGTCGAGCGCGGCATCCTGCCGGAGAACCCCTTCCAAGTGCTGGACCGTGAGGGTGTGGGGCAGTTGATGCGTGTGACGGTGGAGAGGGGAAGGAGCACTCGCCCAGATCTGGAGATAGGCATCTGCGGTGAGCACGGAGGGGATCCCAGTTCCATAGAGTTCTGCCACCAGTTAGGGCTGAACTACGTCAGTTGTTCCCCCTTCCGCGTGCCCATCGCTCGTTTGGCCGCCGCTCGAGCGGCTCTGGGGGAGGTGGAGAGGGATAAGTAGAGGACTGAGGCTGAGAAGATCGATGGAGCACGTCACAAACTCAACCTGAACAATGGAGGGGACCCCATGGATATCATCAAAGTAGCGGCCAAGTCCAGGACAACGGCGGTGGCGGGCGCCATCGCGGGGGTGGTACGGGAGAAGAACAGGGCGGACGTGCAGGCCATCGGCGCCTGGGCGGTAAACCAGGCGGTGAAGGCCGTGGCTATCGCTCGTGGATACTTGGCCCTCGACGGCTTGGACGTGATCTGCATCCCCGCCTTCACAGAAGTGACCATCGATGACCAGCAGCGCACCGCCATGAGGCTTATCGTCGAGCCCCGATGAGGTGTGATCTCCATATTCACTCCACCGCCTCCGACGGTGCCTATTCCCCTTCACAGTTGGTAAAGATGGCCCTAGCCAAGGGGCTGAGGGCTATCTCTCTCACCGACCATGATTCGACGGAGGGGATAGACCTAGCCTTGCAGGCAGCCCAAGGTACACCCTTGGAGGTGATACCGGGGGTGGAGATAAGCGCTGAGGTGGGATCCGAGGAAGCCCATATCTTGGGGTATTACATCGATCATCATTACGAGCCTCTCCAGGAGAGGTTAAGAGCCATACGGGATTTTCGCCGCCATCGCGCTTGGAAGATGATCGAGAGGCTAAAAGATTTAGGTATGCCCCTCAGTCGGAAACGGGTGGCGGAGATAGCAGGGGAGGGTTCCATGGGGAGACCTCACATCGCCCGAGCGATGATGGAGAAAGGGTACGTATCTTCGACCAGTGAAGCCTTCGTCAACTACATCGGAAGAAACGGCCCCGCCTACGTATCTCGCTACAAGATAACCCCACTGGGGGCCACGAAGATGATCTTAGAGGCTGGGGGGCTCCCCGTCTTGGCTCACCCCTTGGAGGTCCTAGGGCTTTTGCCTGAACTTGCTTGTGCCGGCCTGGTGGGGCTCGAGGCTTACTATGGCCAATACTCTCCAGAGCAAAGCCAGGATCTGGCCCGCTGGGCGAAGAAGTATGGCCTCATCACCACGGGGGGAAGCGATTTCCACGGCCCAGGTATCCTAGAGACCCCCGCTCTGGGAGAGGTCTCGATCCCTGAAGAGGTGGTACCACGACTGCAGGCTCTGAAGCGGTCAAGGGCTTGAACCCCCTCAAACCCGCTCTCTCAGTTCCTCGGCCGAGACCTCCACGGTCACCTCGCTCCTCAGTTCCACCTCTACCGTCTCCTTCAAGACGTTTACGCTCTTCACCTTCCCTCGGCCGTAGGGGGTCTCCACCATAGTGCCTACTTTGGGGAACCTCTCCTTCAAGGAACGGTAGGTCTCACTCTCATAGGCCAGGCAGCAAAGTAACCGCCCACAGACCCCGGAAATCTCCGCCGGGCTCAAGGAGACATCCTGTAGTCTAGCCATCTTTATGGAGACAGGAGAGAATTCACAGAGATGGGTGGCGCAGCAGAGGAGCCGACCACATCGCCCCAAACCCCCCAGAAGCTTAGCCTCGTCTCGCACCCCCACCTGACGAAGCTCTACCCTGGTTTTGAGGGTTCGGGCCAGATCTCTTATCAACTCCCGGAAGTCGACCCGTTTCTCAGCGCCGAAATAGACCACCAGCCGGCTGCCGTCGAAGTTGTATTCGGCCTTGATGAGTTTCATCTCCAGGCCATGCTCAGCCACCTTCTCCCTGCATCTCTCTAGAGCCTCTCGCTCCTGTAACCGGTGCCTTTCCCTCTCCGAGAGGTCGAGAGGGGTGGCTCGGCGCTCTATCGGTTTGAGATACTGGGAAGGCTCGCTCACCTCTTGCGGAGGGGCGACCACTCTCCCCAGCGCTCGCCCCCGCGCCGTATCCAGTACCAGATATTCGTCGACCTCCAAATCCTCGAACCTGGTGGCATCAAAATAGTATATCTTCCCCGCCCGCCTGAAACGAACCCCCACTACCTTAGCCATGATACGTTTCCCCTTACTTATCGCTTGCTCGGTAGGTCCAACATCAAGACCTCTAAGGCCAAACGAAGGTTAACATTGCTCTCCAACTGTTGCAACACTTTCCGTATGGAGGAGATGAACTCCTTTATCTCTCCTAACTCATGTGCCCGTGCCTCTTCGACCAGGGCATTTCGCCGATCGATATTCTCCATCTTATCCAAGCACCCCTCTTTAGCCAAGAGGAGGTCTCTCCACCAGCCGAGCCATAGGGTCAGGATCTCTTTCGCCCTTTGGGGCTGGCTTCCCCAGCGCTGCGCAAAGGAGAGCCTCTCCAGCCGCCTGGCAGCGGGGAGGGACAAGAGTTCATCTAGTCGCCCGTTCCGCTCCTTCAACAAGGCTTCATTTTGGACCGCTTCTACCGCCCAGCCCATCCTCCCCGCGGCGAGGGCAGCGATGAGATGAGCCCGCTCCCCCTCAAGGCCCCACCTTCGCTCCAACGCCTCGCGGATGAGGTCTATGGAGGGGGGTCGCAGGTTGAAAACCTGGCAGCGGGAGACTACAGTGGGGAAGAGAAGGTCGGTATGGAGAGCGGTGAGGAGGAGAACCACATGGGGCGGTGGCTCCTCTAGGGTTTTCAATAAGCAGTTAGCCGCCCCAGGGGTCATATTCTCCGCCTGGGGGATGATGAAGACCTTCCATCTCCCCTCGAAGGGCTTGAGGACTACATCGCTTTGGATGGAACGGATGACGTCGATGCCCAGGGCTGTGGAGCCCTCCCGCCCCTCTAGAAGCCGCTCCTGGTAGGCCAAGTCCACCATCCGCACATCGGGATGAATCCCTTGGGAGACCTTACGGCAGGAGAGACACTCTCCACAAGGTATATCTTCCCCTGTACAGTTCAGAGCCTGAGCCAGATTTAAGGCCAGGGTGGTCTTCCCGATGCGAGGAGAGCCGGTGAAAAGATAGGCATGGGATATACTCCCCCGCGTGAAGGAGTTTTGAAGAAGGGTAACGGCCCATTCGTGCCCCACAACTTGCCACATTTCGCAACCCTCATACATTGTACCACATCGTCCTTTAAGGCTCCAAACTCGCTAGTCATCTTTTCAAATCGTTGCTTCTGTGCTATAATAATCAGGTAAGGGCGGTTAGCTCAGTTGGCTAGAGCGCTACGTTGACATCGTAGAGGTCACAAGTTCAAGTCTTGTACCGCCCACTGAAAAGGCTGTGACGGGGACGAGTCCCGAGGTACCGCTCCAGGGAGGAGGAGGCCGCGACTGGAAGCCCCTCCAGCATAGGGCCTGGGGGAAAACCACCTCCGAGCCTACCCCGGAAAGGTTATCGAGTATGGGGCTACGGGAGCGCCCGTTATCGCGTCAAGAGGGCACGATTTACGTGCTGAAATTGGGTGGAACCGCGGCAGAGCCCGCCCCAAGGCGGGCTCTCTTCTTTAGGGTGGAAAGATGAGGCGTCTTACGAAGGTAGATTTGTTGCTCTTCGCGGTGGTACTGATCTGGGGCGCATTCTTCAGTGTCGTCAAATACACGTTGCAGGAGATCGGCCCTCTCGCCTTCGCTACCGCTCGCTTCTTAGGCGGTTCTATCTTCCTGTTGGCCCTGGTCTATTTGGTGGAGGGGAAGCCCGTCATCAGAAGGGAAGATTGGCTGCGGGTGGGGGTGGTAGGCATCCTCGGCATCGGCTTCTACCAGATCCTCTTCACCTTGGGCATCTACTATACCACGGCCTCCAACTCCTCCCTGCTCATAGCCACCGGGCCCATCTTCACCCTCCTCTTCGCCGCCCTCTTTCGGGAGGAACGGATCGTGCCCCTCCAGATAGCGGGCATCTTGGTCTCCTTCCTGGGGGTAGCCATGATCGTGGGAGCCCAGTCAGGAGGGTTGACCCTCAGCGTGGAACACCTGAAAGGGGACCTCTTCACTCTCACCTGCGCAGCCATCAATGGCCTATGCGCGGTGATCTCCAGGCGACCTTTGAAGCGCCATTCTGCCCTGCGCCTAATGACCGTATCCTTTGTCCTGGGGACCCTTTCCATGCTCCCCTTCACTTGGAGGGCGCTACTCTATCAGCCATGGGCCCACCTCTCGCTGAACAGCTGGCTAGGGCTGGGGTATAGTTCCTTCATCGCCGCGGGGTTGGGTTACGCCCTTTGGTTTTGGGCCGTCGGGGAGATAGGAGCCATCCGCACCATGGTCTATAACTATCTGATACCCGTGGTGGCGGTGGGGGTAGCCGTCTTGACTTTGGGGGAGCATTTCGGCCCCTTGCAGACTCTGGGGGCTCTTGTCGTCTTCGTGGGCATCGCCTTGGCTCGCTGACGCCTCCTTCCAGGATCCCGAGGGATAGAAGAGCGGAAGCAGCGTTGATAATAGGGGGTAGTGATGATGACTAAGGATGAGACCCTTAGGCGGTCAATCGATCTAAGAAGGAGAAAACGATGAAGGAGAACGATCTGGAGGCCATGCGCCATTCGGCCTCTCATATCATGGCCGACGCGGTGCTTAAACTCTTCCCCGGGGCCAAACTAGGCATCGGCCCGGCCATCGAGGAGGGGTTCTACTACGACTTCGACCTCCCTCGCCCCCTGACCCCTGAAGACCTGGAGACCATCGAGGCCCAGATAAGGGAGATAATCGAGGCCCACTACCCCTTCGAGCGCCAGGAGATCTCTCGCCAGGAGGCGCAGGCCCTCTTCTCCGACCAGCCCTTCAAACTGGAACTGATCGCTCGCCTGCCCGAGGAGGAGACCATCTCTATCTATACTCACGGCGATTTCACCGACCTCTGCCGGGGGCCCCATGTGGAGCATACGGGCCAGGTGAAAGAAGAAGGGCTGAAACTTCTGAGCGTGGCAGGGGCCTACTGGCTGGGCAGCGAGACCCGCCCCATGTTGCAGCGCATCTACGGCACGGCCTGGCCCACGGCCCAAGAGTTGGAAGCCTACCTGAAGAGGCGGGAGGAGGCGGAGAGAAGGGACCACCGCCGCCTGGGCAAGGATTTAGATCTATATAGCCTCCACGAGGAGGCAGGGGCGGGGCTCATCCACTGGCACCCCAAGGGAGGGATGATCAGGACGTTGATCGAGGACTTCTGGCGCCAGGAGCACCTGAAGGCCGGCTATGAGATCATATACTCGCCCCATATCGGGAAGAGCGAACTTTGGGAGAAAAGCGGTCACTTGGAGTTCTACCGGGCCCTGATGTACTCGCCCATGGATATTGAGGGGCAAGATTATTTCCTCAAGCCCATGAACTGCCCCTTCCACATCATGATGTACAAGAGCAGGTTGCACAGTTACCGGGACCTCCCCTTGCGCTGGGCGGAGTTAGGCACGGTCTATCGGTACGAGCGCTCCGGCGTCCTCCATGGGCTCCTGCGGGTGCGAGGCTTCACCCAAGACGATGCCCACATCTTCTGTACCCCCGAACAGATCGAGGGCGAGATAGTGAGGCTCCTCGGTTTCACCCTGCACATCCTGGGCTCCTTTGGCTTCAGGGAGTATGACTTCTTGCTCTCCACGCGGCCGGAGAAGTACGTGGGACGGGTTGAGGACTGGGAGAAGGCCGAGGAGTCTTTACGCCGGGCCCTGGAGAAGCAAGGGCTACCCTACGAGGTGGACGAGGGGGCGGGAGCCTTCTACGGCCCCAAGATAGATATCGACCTCAAGGACGCCTTGGGGCGAGCCTGGCAACTGACCACTATCCAGTTCGACTTCAACCTACCGGAGCGGTTCGACATGACCTATGTAGGGCAGGACGGGAAGGAGCACCGACCATACATGGTCCACCGGGCCCTCTTGGGCGCCTTGGAGCGGTTCTTCGGTATACTGATCGAGCATTACGGAGGGGCCTTCCCCGTCTGGCTGGCCCCCACACAAGCCATGCTCATCCCCATCACCGACGAGCATGTGGCCTATGCCAACCAGGTGGCAGAGCGACTGCAAGGCGAGGGCTTCCGGGTGCAGGTAGACGACAGAAGGGAGCGGATGCAGGCCAAAATCCGCGATGCCCAACTGCAGAAGATACCCTACATGCTGGTCATAGGCGACAGGGAGGTGAAAGAGGGGGCTGTCTCCGTTCGCCTGCGCACAGAGGAGGACCTAGGGCCGAAGCCCGTGGAGGAGTTCATAGAGATGGCCAAGGAGGCGGTGGAGGAGAAACGGGAAAATTGAGCACCAGTGCTGGGTTTGAAATCCAGCGCCAATAGCACGGCCCTCCTTCGTAAGACGAGAGCCCGCGGTCAATGAGGCCATGGGCTCTTTCTCTGCCATAGAAATGTGTCAGTCCTATAACCCACCAGTGCACGGTGATTGACTGCAAATGTAAGGGATGAGTATTGCAGGGCCTGGTGGAGGAGGTTTTGATGAATACCTCTCTCCAACGTTATTGTACACCAAGACCTCCTCCACGTCAACAGCGAAATATTGTAGGACGTGGAACCAGGATGGCAAAGGTAGGCGATCTCGTTCGAACGGGTCAGCCCGCTCCGGTAACGGGAGGCTATGACTGCACCGACCATCGCAAGGAAGGCTCTCAAAACCGGATTGCTAACACCAAGGGCGACCCAATGCCACCGTGCTACAAGCACGGAGCTGTCTGGTGGGTCCTAGTCCACATAGACTAGGCTCTCGCCAAATGCGGCAGCAATCGGAGGCTCGGTCAAGGCGGGCCTCCGACACCCAACTTTTCCATAAGAGGAGGTGAATTTGATGCCCGCAAAGAAAGGGCGCGCGTGGAAACAGGAACCGGCTAGCGTCGATCGCCCAGGGAAACGTCCTCGAAGCAACAAATATCGCCCTGGCTCCGATTCGAGCAAGAAGCCACGACCTGGTACACGCAAGCGCATTTGGGTAGGTGGCCACATGCGCAATGGCAGACCAGTGCGCGGCCACTATCGCAGAAACCCTCACTACAAAGGAAAGTAGTGGCGAAAGCGCAGGAGGCCCGACAGATGTCGGGCCTCTGCCCATCTCAATAAGGCCGGTGAGTAAAACAAAGCGGCCCAATTGCACAGGGCCGCTCCTACATCTAAAAAGTTCCCCAGGCAACGACCTACTCTCCCAGGGGGTTGCCCCCCAAGTACCATGGGCGCTGGAGGGCTTAACTTCCGGGTTCGGTATGGGACCGGGTGTTTCCCCTCCGCTAGAGTCACCTGAGGAACCAATTCTTATATTAAGACAACTGAGTCAGTCGAGCCCAGATTCTGCCGCGCCACCGTTAAGCCCTCGACCATTAGTACGGCTTAGCTGAACCCCTCGCGGGGCTTACACATGCCGCCTATCAAGCAGGTGGTCTACCTGCGGTCTTACCCCC
>Ga0209979_1001533_pt1 | contig 24999 bp, 28 predicted proteins | sample AnhtaG_FD_183114 | JGI IMG/M metagenome (GOLD analysis project Ga0209979, IMG submission 183114) | Deep subsurface microbial communities from Anholt, Denmark to uncover new lineages of life (NeLLi) - Anholt_01485 metaG (SPAdes) (version 2) | ecosystem: Environmental > Aquatic > Marine > Oceanic...
CTTCGATGTGGTCAGTGCCATCTCTCACAGTGTTAATGCACAGGGTTAAATATGAAGCGTTATTATATTTCTCAACGATGTCAGCGTTTGCCTCGTCCTGTACATTGATGGATTGGAAAGTCACCTTGCCACTAGCCAATTCATCGGCAAAGTAAGTTTCCACGGTATAGCGAATGCCGTCCTCCGCATAGATACAAGAATAGCAGCGCTGTGTGCGGTGAAAGTAAACAACATCGACTCTGTCGGCTGGGCCCAAAGACGTGTCTGAAGGCGGAGGTGTAGTAGGTGACGTGCAACCTAACATTAGAGACAGGGCTAGGCACACCAGGAGGAGGTGAGATAAAGTCTTGATTACTATATTCATTGTAACTCCTTTCTCTTCTTCACTTTAAGCATTTTCCACTCCTTTTGTCAGTCCGGGCGCGGCTATTTCGGTGGGGAAGTAGCGCCGGCGGAATCGAAGAGACACATTAACCAGGCTGATGAGGACTGGAACCTCTATAAGCGGACCTATCACTGTGGCGAAAGCCTCCCCCGAACCAATGCCAAAGACTGCCACCGCGACTGCTATAGCAAGCTCGAAATTGTTGCTGGCTGCCGTGAAGGCGATGCTGGTCGTAACCGGGTAGCTTGCCCCGATCCTTTTAGCCAGATAGAAAGAAATGAAGAACATGAGAACGAAGTAGAGAAGAAGAGGTACGGCTATTCGAAGAACGTCCAGAGGAATGCTCACAATGTATTCTCCCTTGAGAGAAAACATCACCACGATGGTGAAGAGCAGAGCAGCCAGGGTAAGGGGGCTTATACGGGGGATGAAAGCATTTTCATACCAAGAGCGCCCCTTTAGCCTTATAAGCGAGAATCGCGTGGCCATACCGCCGAAGAAGGGTATACCGAGGTATATTAGCACGCTCTTGGCTATCTGACCGATGGTAATCTGCACTACAGACCCCTCAAGCCCAAACAAGTTTGGCAACACGGTTATGAAGATATAGGCGTAAACTGAGTAGAGGACTATCTGGAAGATAGAATTGAATGCCACCAGACCAGCGGCATACTCAGCGTCCCCTTTGGCCAGTTCGTTCCACACGATGACCATAGCGATACAGCGAGCTAGGCCTATCATGATGAGCCCTACCATGTAATCGGGATAGGCTCGCAGAAATAGGATGGCCAAGAAGAACATGAGCACCGGACCGATAAGCCAGTTCTGCACCAGCGAAAGCCCCAACACGCGCCAGTTGCGGAACACCGGGCCCATCTCCTCGTACCTGACCTTGGCCAGAGGGGGATACATCATGAGAATGAGTCCAATAGCAATGGGAATGGATGTAGTGCCTACCTGAAAGCGGGAGATAAAGCTCGAGCTCTCAGGATAAAAGTAACCCAGCCCCACGCCCAGACCCATAGCCAGGAATATCCAGAGGGTGAGGAAGCGTTCAAGTACAGGGAGCTTCTTCTTTTCCGCCATAAGAAAACCGCTTTGTCTTACTTCAGAGCCTTCCTAATACTCACTTTCTTCACTTTGCTGCTTCCTGCAAACCGACAGTCTGGAGCAAGCCTGGCCAGTGCCTTCTTATCTTCGGCAAACTCAGGTTTACCTAAAGCAGAGCAGTCCTTCAAGCATTTCTGTCCCCTCATCATAGCCACGGCGAAAGCAAAGCAGGTGGGGAGGCCACAATCGCGACAGTCGGTCTTTGGCAAGAATTCAACTATATCCTTTGCCTTTACCTCCCCCTTTCTCTCATAGAGGGGCATGATAGTTTCCCGCCTCTCCCAGGTATCATTTATCAACTCCTTGAGATAATCCAGAACCTTTATGGCATCCTCCTCACATAGCACCTGCCCCACATGTATCTCTTGCGGCGTAAGGTTTATGAACCCCGTGTCCATTTTGAAATTAAGGCTTCGGACTCTAGGGGTATATACCGCATTCTTAAGGACAGCGTTAAGATAAGGAAAAACCTCGCTGATATCATCGCTGAGCTCAGCTCTCGCTGTGATCCATTCCAGATTGCAGAAACTGCGCCTAACCTTGGTTATCTTATAGTCACGGAGTAGCATCAGACACCTCCAATTTTTGATCGGCCATAAGCTTCAGTGTCCAGTAGAGCTTCCAGCCCATGTCTCCTATTTGGCATGAATTACGTGATACTGTATCCACGGTAACCAGCCTCAATCCTCGAAAATGGCCTTCTCAATGAATTCTTTTGCTCTCTTGACTTCCTCTTCGGAGATATAGGCCATGACTCCTTGGCTCTTACCGATATCCGTATGGAAAGCTACCTTCTTCATGCCTATATCCTTGGCCAACACAATGCTCTTGGTAATCTCAAAGCCAGCGGCCTCTACTGTCTTTCGACTGCATTCAAACGGGCAACCGTCAACGGCGATGACCTTTTTCGCCACCCTTGTCTTTCCTATCACGGGCTTTACCTTCAGCGGCACTGGGGGTAAACAGCCGATAGCTGCTTCTTCCAGACCAAGTTCTTTCACCGCTTCCAGACAGGCCAGGGCACTGGTTATGCCTGTGTTTGATAGTCCACCAAAGCAGGAGAATATTATGTTCTCATGAGTTCGCATACCTTCTTGCCATTCTTTCTCTTCTGCCATCAGTTCACCCCCCTATTCAAATTTTTCCCTCTATTGCTCTTTTCACATCCCTTCGACAAACAATCTTAGGGTATTATTTCGTCTCCTTAATCCACTTTTTGATCTCTTCACGGCTGGGAATTCTGCCTTCGGAAACCTTGGTGCCATCAATGACAACTCCGGGGGTTAGGAATACCTCTTTAGTAGTGATAGCCATTATGTCTTTTACTTCGGCTACCTCTATTTCTTGTTCTAATCCTATCTCCTTCACTGCTTTTTGTACATTCTTCATAACAGCATGACATTTAGCACAGCCTGGTCCACAAATCTCGATCTTCATAATGCACCTCCTAAAATTTTATTTATTTTCTCCCTAGTTTGGGACATGCATCCTGACATACGATGCTCTTTGAGATGTATCCTTCCAGTAACTTCACTTTGAACATAACTCTTCCTCTATCCCAAAAGCCCGAAGATGAATCCACATATCGTTGCCATAACTACGGTAAGACCGACGTAGGTAAGGGTTTTCTTTGCCCCCATGATGCGCCGCAGCACTAGGATACTGGGAAGGCTCACCGCTGGACCGGCAAGGAGAAGAGACAGGGCAGGACCTGTCCCCATCCCGGCATCTATCAATGCCTTTAGGATTGGGACTTCGGTCAAGGTGGCGAAGTAGAAAAGCGCCCCGGTAAGCGAGGCGATGAAGTTAGCCTGGAGGGCATTTCCTCCCACAATATGTGCAACCCACTCGTGAGGCAGGACCACTCCTATCATTCCAGCGATGAAGATCCCTCCCACAAGCCAGGGGACGATCATCTTGAAAAATGACCAGGTTGACCTGAGCCATTCGGAGATCTCCTCGCTGGTGAGCCAGTGCCGCAAGAGTACCACAAACGCCACGGTGGAAAGTCCGGCAAAGAGGCAAGCGGTCCAGTTTATTATTACCTTTATACCTGTGATAAGCTCCCAAGTCTCGATATTCTTCTCAGGCGTGATGTTAATCCCCCAGGCCAGGGAGATGAGAACGACCACCAGCATAGTGAGAAGGATTGTCGCCTGCCATCCGTTGGGGGAACCGGGGGACTGAGCGAGGGCAAAGGTCTCCCTTGCCCTATCCATTTCCTCCCTATAGAAGATCTTCGCCATGAGGAAGCCGATGACTAGAGCGGAGAGGATAGCCGCTATAGCTCTGGCGGCGCCGATGTCAAAGCCCAAAATCCTTGCTGTCCAGACGATAGCGAGGACGTTTATCGCTGGTCCGGAGTAGAGGAAGGCGATAGCAGGGCCAAGCCCCGCCCCCATGCTGTAGATCCCAGCAAAAAGCGGTAGAACGGTGCAAGAGCAAACGCTTAGCACCGTCCCGGAGACCGATGCCACGCCGTAGGAGAGCCATCTATTTGCCCCGTGTCCAAAGTATCTCAGGATGGATCCCTTGGAGATGAAGGTACTTATCCCCCCGGCGATAAAGAAAGCAGGGACAAGACAGGTCACAAAGTGAGCAAGAAAATATTCAGCTAGCTCTGCCAGGCCGCCCCGAAGAAGCCCGAAGAAAATATCCATTTTGAATTCTAATACTGGATGGGCATGAAGTTACTTAGGTATTAGCCTTGGCCCCACTCTCGTGGCACGACTTAACCTCTCCCTGTCTCGCATAACAATTTCCTCGTCAATGAGGGAACCACGGAGCATTTTAATTAGAGAGGCAGCACAGCTATTCTTCGTTTGTTCATCAATAGAATAGAGTATCCATGCCCCGTCTCTCCTGGACTTAATAAAGCCAGCGTTCTCCAGTATACCGAGATTGCGTGAGGCACGGGACTGGGAGATGTCCAGCGCTTGCATTACCTCACAAACGCAGCACGCTCTTTCCAGAAGGACTTTCAAAATCCTGATCCTGGTCTCATCGGAGATTGCCTTGAATAGTTTTATGAGTTCCCTCATTTGCCTTCAGCGGGTCGTATATTCACATATCCGCATATGATGTCTATTTTACCACTAATATCTTAGTTGTCAAGGAGAGCGAGATGCTTGGTGTGGTTTAGCTTCGACTTTCTCGCCAGGTCCAGTAATCAACAAGCTTCCTGATGCAATTTGCTGCTAGTCTGGGGTCTCCATAAATGGGTATCTTTGCCTTTATAAAGTCGGCGAAGATATTCAAGGCAATCTCTTCACAATGTGTCTAGTCTTCTTCCTCTAATGTTACCTTTATTTCGTCTCCGATTCCTATGTTGAGGAAGTCAGCGGCGCTTCCGTCTTTTAGCGCTATTTCCAGGTAGCCACTGCTGCCGATGATAGCCATCAACTCTTCGCCTTCAGCATAGTAATCAGTTATACCCTGGATGAGACGCCCGGCTACCTCGATAGGGATGTCTTTGCCTGGCAGGTCAGACTTTTTGATGTTGGTAATCAAGTTGCCGAAGTGGTCAACATATAAAACAGTCCCCGTTAGCTTACTTTGATAGTCAACGAACGGCTTTGGAATGGGAAAAACGTGAAGGGAGGTTATTTTCTCCCCCAGTTCATAGGGTGATATGTCGAGGGTCAGTGTGGCGGCGATGGGGGCGAAGATATCCCTTCCATGGAATGTTGTGCTAGTCGGATGTCTCCAGAAACGTGGCTCGGTAATGGCTACAACTTCGAAACCCTTTCCCAGGGTCACTAAGTCCTGGTCTGGAGAATATTGAGCCACTGAACCTTTGGCTGAGGACAATTCATCGATTACATAGCTGAGGATACCGTTGTCTGGGGCAACAAACAAAGCTGAAGGCGTCTTCAGGATTACTCCGCGTCGCTCACTACCCACGCCAGGGTCAACAACAGCTACGTGGACGGTTTTCTTGGGGAAATAGCGATAGGTGTAACCAAGGATGAAAGCGGCCTGGTAAACATTCTGGGGCTCGACAGAGTGAGTAATGTCAACGATGTTAACTTCAGGATTGGTACTCAAGATCACGCCCTTCATAGCGGCAACATAAGCATCATCGGCACCAAAGTCGGTGGTTAAGGTTATTACTGAGTTCACGTTAAGATTAAATTATGCAGAAGCCCTAACAATCAATACTGCCAGGACAATGAACATAGTAACTAAAATGATAGTAAGGTTAAGCAGGGTTTTTTCCACTCCTCGCCGCGAACGGTAAACAGAGTCAGCTTGTCCAAAAATACCCCCGAGGCCACCACCATGTAGTTGAAAAAAAACAGTGACAATTAAAGCTATGGCTAATAACAGTTGGGCAACACAAAGATAAGCAGGCAATTTATCCTCCTCCTAACTGTTGCATAAGGATTTTCGTTACCACTGATGGGTTAGCTGCTCCCCTGGTCGCTTTCATTACCTGTCCAGTAAGAAAAGTCAAAGCTTGTTGTTTGCCAACTTTATAGTCTGCCACCGCTTTGGCATTATTAGCAAGCACCTGCTCCACTATTGTTGTTAGCTCGGTGACATCGCTGATTTGACTTAGTTTCCTTTCAGCCACAATGTCGCTGGCTTTCTTCCCAGTATAAAACATTTCTTCAAACACTGCTTTAGCAGTGGGTCCGCTGATGGTAATAGTAGGAGCATAACTGGTAAGAGTTAATGGTAAAGTAGATGGAGTTACTACTAGATTGAGTAACTCTACTAGAAGGCTTGGGCTTACCCTGGTATTTTCAATATCACTGTTGGTAGCATTAAGCAATCGGCTGAAGTCACCCAAGAGCCAATTGCTCACCATTTTTGCCTTGTTAGGGCTTGTTAGCTTCAAGCAATCTTCGAAGTAATCAGCCATTGCCCTGGAACTGGTTAAGATACTGGCGTCATATAACGGCAAGTCATATTGTGCCATTACCCGCTCTTTTCTAGCTTCGGGTAATTCAGGTAATTTTGCTTTAATTTCCTCTATCCACGCCATATCGAAAAACAAGGGGGGCAGGTCAGGCTCAGGGAAATAGCGATAATCATCAGCATATTCCTTACTTCTTTGGCTAACGGTAACACCTTTCTCATCCAGCCAGCCTCTTGTTTCCTGGACCAGCTTGCCTCCTTTATCAAGGACCTCTCTTTGTCTTTCTGACTCATATTGTAAGGCTTGATAGACTGCCTTAAAGCTGTTCATGTTCTTAACCTCAACCTTGGACAGCAATTCTTTGCTGCCTGACGGGCGAATACTTATATTTGCATCGCATCGGAAGCTACCATCCTCCATATTGCCGGTAGATACTCCCAAATAGCGGAGGATAGTGCGTAATTTGATAAGGTAATCTCGCGCCTCTTCAGCAGAGCTGATTTCGGGCTCGCTGACAGTCTCCATTAGTGGAACTCCAGAGCGATTAACATCCACCAGGCTATAATTCTCCCTATGCAACAATTTAGCCACATCCTCCTCAAGGTGGACTCGGGTGATATTGATTTTTTTCTGGTCTCCATTGCTGTTAATAGCCAGCCAACCCTGTATCCCGATAGGGGCGTCATATTGGGAGATTTGATAGTTTTTCATCATGTCAGGGTAAAAGTAATTCTTGCGGTCAAATTTGCTATATGCAGGAATGGTGCATTTTAGAGCCAGGGCGGTCATTATGGTGTATTCCACCGCTTTCTTATTGATAACCGGGAGCGTGCCGGGCATGCCCAGGCAAATAGGGCAAACATGTGTATTAGGTGGAGCATCAATATAATCGGTGCCGCAGGAGCAGAACATCTTGCTCCTGGTTAATAATTGAGCATGGACTTCCAAACCAATGACAGTTTCGTAATCCATAAAGCCAGTGTAGTATAGCAATCCGTCTGGTTGGTAGCAAATAATCCCTCCCTTATTAAAAATCAAACGTAAAAAGTCAAAATGACAAACCTTATTTTGATCTTTGACTTCTGACTTATTTTTGCCCTTTGATTTTTGAGTTTTGCTTTCCTAAGATTGCCACGCCTTCGGCTCGTAATGGCACATCCCCTCCTGTCATTGCGAGGCACAAAGTGCCGAAGCAATCCCCAAGCTAAATCCTAAACTCAAAGCACTAAGCCCTAAACAAATCCCAATATCTAAATTCAAAGTTCAAAACCGTTTTGGTCCTTCGGATTTGGGTCATTTGATATTGTTTAGTATTTCGGATTTAGGATTTAGGATTTTAGCAAGGGATTGCCACGCTTCCCCCTTCGCTACGCTCGGGGTTATGCCTCACCGCAATGACGATACATTGTTATCGCCTTTTTGATATGGACATAGGAAGTAGCGAGAAATAAAATAAGTATTATGGAGCGAGTTATCGAGCTACTGGAGAAGGAGTATGGCAAGCGGGAATGGCATCCTGATGGGAAGCCGCTTGCTGGCCTGGTGCGGACCATACTTTCTCAAAATACCTCGGATACAAATTCAAAGCGTGCCTTCGATATGCTGATGTCTACCTTTGGTAGCTGGCAGGCTGTCGCCTCTGCTCCTGTACAGGAAATTGCCCATGCCATCAGGGTGGGTGGCTTATCTAGAATTAAGGCGGTGAGGATAAAGCAGATATTCAATGTAATCGAGAAAGAGCATGGGTGTATTGGCCTGGATTTCCTTAATTCAATGGACGTATCTGAGGCTAAGGATTATTTGATGAGGTTGCCTGGGGTAGGTGAAAAGACGGCTAACTGCGTGTTGCTTTTTTCGCTGGGTAAGCCTTGCCTTCCAGTGGACACTCATGTGTTCCGGGTAGCTAAACGATTAGGGCTGATTGATGCTAGAGTGTCCATAAACGAGGCACATCGGTTGTTACAACAGCAGGTCCCACCATCAAAGGTTTATCAGTTTCATATCCTCATGATAGAGCATGGCAGGAAGGTATGTCATGCTAGAAATCCTCGATGTGATAGCTGTATATTGAGGAATGATTGCCCCAGTTCGTCTACCCATCCAAGGTAAGTGGTATAATCTTTGCCATGGCACAGATACTGCAGAGTAAGAATCTAGCCACCAAATTCCAGATATTGATGGAAATAGCAGCAAGTCAATCGAACATACAGCAGAAAAATATCGCTGAAAAGCTGAATATCACCCCGCAGGCAGTCTCTGAATATGTTAAAGAGTTGATAAGCGATGGCTGGCTTGCCTCTCAAGGTCGCTCCAGATATAAGGTGACCAAGGAGGGTGTGGACTGGGTTTTGCAAATGGCGCGGCAGCTGCAAAGCTACTGCTCATTTGTGAACAAGGTAGTGAGCGATATATCGGTTTCTACGGCAATAGCTGCTGATAATTTATCGAGTGGTCAACCAGTTTCATTATATATGAAGGACGGCTTGTTATTTGCCTCTAGGCGGCTAAGTAAAGGAGAGGCAAGGGGGATACCTGTGCTTGATGCCATGAAGGGCGAAGATGTTGGTATATCTCAGATAGAAGGGGTAATAGAGCTGGAGATGGGCGAGGTAATTGTTTGCAAGGTACCAGATGTGCGGGAAGGAGGGTCACGGAACGTTGATTTTGCCCGACTGAAAGAAGAGCTGGATAAAGGCAGGCTAGTCGGGGCGATTGGCAATGAGGCTCTGGTTACCCTAAAAAGTATCGGTAGAAAGCCAGATTATCGCTATGGAGTCAAGGAGGCGATGGTGGAGGCAGCATCCTGTGGGCAATCATTCCTGGTGGTTTCTACTGAGGATGCAGCTTCAGAGATAGTTCGAAGGCTGGAAGAAGAGAATCTGGAATATAAAATTGTTGATCTGGCACAGAATAAGGGGCCCGTGAGAAGTTAAAAGTCAAAAGTCAAAAGTCAAAATGCAAAATGACAAAGCAAAAACGAGAAAGCAGTCAGTAGTCAGCGGTTAGCCAATGGCTGAAGGCTGAAAGCTGATAGCTACTAAATTGAACTTTGAATTTAGATATTAGGATTTGTTTAGGATTTAGTGCTTTGAGTTTAGGATTTAGCTTGGGGATTGCTTCGGCACTTTGCGCCTCGCAATGACAAGAATAGGGTATTGACAGTTCATTACAGGATTATTTATACTATCCTAGTCAAGCTTACTTGTTTACAATAAAGTATGCTTGTTTAATACATTGAAGGAGGTATAAATGAGCAGTATTAAAAAGAGACTCGCTGCTTTTCTTGCCAGTTTATTGTTAATTTTTGCGCTTATATTAACTATTTTGCCTATAACCATAGTTGCCTATTCTAATTATCCTTTATCATCCAGTGATACTGAAATAGCCAGTGCTTTAGATTACTTGCGTAACAACCAGACAATTCAAGGTGATATCGGAGGTTTTGGTACTTCAGCGTGGGCGACTATGGCAATAGCCGCTGCTGGAGAAGACCCTCATGATTGGAAGGCGGGAGGTGATTCTATTGTCGATTATCTCGCTGCTAATGCGGGGGATGCCACTTCAGTTACCGATTATGCCAGGATGACTCTAGCTATAGTTGCTGCCGATGAAGACCCAACGGGCTTTGGTGGCAGAGACTTTGTAAATCTGTTGAAAGGGCAATACAACAGTGGTCAAATTGGTGACACGTCCCTGCTCAATGACGATTTCTGGGGTGTGATGGGGCTTATCTCCGCTGGGGAAAGCGCAAGCTCGGAGATTATCGCTAATTCAGTGGCTTTTATTAAGAATAATCAAAACGGTGATGATGGCTGGAGTTGGGGTGTAGGGCAAGATAGCGATGTCGATGATACTGCCTGCGCTGTGATGGCTTTGATTGCTGCCGGGGAAAGCTCAGGCTCGAATGCTATCACAAATGGCCTAAATTATATTAAATCCCAGCAGGCGGATAATGGCGGCTTTCTTTCCTGGGGAGCAACTAACCCGTCCACCGATTCCTGGGCAATTGACGCCATTGTAGCTGCGGGACAGAATCCGACGAGCAGTTACTGGACAAAGAATAATAATATCCCTATCGATGACTTGCTTGGCTTTCAGAACCCCGATGGCTCCTTCCCTGATTGGCAAGGCAACCCTTCTCCCTGGATTACTGCTTATGCCATACCAGCTCTTTTAGGCAAGCCATACCCTGTCGAGGTTCTTCAGCCTCAAGAACCCGGTTCAGTTTATGTTAGAGTTGAGGGGCAATCCAGCACTATCTGGAGTGGGAATGTAACAGTTTCTGAATCAACTATTACAGATGATGAAGGCAACCCGCATTATCTATCTGATCCCACTGCCTTAGGAGCTCTGGATGAAGCTTCTCAAATTGGTAACTTTTCTTACACGGTGCATTATTACGAAGGACTGGGTCTATGCATTTGGTCCATAAGTGGAGAGGGAGATTGGACAAGTGGTCCTTGGTGGCAGTATAGGGTGGACGATTACCCTGCTGGGGTCGGGGCAGATAGCTTTGTATTGAATGTAACTAGCACACCTGCCCCTCCACACTATGAGATACTCTTCTATTCCAGCATCACCTTTAGCGAAACTCCGTTGAAAATAGCGCTAAATAAAACAGAGGTAGATGTGGGCGAAGAATTCGCTGTCACAGTAAATGCCTATAATGATACCACCCACAATTGGTTACCTTGTGCCAATGCTACTGTTCATGCTGATGAAGACTATGTTACTGGTTCTGACGGGACGGTAGATATTTCTATAAGTAGAGACGGGAGCTTTAAAGTCTTTGCTGAAAAGAGTGGCTATATAAGAAGTGACAAGGTTTTGGTCAAGGTAGGAACAGGAGAAGGTACACAGGCTCAGGTTAGCCTGAATGCCAACGTAGTACCGGCAATCTCTATCAAAATTTCGCCCCTGAGCATTGATTTTGGCAATTTAGTACCGGGGCGTACCAGTAATGCTCATACTCTGAGTATTGAAAACAAGGGGGGTATGCCAATCAAGGTTACAGCTCAGGTAACCGATCAGGCGCAAGGTTTGTTTGTCACCGGGCTAAAGTTGGATGATAGCTCCTGGGAATCATTTGATACCATAGTCGATGTTAACGATTGGGAGGAAATGCGGGCTAAATTAGTTGTGCCCCTAAACTATGCTGGTGTGGGGCAAAAGGCAGGGGCTCTGATCTTCTGGGCAGAGGAAGCAAGTTAGTATGCAAGGCAGATGGCTGCTCACTGCTTTTTGTTTGGTGATTGCCGTCATGCTTTTGTTTCCTGTTTCACTGTTAGCAGCAGGGGTGGGAATTGCTCCGAGGGAGCTAGAATTCAATGCTTACCCTGGGAGTTCAGCCAATGAAACTCTCTATGTGATCAACACTGGAGATAACGAGGCGGAATATAGAGTCTACTCAGAGGAGAAGTATAAAAATTGGTTCGACATCGCACCGAACGAATTTACCTTAACTCCGAATGAGGTTAAAGAAGTGCAGATAACCGTCTCTCCTCCCTTGCTTTCGGTTGGTGACCATGCTGCTTACATCTATGTAGCTGCCACAAATCCATCTCCACAGCTTGGTGTGGGAGCGGGGATCAAGGTGCCCGTTCACCTTCATATCGCTAGCTGGCCGTTGTATGTGGCGATTGGCATGGTTGCCTTACTTGTAGGTTTAGCAGCGTTTCTGGTCTGGAGAAGAAATAGAGCTTATTGACATTATGTTGTTGGGAGCAAAGCAAAACAATCTCTTAAAACTTGTTGTAATTGCGGTTATTGTTGCTTGCCTGCTTATCATTCCATTAAGCGGCTGCCAGTCAACGCCATCAGGGCAAATTGAAGTAAGGGTAATCGTTACCCAGGACAACAGCACGCTAATACTGGATGAACTGGTCAAGTTGGACGATGGTTCCACTGCTATGGATGCATTACAGCGGGTGGCTACCGTGGAAACGAAGGGAGGATTTGTGGAGGCGATAAACGGCGTCCGCTCTCAGTATCCAGGAACAAATAAGGATTGGTTCTATTATGTTAATGAGGTATCACCAAATAAAGGAGCTGCTGCCTACGTACTCCATGATGGTGATGTAGTGCATTGGGACTTCCATGAATGGTAAGCTACAAATATAGTGACAAAGGCACGGTCATCCACAGGCTTAATCCGTGGTGTAAGTTAGCCTGGATTGCCGCCGTTTTTGTCCTTGCTCTGCTGTTCGATAGTCCCGTTTATCTTCTTCTACTTTCTTTATCCACGTTACCGGTAATTTTGGCAGCTAAGATATGGAAAGAATGGCTTTCGGTGATGAGGTTTGCCTTCTTTTTATGCTTATTAATCATAGTCATCAATGCATTGGTAAGCAATCAAGGTTCTCACGTCCTGTACCAATTCCCCGTTGCCATTCCCATAGTCGGTGCTCCTCGAATAACCCTGGAGGGGATACTCTGGGGGATAGGGAATAGCTTGAGATTGCTGGCGATAATCTCCGCTTTCACTGTGCTTATGTTTGCCATTCATCCTGATGACCTTATGTTGGCTATGGTGAAGGCGAAATTACCTTATAAATCAGTTATGGTGACAAGCTTATCCACTAAATTTGTTCCTGCTTTGATTGATGATGCTCAGTGTATTGCTGATGCTAAGAAGAGCAGGGGCTTGGAGCTCGATAGGGGAGGGCGTATCCAAAGAGTTAAAAGCTATGCCTCTATTGCTATTCCACTGTTATCTAACTCTCTGGATCGTGCTGTCCAGGTGGCTGAAGCAATGGAGGCAAGGGCGTTTGGCTCGGGGGAAAAGAGGACTTTTTATAAGGAGTTGAAACTAGGTAAAGTTGACATAACTATTTTATCGTTCGTTTTTCCCTCTATTGCCTTTGGGGTATTCTTGCGCTGTTTAGGGCAAGGAGGATACCAGTATTATCCCGTTGTCGAAGCTGTCAGCCTTACCGCTTCAGAATGGGCTATGTTATTTGTTTTACTACTCCTGGTTAATGCTATGCCTATCCTTGCTTTACTAAAAAGGAAGGTGTCTCTTGATTAGCATAAGGAATCTGACCTTTTACTATAGCGGCGGTGATAAGCCGTCTCTTCGCGATATCAACCTTGAAATCGAGGATGGTGAGTTTGTGTTGCTTACCGGTCCCTCTGGAGGGGGAAAGTCGAGCCTGTGTCGCTGTCTAAACGGGTTAATACCTCATTTCTACGGTGGGAAGATAACCGGCAAGGTGGAGGTTAATGGTCTTGATGTAACCAAGCATTCCACCAGGGAACTGGCTACCATGGTGGGGATGGTATTTCAAGACCCCGAAAACCAGTTGGTGGCTATGGATGTGGATAGCGAACTTGCTTTTGGATTGGAAAATCTCGCTTTTGCCAAGGAGGTGATCGCCAGGAGGATAGAGGAGGCGCTGGATACAGTAGGTATTGTCAATTTACGGCATCGAGCAACAAGTGAACTTTCCGGCGGTGAGAAGCAGAGAGTGGCGATAGCCTCTGTGCTGGCGCTTTACCCTGATATCCTGGTATTGGATGAGCCTACCTCGGAATTAGACCCCAAGGGTGCTGAAGATGTCCTTAATGTAGTGGAACGGCTAAATGATGAGCTGGGCATCACTGTGATATTGGTGGAACACAGATTGGATAGGGTGGTGGCGCACTCCGACAGGGTTATTGTGCTGGAGAATGGCATGATTATCGCTGACGGAGGTCCAAGGTCAATTCTCAGCGATGGAAGGGTTTCCCAAAGTGGCGTTGGGATACCTCCCATAATTAAGCTTGCTCAGGCTGTGAAGAGCAGAGGAATGTCATTGCGAGTGAAGCGAAGCAACCTCATTGATGATACTCCACTGACGGTCAAGGAAGGCAGAATAGCGTTAGCTAAGACTCTTCGTCATTCTAAGCCCTGCGCCTCTCGGCATTCTGAGCTCTTTTCCCCTGTCATTGCGAGTGAAACGAAACAATCTCATCTTAAGCCTCTAATTGAGGTGAAGAACTTATGGCATGGCTATCCTGATGGCTTCGTTGCCGTAAAGGGCATAAATTTGAAGGTGTGCCCCGGGGAATTTGTCGCCATTATGGGACGGAATGCCTCAGGGAAGACCACGTTGGTCAAGCACTTCAATGGCTTGCTTAAACCGACAAAGGGCGATGTTATTCTTGATGACATCAATACTAAGGAAGCGACTGTGGCTGAGTTATCTAGAAAAGTGGGCTATGTTTTTCAAAATCCCAACGACCATTTATTTTGCGACACGGTGGAAGAGGAGCTTACTTTCACCTTGAATAACCTGGAAGTCAAGGGTGGAGAAGCTAAGCCATTGATTAATCAAACGCTGGAAAGATTTGATCTGATGCAATATAGATACCAATATCCCCGCTTCTTGAGTGGTGGAGAGAAACAAAGAGTGGCTTTGGCTTCTATCCTGGTAGCTCAGCCCCAGGTAATTATTCTTGATGAGCCTACCAGGGGGATGGAATACCGGCTAAAGGCTGAGTTAATGCGATTCCTGGACCAATATCGAATAGATGGCAGAGCGGTAATTCTGGTGACCCAGGATGTGGAGATGGTAGCTGAGTTTAGCGATAGAGTGGTATTGCTCAGCGAGGGAAAAATCGTGGTGGACGGTCCCAAGCGGGAAGTGCTATCACGAGCGTTGTTATTCTCGCCCCAGATAAACCGTCTGGCACAGGCTCTTAAAAGTTATGGTGTCCCTGACAATATATTGACTGCTGACGAGATGATTGAGGCATTAGCATGAATAAAAGATATTTCCCTCTGGCATTGATGATATTTCTTGGCGTGGGTCTTTCTATTTGCTTTGTGTTAATGCCTTCGTTAAATACCCTGGTGAACTGGGCGTTAATGGCAACCCTGCTTGCTATCCTGGTCATACTGGCCTTTTTCTTCAGTTTTGAGTCAGTTACCCAGAGCTCCAAAGAGATAGCTTTGATTTCCATGTTAGCCACTATGTCGGCGGTGTTGAGAATTCCTTTTGGTGCCATTCCCAACTTTCAGCCATGCACCTTTTTGATAATTTGCGCTGGATATGTCTTTGGTCCTGTATCTGGCTTTATGGTGGGGGCGATGACGCCGCTCATCTCCAATTTCTTTTTAGGGCAGGGTCCCTGGACGCTATACCAGATGCTTGCCTGGGGGTTGATAGGGTGTGGTGCTGGCTATCTGGGGCGATTCATGCGTCGTTCCACTCCAGAGTATGTCATTGCGGTGAGCCAGAGCCCTGAGCGTAGCGAAGGGACAGCGGAGCAATCTCGTAGCACTCAGGGAAGCTTCCGTGAAGCAATCCCGTTAACTGGAAAATGGCTGGTAAGCTTTGGCGTTATCTCTGCCTTTATCTTTGGACTTATAATGAATATCTATTTCTGGCTCTACTTTGCTGGCCCTCTGACGCTTAGCACTCTGCTCTTCGCCGAGCTCAGCAGCTTCTGGTTTGATGTTTCCCACGCTGTGGGGAACGCTATCTTCCTGGGACTGTTTGGCACCAGGACCATAGCCATAATGGAAAGATATAAAAAGCGATTCACCTGGGCCTATCAGGCTGAATAACTCTCAGCGGTATTGGAATTTCAAACCCGTTAAGTAGAAAATAGTTAGTAGGCTTTAGCATTATCTCCGCCTTTATCTTCGGACTTATAATGGACATATATTCTGGGTGTACTTTGCCTATGCTTGCAAGTAGCACCTTGCTCTTCGCCGAACTTAGCAGCTTTTAGCTTAATGCCTCCCGCGCTGTGGAAAATGCTCTCTTCCCGGGATTGTTTAGCACCAGGACCATAGCCTGCTGAAGCTGAAGAAGCTAGACCCGGATAAGTGGAGAATCACAAAGCAACATACCATTTTATCGGAGCACAAATCTTGGTATACTGCCCCTATACAGATGCTTCCTTGTTGGAATAATAATCTATATAATACATATAGTAATATAGGACTGAGGTGAAAATAACAAAAATGGCTGGTAGTCAGAGTTGCAGGTCTTCAGCTAGGCAGAGAACTAAGATGGCAGTAGAGAGACTACGTTGGGTTTACCGGGACGTTCTTACTGCAGTTAGAGGAACCAGTCCCGGAAGGGAGTTGAGGGTTGTTGCAGCTATGGAGGCATTAGCATGCAAATAGATGAACTTCTTAGCTTAATGGTAGAAAAGGGGGCCTCAGATTTACATCTGAGGGTTCCAAGCCCACCGGTGCTGCGTATCGATGGTGTGCTCATACCGCAGGAAGATTTGCCGCCAGTTACACAGAAAGATGTTAAAGAGGCTTTTGAGCATATTACTGTTGAAAGTCAACGGAAGGCTTTTCACAAAAATCTGGAGTTAGATTTAGCCTATAATATTCCTGGGTTAGCTGGATTTCGAGTCAGCGTATTAAATCAAAGAAGGACAATGAGCATCGCCTTCCGCCGGATACCATCCACAATTCCAACTATTGATGAACTCGAGTTACCCCAGATTTGCAAGGATCTTATTCTTATGCCCAGGGGGCTTATTCTGGTTACCGGGCCTACCGGAAGTGGTAAGAGCACCACTCTAGCCGCAATGATTGACCATCTTAATGAGAATGAAAGGCGGAATGTCATCACTATTGAGGACCCCATTGAATACTTGCATCAAAACAAAGAATGCATCATCGCCCAGCGAGAGCTGGGTGGTGATACTAATTCATTCGCCAGTGCCTTGATGCATGTTCCCCGTCACGACCCTGATGTGATTCTCGTGGGCGAGATGCGTGACCTGGAGACCATAGGCGCAGCTATCACTGCAGCGGAAGCAGGACAGCTGGTGCTGGCAACATTACACACCATTGATGCTGTCCAGAGTGTTGACCGTATAATTGATGTCTTCCCTGCTGACCAGCAACGCCAGATTAGATTACAGCTATCCCAGATAATAGAAGCGGTGCTGTCGCAGACCCTGTTGCCACGGACTGGAGGCAAAGGAAGAATAGCGGCTTTTGAGATTTTGATTGCTACCTCTGCTGTTAGAAACTTAATTCGCACTAGCAGAACCTTTGAATTGCCCGGTGTTATGCAGATTGGTGCTAAAGACGGTCAACAGACTTTGAACCAGTCATTAGCTTACCTGGTGAAAAACCACAAGGTCACTGTTAAAGAAGCTATGGCGAAAAGCAGCACCCCAGGGCAACTTAAAGAGTTGATTCATAGGCCTTGATGCATCTGCCTCTTTGGTGGTAGCTTCATCGCCTGGGTCTAGAAGGAAAGTCAAAAGGCAAAAATGAAAAAGCAGTCAGCGCTCAGCTAATGGCTGATAGCTGAAAGAAAGTCAAAAGGCAAAAGTCAAAATGCAAAATGACAGAGCAAAGTTCAAGAATGAAAGTATTTTTGCTTTTTGAATTGTAATTTTGATTTTTTATCTTTGATTTTTGATATTGTTCGGCACTTTGTGCCTAGCAACGACAAAGAGGTGGTGTCATTGCGAGTGAAGCGAAGCAATCCCGCTCGAAATAGCCACCCATAAATTGTTGAACACTGTGGCTTATTTCGTGCGTATCACGGCGTTGAAAACCCTGGCCAGGGTTTCTCCCCTGGCCAGGGTAAACCGCCCCTTCGATTGCCCTCGCAATCAAAGGCTTAAGTCCAGGTTCGCTGGTTAGCCTACTTGAAAATTGGGCGACCAACCGGCAGAATCACTCTTCCAAAGCCCGTAAGTAGCCCTATAGCCATACCAAGGTAGAGCATTACCAGCCCACCTATCAAGAGGAACCAGCCAGCTATTTTCCCTATCAGTGGCCATATCCCCATTGGCGGGAAGCCCTGCATGAGATAAAAGGCCATCAGGAATATACCAATCACCAGTATGAGCATAGCCACAGACGGTACCCAGCTCGTGCGCCCCAGTATTGGGACAAAGGTCGCCAGAACTATCCCCAGTATGATGAATACGTATCCGTTGACGATCGTGGTGGGGATACCAGGAATGCCAAGCGCTAGTAACGGCATCCCGCCCCAGAACTGAAATATGTAGGTCAGTGCCGGGGTAGCGAAGAAAAATACTCCGAAACATAAATTCAGAACTCCGTTAATTGTATCTCCATTTCTCAAGCCTATCAGCCCGACGATGGTTAGGATTACCCCTGCTGCCAGAAGCCAGGCGATGAAGATGGACGCATCTGTGATTGCTATCCTCTCTGTCAAGAGTGCCCAAACGGCAGTGTTGCCAGCCGCTACGGCAAACAAGCCCGCCATCGTGGGGTCGCCCCAAGTTGACCCTTGCTGAGCCATTTGTCACCTCCTTTTTGCCATGTTCGCTGGGGAACTACTATATAATAGAGTATGGTGCTGTTGTCAATACCTTGTGTGCATTCAGTTGCCTGGTAAGACATTGCCGCATTTAGCTGTTTCCCTTCTTTAGCCTTTCAAACAGCGGGGCATGGCATCAAGAGTTATCCGCTTCTATTCCCAAATATGGTAAGATAAGGCGGCATTCTAGCCTTGGCAGTGGCTATTCCAAACGCCGGAATGGTTACACGAAAGGCAGATAGGGAGACGTGAAATGATGAAAAGGTTTTCCCTGAAGAAGTTCTTGTTAATGGTGGGTACATCCATTAGAAGATTCTTCACTTTTGAAGAAAGTGCCGAAGGCAGAAGGAGGCGAAAGGAACTATTTGTACTGGCAGGGATATTTTGTGCCCTGGTGATAGGCGCTATTCTCGTTGGGGTTAGCGATAATATACCAGGCATAGTTCTGTGCTACCTGGCAGTCATCACCTTGATCGTCGCGGTAACACGCACCTGGAAAAGAACGAAGATGTTCTTAATCTTGCTGGGAGCATCACTGGTCGGGTTCATTGTCTTTGTTGTGCTGCATAATGTCTTTTATGGCCTGACCATACTCACCAGCCACATCACCGCATTGAACCATCTGCTGGAGGTCTTTCATGTGGCGTTCTTCATTATTGCTGTTTTCCTGTGCCCGGCAGCTTTTTTAGTAGGGGTCGTAGGCAGCATAGTCCTCGCTATCAAGGGGCGCAGAGGACAAGCAACGGGATAATTGTAGCTTGCCCGAGCCATGACTTAGCGTTCTGCTCTTCGCTGAACTTATCGCCATCGGAATTCCAATCAAATAACAATCCGATGATTTCTTAAATGCTATGGCAAACGGATAGAACAATTCTTAAAAGATGCCATAGTAACCGCACGGGCACCTGTTTCATAGCTATGGCGCTGATTTACTGAGGCTTTTCCGTCAGTTGCACAATCCGTCATTTTGTGCAATGTCGGCTCGATACCAAATTCATAGCAATCTTGAATAAGCTATTCTCTATCGCTCTTGACAAAGATATGAAACTTCTCAAAACACCGCTTGCTTGCTCTCCTCGCTTCCTCAGAAAAAGGGTATATAGTTTACGAGTAGGGTAATGTCAGGAAGGGGAACAAGTAGTTGGGGTAGCCGAGCCTGCACGTTTTGTCAAGAAAGGGGAGGACGGTTTTGATAGGGCGATTCGAAATCGGTTACGACCTAGTATCGCGGCAGCCTCTTCACAGACGGTAGCACTTGCGACGCTAGGGCTAGCGTCTCTTCCGCATAGTCACGCCAAGAATTCTTACCAGCAGCGGCGAGATGTTTTTGATCTAGTTTATAATCAGCGATAACGCGCGCATCTTTAAGCTGACCTAGCTGCTGACCTACTGTCTTGCTCTTTTCCGACACCGCGAAGATGATAAGTGCATGCGATCCCACGTCTCCTGCTATTTTCCTTCGTATAGCCTTTTTTACACTTTTGGAGAAAAGCCTCGCATCTAGACCGAATAGCCTATCCCGTGCTATCAAATGCGTCGCGTGATACGCTCTACTAATAGCACTCCGCAGACGTGCTTCATCCGCTGTGGGATCACGCGTTATCGTGGCACTGAAACGGAAGAATTCTTCTGGATCAAACGGTTGTGAAGTCGGAGTAACTATGACCAATGCACCCTTAGCGAAATATCTCTTAGAAAACGAAGACGAAGATGTTCATCTAGTCCTTCTAGCCAGTCTTCCAAGTCTTTTTCAAGACTATCCCAAAACGCAATAGCCTGCGCCGCATTAGCGTCTACAAAAAGCCGCAATAAAGCTTGAGATCGCTCTTCTTCTGGATCTCGAAATACGGATACTACGGTTCTACGTAGCGGAAATCGCGTCTGCATAGCTCTCGAAACGACAATAGCCCGTAGCTTATGTAGCATGTCTCGAACGGTGGAAGTCAAGATGGGGTCATGCTTATCCAACCCTTCGAGTTGAGGAATCTGTATGGCCTTTGTCGGTTCTTCCTCTTTCCTACCTTTGACAAATGAGAGTTCTCCATATTCTGGTTCGACAGACGCAAAAGCTCCGCGTAGTGAAAAGGATTCTAATTCGACACTAGCACCCGCTGGCCTTCCCGCTTCCCGTCTAGGCAAGGTTAGTTTCGCGGTTTCAGGAGACAGTCGCACGTAAGCACCAACGTCGGACTCCGTCCAAAATTCGGTTGCCGACTCCGTGGCTAGAGGCATCATGTTTTTTCTATCTCCAGTATTAGGTCTCTAACAGTATCATCGAGGTTTTTGAATCTACGCATAACACTCTCTACTTCTTGTTCACGCCAAATCGCTCTCACAAGATAGCGCGCAGCACTTGAAACAACTGACGGCGCAATTCTAATGTCGAACCAATTTGGGCTATTAGGGTCTGTGTTAGGGACGCAGAGACGCAAGCCAAAAGTTGTGACATCGAAACCCAATACTTTACCAAGAGCTTCGATTTTGGTTGATCCTCCCCGCCATTTCCCGAACACTTCTATAGGATTTCGCTGACCCTTAGCCCAACCGCTACCATCAATTTCGACGTAGTCTGTGCATATGTTCGGAGACGGGTCTAACTGTTCCATCCAGAGTTGCCGTAGATTCTGGAACGCTTCTTGCACGCTCTCGACATCGCGCCCCACAACGCCCAGAGTCTTGTTATCTTGATTTATCCTAAGCTCAACGTCACCCTTTATTGCTAGTGGCTGACCTGGTTCTAGAGTAGCTCCTCGTAGAACGCGCTCAGCGACTATGTATCCCAACTTCGGAAGCTGACGCAAGAGATCGACCACATCAAGCGGATAGAGAACGTTACCGAACCGTTCAATCAGAGATAGCGTTTCCCACTTTAGGATCATGTTTTCTCTTGGGCTAGAAGGCATATCATTACTCAAGCAGAAGTTTCTTCAATCGCACAACCAATTCTAGCATATTAGTATTGACCTGACAAAACCTTCTTGTCAACCAGCTTCCTCTATAGCGACCTAAAAGCGATACAACACAATATCTTCCTGACAGGATTCAAGTAGAAGTGCTGATAATACTCTCTTGCCCGCGAACCAAATTGACCCGCACCCAAAAAGGGGGATGTGCCCAGCATCACACAGGGGACCCCAATCCCATTAATATATTTGGGTCTTTCCTTTTGTATCACTACCGGCCACTGGGATGTTTGGCTCTTATTTTACAGCCTGCCAGATGGTGAACAAAACATCGTATTGTTTACTCCGGAATAGACCGGTGCTGCGATTACCTTCTCTTTTGGCTGGTCGTAGGGGTTGAATTACTTTGGCAGTCCAAATTCAGGGCAGGCCCCAGGATTTTAGTAGTAATAAAATTTTTCTCCCATTTACTTTTTTCCTTTGAAGGCTATATCATTGGTCTGGACTAAGGAAAAACTCGCATAAAGTGGAAAATTTCTGAGAAGAATCCACATGTTATGAAAAAAGGTATGAATAGACTATGAATCTGGAGGAATATTACGGAGCCGAAAGTCTTGAATATAAACAAAAGCTTAGAAATAATGGTGAGTGCATGAAGTCAGGCAAGAATACAAAATGTCAGGAGGAGAAAAATGGCTGGTACTGTCAAGTATATGAGTCCAGAGTGGCGTGATGAGGCGGAAAAGCGTCTCAAATCAGAGCTTACACCAGAAAAGATGAAGCATATTACAACATCCATGTGCTGCATTTATCAGAATTGCCCTGACGGCAAGCAGCGGTACTACTTTGTTAAGACTGAGAATGGTAGCCTGGTTGAAATTTCGATAGGCGACCAGGAACCCCCCAAAGCCGAATTTATACTCACTGCCGATTACGAGACTTTTGCCAAGCTTACCCGTGGCGAGCTGAGTGGCCGGGCTGCGTTGATGGGAAGAAAACTCACACTTAGTGGAAATCTAATAAAAGCTCTAAAGCTGTCGACAGTTGCCGACCGTATGAACAAGGTCCTTTCAGCAATTCCTGCGGAGTACTAAAGGTGAATACTATGTTAAACCAAACCAATAAGACTACTGATCCTTACTTTATTGATTTCCCAAAGCGAATTAAGAGTATTCAGGAGATGATGCAGGGATGGGGAATTGATGTCTACCTTGGTTCTCGTCTGCGAACTATATCCTGGACAGTAGATGTTTTCTGTCCATGGCGCAGTTACATAGTCATCCCCAAAAAAGGGCTTCCCACGGTTTTTACCTTTCTTATTGACGCGACCAGGATAGGACATGACTCGTGGCTTGATGAAGAGCATGTCCTGGGATACGGACCTGTGGGGGGTCAGGATCAGATTACCATACTATCTAATAAAATCCTGGAATATCTCGATAAGGGTAAGGGGAAGGTCGGTATCGAGTCTGGAATGTCAAATTACCTTCCCGAGGGCAACCTTACCCATTATGAATATGACAAGCTTGCAGAAGCTCTTCCTGACGTTGAGTTAGTAAACGCCCATGACATTGTGGATGAGTTATCGATGATTAAGGATAAGGGGACTATGAACCGTTTTCGAGAGGCATCCAGAATTGTCGACATCGGGCATCAAGCTGTATACGAGGCTATAAAGGGTGGTGGGTGGAAAGGGATGACCGAAACGGAAATCGCCGGGCTGGCCGCTTACGCTATGCGAAAAGCTGGCAGTGAATTTGAATGGAGTTTTACTGCAGGAAACGAGATCGCCTCCGGGTACCGAACAGGATTAGCCCAGGGTGCCTGCACCCCCGCTAGCCGCAAAAAGCTGAAAGCAGGTGAGCCCCTTATGGTCGATCTTCACGCCATGTTTAAACTTGGGTTGGGTGATCATACGCATAATTACCTGCTCGGTCCCGCAACTGAGCGACAGAAGTGGCACGCCCAGAACTTTGTGGATTTGGTGAAACTTATCCTGAAAGCCTATGGCCCCGGGGCCACGCCGTCATCATTGGCTGATAAGATGTTGGAATTCGCCGAGGACCATGACTTCATCGAGTTTGTAGTCCCCGGTTGTGAGCATGGCATCGGAATAATGGGAGATGAGTGGCGCATCGGCATGAACGATGGCCCCTTTGAGTACTGGACAAACCCTGACCATGTGTATCAAGTCGGTGAGATGGTGATATGCGCGATGCAGTATGCATGTCCCGAAGAAAATATTGGTTTCCGCTACGAAAACCCGATTATAATAACAGATAGAGGCTGTGAGCCTTTATCAAAATTTCCACTGCGCATTGAAGAGGTCTAGGGTTGTCTAAGTTAAGGGATTGAGCCATATCAAAAATCACTGCCTGCCAGGATCCCTACTTGAATGCCGGCAGGCAGGAGCTGGCCAGGCTGAGTAACGCTGGGCAGCTTTTGCTGCTTCCTTAAATTCGTTTCCTGTACTTCTTATTCTCGATGCTGCGCAGTGTCCTCTCATCAATGCCAAAGTGGTGAGCTATCTCGTGGCACACTACTTCAGTTATTTTCACGCCGATCTCCTCATTAGAGTGACACTGCCCCTCTATAGGCTTCCGAAAGATGCTTATTTTGTCAGGCGGAACCAGCCCATATCCTCTGCCACGATTAGTTTGGGGCACGCCCTGGTAAAGCCCCAATAATTGGCTGCGATGGCTAAGTTTCACTTCCTTAAGCTGTCTTGACGTTGGCCAGTCCTCTACAATGACATCAACATTTTCAAGCTTATTGCGAAACTCAAGAGGCAGATTATCAATGGCTTCTACCACGAGAGTCTCAAATTTCTCTCTGTCCATATCACTGCTGCCAGACTATCTAGCTCACATTCTTCTTTGGAACATTCCAACAAATCCATAGTATCATATTACTGGGGTTCAAGGGTTTTGCTTATCTTAGCAGTGCTTCCCTCTCCAACGTTGTAATTACATTCCGCACGGACAAGCGACAGAGTTGCCTGGCAATAGCACGCTACCTTTATCCGCATGTTATAAAGTTGACTTATTTCAAAATTAATGTAAGAAATACTTGACAAGTTGTTTGGAATATATTACTATATGTCATATAATTACTACATCACACCTGGCAGAAGGTGTTTGTGTAGAAAGGAGGATAATTATGGCACCACTACAAAAACGTGCATGGTTGGGTCTTGGGATAGGAGTGGTAACGTCCGCCGCCATCCTCGTAGTGCTCATTATCAAAGGAGCGACCTCATTCTACGATGACAATGCTATGAGATGGCTCATTACTGGGCTGGTCGTAGGGATGCTGGTGGCGTGGGCTGTCATCCTTGCTCCTAGCATTTCAGGTCGTGGGAAGGCACTTTACGACGAGAGAGACAAGGCAATAATCAGAAGGGCGCAGCAAGTACAACTGTGGGGAGTCATTGGCTTAATGGTTGCCTGGACTATAGCCCTGACCGAGGTATACTGGGAC
>Ga0209979_1001534_pt1 | contig 24996 bp, 22 predicted proteins | sample AnhtaG_FD_183114 | JGI IMG/M metagenome (GOLD analysis project Ga0209979, IMG submission 183114) | Deep subsurface microbial communities from Anholt, Denmark to uncover new lineages of life (NeLLi) - Anholt_01485 metaG (SPAdes) (version 2) | ecosystem: Environmental > Aquatic > Marine > Oceanic...
GGCAAGGTGACCGTCAGCGAGGGCATTCTCAACAAGCCTGGCAAGCTGACCAGAAGGGAATTCGACAGCATCAAAGACCACCCCATCGTGGGCGCTACCCTCGTCTCCCAGGTCAGGGGCTTCGAGCAATTGGTGCCGATCATTCGCCATCACCATGAGCGCTTTGACGGCAACGGCTACCCCGACGGCCTGGCTGGCGAAGAGATCCCCCTGGAGGCGTGCATCCTAGGCGTGGTGGATGTGTTTGACGCCCTGACCCACCAGCGTTCCTACCGGAAGGCTCTGAGCAGGGAGGAAGCCATAGCTGGGTTGGAACGCGGTGCTGGCACTCACTTTCATCCTGCGGTGGTAGAGGCATTTCTAGCGTTGCTGAAAAGGCGAGGCGATGGGCTGGGACTTCCCGCACAGGCAGCGAGCAAAGACAGGCAGCGGGTGGCTGCGAGAGTGCCGAGACGGGGGAAAAGATAGTTGCGAGCTGGCAAGAGATCTTCGGAGCGCCATTGCTACTGAGCCGCTGACGTAGCTCCTTGCTTTCAAGTGGGCGCTCAGGTTCTGGGACCTGGGCGTTCGTCTATTCGAGAAGCCCGTAACACTGCCTCCTCCGGAGCGTCATTACAGAGTAGCATAGCCAGATTAGGATTGAAGCGGAGACGTCCCAAGCGCCTGCCCTCTCCGGAGGCGCTCAAGCGTTCTCAGGAGGCTCTCGAGCGCCCTGTAGTGCCTTCTCAGGAAGCCCTCATATTTGGGCCACTACAGCAGCGTCGTCGATAACGGGTGAAGTAGTATTCGCCCTGGGCATGCAGGCCCTCTGTAAGATCCCACAGGGTGCCCCCTCCGGAGTTGAGGCTGGGATCGCTCACAGCGGGGGCGGAGCTAGAACGTCACTCTGAACTGGGTATATTGCCTGCTGGCTTCCCCCCATTGCACGTCGACGCCATCCACCCGTGCCCCGCGCGGGCCCGCTCTGAGGTGTTCCATGAACCGCTCCAGGCGTTCCCGCTGGCCCTCCGCCACCACCTCCACCGAGCGCATATCGGGAAGGTTGCGCACGTAGCCCGTCAGCCCCAGGGATATCGCTCGCCCATAGACGAAGTCGCGGAAGTTCACACCCTGAACGCGGCCTCTCACGATGGCATGCAGCGAAACGACGGCTGGGGGGGATTCAGGAGCGTCGCTCATGGCCCTACGCTGACAGCAGTTCGCGTACCACCTGTTCAGTCAGCTCAGGCGGCACATCGTGGCGGATGACCGGTCGACCGATGCCCTCGAGCAGCACCCAGCGGACGGCGCCGGCTTTGACCTTCTTGTCGAGGGCCATGGCCGACAGCACCTTCGCGGGGTCGACCCCGCTCGCTCGCAGGGGCAGGCCGAACCTGGCGATAAGGGCGTCCTGCCGCTCGGCTAGTTCGGACGGAAGCAGGCCAAGGCGGCAGGCGATGCGGGCGGCGCCGGCCATGCCGATAGCCACCGCCTCGCCGTGGAGCATGCCGGCGTATTCGGCAGCCGCTTCCAGGCCGTGGCCGATGGTGTGGCCGTAGTTGAGAATGGTGCGTCGGCCTGTCTCCTCCCGCTCGTCCTCGCTGACCACCGCCGCCTTGAGGGCTATGCTGCCGCTGATAACCGCGGTGGTCACCGCTGGCTCCAGGCTCACGATGGCGTCGGCGTTCTCCTCCAGCAGGCGCAGAAGCTCCTCGTCCATGATCAGGGCGTGCTTGATGACCTCTGCCCAGCCAGCGGTAAGCTCTCGCGGTGGCAGGCTCTGGAGGATCGATACGTCGGCGAGGACCAGGCGGGGCTGATAGAACGCGCCGATGAGGTTCTTGCCCTCCTTCTGGTTGACGGCCACCTTGCCGCCGATGGCGGCGTCCATCATGGCCAGGAGGCTGGTGGGCACGTGAACCAGGGGCAGGCCGCGCACGAAGGTGGCGGCTACGAAGCCTGCCAGGTCGCAGATCATGCCGCCGCCCAGGGCGACGATGGCCTCGCCCCGCTCCGCTCGCTGGGAGACAAGCCAATCGTAGATAGCGGCGGCTGTGTCCAGGCTCTTGCTGGTCTCGCCGGCGGGAACCACGTGCCAGGCTACTGTGAATCCTCCCTCTCGTAGCGCCTCCTTCGCGGCGGCACCCCAGCGGGCGTGTACCATGCTGTCGCTGATGAGATAGGCGCGGCCAGCGAGCCCGGCATCGGCCATGCGCCGGCCCAGGTCCGGAAGGGCACCCCAGGAGACGAACACGGGGTATGTGGCGCTACTGGTCCGTACCACACAGGTCGCTCCCGCCGGCTGGCAGTAGGGGGCGTCCGCCTCGCGCGCCGAGGGAGCGGCCGCCAGGGCGGCCACCCTACTCTCGTCCTTGAGAGCAGGTGAGGAGAGCTGCCGCCAGGCGTGGACGACCTCGGCGGCCACTTGCTCCACGGTGAGGCCGTCGGTGTGGACAGTGTGGTCGGCCAGGGCGTAGTAGGGCTGGCGAAAGCTCTTCAGCTCACGAATGCGACGCAGGGGATGCGGGTCCGTCAGAAGGGGACGGGCAACCGGGTCGCTGTCTAGCTGCGGCCGCAGGCGCTCCAGGATGGTCTCTGGCCTAGCCTCGAGGCAGACGATGAAGCCCCCGTCGGCCATGAGTTGTCGGTTTTCAGCGCTCAGGATAGCTCCCCCGCCGGCAGCGATGACCATCTTGGGTTGCGAGCAGAGCTCACGCAGCGCGGCGTGCTCCAGCGTTCGGAAGCGGGTTTCGCCGTGGTCACGGAAGATGGCCGGGATGGGCTTGCCGGCCGTCTCCACGATAGCGTCGTCGCTGTCCACGGCCTGCCAGCCGAGACGCTCGGCCGCCAGGCGGGCCACCTCCGTCTTGCCGGTGCCCGAAAAGCCGGTCAGGATGATGCGCTGAGCTCGCTTCATGACCTATAGCTGGAAGACGCGGATGGCGTTGAGGCGGAGGAACTTCTCCTGAGCCTCCGGCTTGAGGCCCAGCCCTTCGATCTGGGACAGGCACGGCGTGAACAACAGCATGGGGTAGTTGGTCGCAAACAGCACCTTGTCCTGCCCGCGACTATTCATGAACTCGACCAGCGCCCGTGGATAGTACTTGGGGAGATGAGCCGACGTGTCGATGTAGACGTTGGGATACTTGACCGCCAGGCCGATCATCTCGTCGGTCCAGGGGTAGCCGATGTGCCCGCCCACGATGGTCAGCTCGGGGAAGGCCAGGGCCACGTCATCGATGTAGGGTATCGGCCGTCCCGGCTCCGAGGGGCATAGGGGCCCGGTGTGCCCCACCTGAGTGCAGAAGGGGATGCCCAGCTCGATGCACTTCACGAACAGCGGATAGTACAGCCTATCGTTGGGGGGAAGATTCCAGATCCAGGGGAGCATGTGCAACGCTCTCAGCCCAAGTTCCTTGACGGCGCGCTCCAGCTCCCGGACGGCGGCCATCGGCCTGCGGGGGTCGACGGTGGCCATCCCCAGGAAGCGATCGGGGTACTTCTGGACGATGGCGGCGATATCATCGTTGGAGATGATGACCCCCTCCGGCCGCATCCAGGCCCGCAGAAAGGCCTTCTCCACCCCGGTCGCATCCATCTCGGCCAGCGTAAGCTCGATGGGTACGCCCTCCGGCGGTGGGGTGACTTTGGCCCACCTTCTCAGGGATTCCATCTCAGGCATGTCTAGCAGCTGGGGGAAGCCCGGCTGAGCCCAGACGTCGATGAGGCCGTTGGCGGGCGCGGCCATCACTCCTTCCCCCTCGGGCCGATGGTCTTGAGATAGCCCTGGTAGTTGCGCTTCGTTTCGTCGATGTGGTCACCGCCGAACTTCTCCAGCATCGCCGCTGCCAGGACGATGGCCACCATCGCCTCACCGATGACGCCGGTGGCTGGCACCACGCAGACGTCGCTACGCTCGTAGTGGGCCTCGATGGCCTCGCCCGTCGCCAGGTCGGCTGAGGGAAGCGGCTTGCCGAGGGTGGAGATGGGCTTGAGGGCCGCCCGCACGATGACCGGCTCGCTGTTGGTCATGCCGCCCTCCAGGCCGCCGGCCCGGTTGGTGGCCCGCCGCCAGGGGCGGTTGCCCCACTGATCGGCGGGTAGGATGACGTCGTGGGCCTGAGAGCCCGGCAGACGGGCGAGGGCGAAGCCGCCGCCGATCTCTATCCCCTTGACGGCGTGGATGCTCATGACCGCCTGAGCCAGGCGGCCGTCCAGCCGGCGGTCCCAGTGGACGTGGCTGCCCAGGCCGATGGGCACCCCTGTGGCCCGCACCTCGAAGATGCCGCCCAGGCTGTCTCCGGCCTCGCGGGCAACGTCGATGGCCCGAACCATCCGCTGAGAGGTCTCACGGTCGGCGCAGCGCACCGGCGACTCCTCTACCAGGGCCCAGTCGGGCTCGCCCTGCCCCTGCGCCGTCACCTCGCCGATGGCCAACGTCTGGCTGTGGACAGCGATGCCGAACTCCTCCAGGAAGCGGCGGGCCACCGCACCCACGGCTACCCGCGCCGCCGTCTCGCGGGCGCTGGCGCGCTCCAGGATCGGCCGCACGTCGTCCTGTCCGTACTTGATGGCGCCGGCCAGGTCGGCATGGCCGGGGCGGAGGCGGGTCAGCTTCTCGGTCGGCTCTGTCACCGGCTCCACCTGCATTACGTCCTGCCAGTTCGCCCAATCGCGGTTGCGGATCACCAGGCTGAGGGGGCTGCCCAGGGTCAGCCCGTGGCGCACGCCGGAGAGGATCTCCGCCCGGTCCTCCTCGATCTGCTGGCGCTGGCCGCGACCGTAGCCCCCCTGGCGGCGGCGCAGGTCGAGAGCGATGTAATCCTCGGTGAGAGGCAAGCCCGCGGGCAGGCCTTCGATGATGACCGTGAGGGCCTTGCCATGGGACTCGCCGGCAGTGAGAAAGCGGAACGTATTCATCGCCTACTGCTCACCGCCCTTCACCGCTGCCGCCCCGAGTGCCTGGCGCGCGGCATGAAACATTACGTCGAGCGGTGCTTGCCTGCCCGTCCACAGCTCGAACGACGCCGCCCCCTGATAGACCAGCATGGAGAGACCGCCCAGGGTACGAGCGTCTCGTCTCTTGGCTTCCGCCACGAATCTGGTCTCGAGGGGGTTGTAGATTATGTCGAATACCAATGCCCTCGCAGGGATGAGCTCGGACGGCATTGGCAGGTCGTGCTCCTCCTTGCTGTGCCGCATACCTATCGGCGTACAGTTTACCAGAAGCTGACAGCCTGCGACGGCCGCGGCGAGGTTGTCCTTCGTCGCGGGCACATTGCGAAGCACGGTTTCTCCCTGCCGGCCGAGATCCTCCACCAGCCGTTCGGCCCTCTCGGGTACCAGGTCGGTGATGGTGACCGAGGCGGCTTTGCCCTGGATGAGGGCCATGGTGACGGCGCGGCCTGCCCCACCCGCTCCCAGCAGGACCACGCGTGTACCGCTGGCGTCGAAGCCACCCTCCTCTCGCAGAGCACGAGCGAAGCCCGTCATGTCGGTGTTGTAGCCGCAGAGGCGCCCATCGCGGTTGACGATGGTGTTAACGGCGCCGATACGACCGGCCAGGGGGTCGATCTCGTCCAGCAGGGGGATAACGAGTTCCTTATAGGGCACGGTGACATTGGCCCCCAGGAAGTCAGGGCGGCGTATCCCTGCCACGCGCTCGCCCAGGGCCTCGCGCTCCGTCTCCCAGAGCTCGTAGCGGGCATCGAGGCGCAGGTGATCGAGGGCCGCCTGCTGGAAGACGGCCGATATGGAGTGAGCCAGGGGCTTGCCGATGAGGCCGATGGTCTTCACTGGCGCTGCTACCTCCCGCCGTACCGCTCGACGTTGCGCAGGTGCTCTTCGAACGTCTCGGCGAAGACGTGGCTGCCGTCGGCGCGGGCCACGAAGTAGAGATAGTCGGTCTCGTCTGGCCTGATCACTGCCCGGATGGAATCGAGGCCGGGGTTGCAGATGGGCCCCCGTGGCAGCCCCGTGTTGCGATAGGTATTGTAGGGCGAGTCGACCTCCAGGTCGGCCTGGGTGAGGTCTTGCTTCCAGTAGCCGTACTTGGCGACACTGTCCGGGTCGTTGCCCAGGGCGTACTGCACCGTGGGGTCGGCCTCCAGGGGCATGCCCCGACGCAGACGCTTGAGGAACACGCCGGCGATGACCGGCCGCTCCTCGGCGACCTGGGCCTCCCGCTCGACGATGGAGGCCAGGGTGAGCACCGTGTGCATCGACAGGCCGGCGACGTCTGCCTGCTGGCGGAGCTCGCTGTCGAGGCGCTGGTCGAAGTTCTCCAGGATCTGCTGAACGACCTCCTCCGCTGTCATATCGCGACTGAAGAAGTAGGTATCAGGGAAAAGATAGCCCTCCAGATTGGCCCAGTAGGGCTTGGTGTACAGGAAGCTGAACTCGTACCAGGTCTTGATCGCCTCTAGGAAGTCCTCGGCGGGGACCACCGTCTTGTCTTCCATGAGCTCGGCGATCTCCTCCGCCCGCACGCCCTCGCGAATGGTCACCACCAGGGGCGCGGTCTGACCGCGGCGAATTCGCTCTACCACTCCGAGGATGGGCATCCCCTCCTCGAACTCGTAGTCGCCGGCTACCATCTTGTCCTCATAGCCCTCCAGGGCCACCAGGATCCGGAAGAGCAGGCCGCTGGAGATGATCCCTTCGTCTTCCAGCTTGTCGCCCACCTCCCGCGCGCTCTCGCCTTCCTGGATAGTGATAATAACGGTCTCGCCCGGCGTCGATGTCGGCAGAGGCGTCGGCGGCTCTTCGTCCAGCACCGATCCAGGTGTCTCCGTGATCTGCCAGATGCCGATAGCCACCATGACGACGGCGAGTAGGATTCCAGCTAGGGGAAGAAAACGCATTCTCTACGACTCAAAAGGGGCTGATGAGCCGGCCTGGGCGTCCAGGTAGCTCTGCAGAACGATGGCGGCGGCTGCGGCATCGCGCTTGGCCTTCGCCTTTCGTCCCCTGTGGCCGGCGCTCGACAGGCGCCGCTGGGCCTCGACGCTGGTCAGCCGCTCGTCCCAATATTCGATCGACAGCGACAGGCGAGCGGAAAGCTCCTGGCCGAAGGCCTTGACCACCTGGGCCTGAGGGCCGAGGGAGCCGCTCAGGGAGATGGGCAGGCCGATCACGACGGCTTCCGCTCCCTGTTCCTGCACCAGGCGGGCGATGGCATCGAGGTCGGCGGGTAGCTCCCGGCGCTCTACCACCGCGACGGGCAGGGCGACCCGCACCGCCTCGTCGGCGACGGCCACGCCAATGCGCCGCTCGCCTACATCCAGACTCAGGATACGCATGACAGCTAGCCTTTCCTCTTCTTCGCCAACGACTCTTTGACCAGCGGTTTCACCAGGCGAAGGGCTTCATCCAGCTTGCCGGCGTCGGTGCCGCCGCCCTGGGCCATCTCGGGGCGGCCACCGCCACCGCCGCCGGCGGCCGAGGCCACCCGCTTGAGGATGTGGCCGGCATGGAGGCCCCGCTTCACCAGATCGGGGGTGACCATGGCCATGAAGGCCGGCCGCCCGTTGAGCACGGTCCCCAGAACGACGACGGCAGAGCCCAGGCGTTGGCGCAATACGTCGCCCATGTGGCGCAGGGCGTCCTCGCTGGGGGCATCGACTCGTGCAGCCAGCAGCGGGATGCCGTCCACCGTCTCCGCCTTGCCGACGAGGGCCTCGGCGGCGGGAGCAGCCAGCGCTCGCTCCAACGCTTGCACCCGCTTCCGTTCGCTGTCCAGCTCCGAGAGGAGAGAGGCCGCCTTGGACTCCAGGTCGGCCGGAGCGGCCCCCAGGCGGCGGCTGGCGCTCTCCAGGGCGGCCATCTGCTCCTGGACGTAGGTCTCGGCGCCGCGGCCGCTGATGGCCTCGATGCGGCGCATGCCGGCGCCGATGCTGCTCTCCCCAACGATGAGGAGCAGCCCTATCTGGCCGGTGGCCGAGCAGTGGGTGCCGCCGCATAGCTCGCCGCTGACGCGCTCCCCGTCCTCCTTCGTCTCCACCACCCGCACCTGGTCGCCGTACTTCTCGTCGAAGAAGGCCAGCACCCCCTCTTCCATGGCGGCGTCGAAGCTGGAGAGGCGGGTCGTGACCGGTAGGTCGGCGCGGATCTTCTCGTTCACTATTCGCTGGATCTCCGCCAGCTCCTCCGGCTTGATGGCCTCCATGTGGGTGAAGTCGAAGCGCAGGCGGTCGGGCGCCACCATCGAGCCTGCCTGGCGGACGTGGCCGCCCAGCACCTGCCGCAGGGCGGCATGCAGGAGGTGCGTGGCGGTGTGATTACGCATTATGTCGAGGCGGCGACCCTCGTCCACCCGGGCGACAACGGCGTCGTTGACGGCGATGCGCCCCTCGAGCACGCGGCCGCGGTGGACGATGATCTTTTCGGTCGCTCGCTGGGTATCGTCTACGTGTACCCGCCCGTGCGGCCCGACTATCTCCCCTGTATCGCCGACCTGGCCGCCGGCCTCGCCGTAGAAGGGTGTCTCGCGCAGGATGACCTCCACCGCCTCTCCCTCCGAGGCGCTCTCGGCCTGGTTGCCGTCCCTCAGCAGCCCGACGACGGTGGTCTCGACGCTGAGCGTCTCGTAGCCCAGGAATTCGGTTCCCTCAGCACGGATTTCGGCCGGCAGCGCCTCTGCCGAGGCCGTGGCAGGAACGGCGTGGATTACGACGTGCCTCGCGGCGCGCGCTCGCTCCCGCTGCGCCTCCATCTCTCGCTCGAATCCCTCTTCGTCGATGGTGAAGCCACGCTCGCGGGCGATCTCCGCGGTCAGCTCTTTGGGGAAGCCGTAGGTGTCGTGGAGAAGGAATATCTTCTCACCGGATATGGCCCCGCTGCCATCACTGGGCCGCCGAGCGAGCACCTCCTCCAGCAGGTCGACGCCCCGGCTCAGCGTCTCCTCGAATCGTTCCTCTTCGCCCTGCAGCACCCGCGAGGCGAAGTCACGCTGCTGGCGTAGCTCTGGATAGGTCTCGCCCATGTGGTCGATGACCGCCTGCACGATTTCGGCTAGAAAAGGCTCGCTCAGACCCAGGTGGTGCTGGCCAAAGTATATCGCTCGCCGCAGCACGCGTCTCACGGCGTAGCCTCGCTCCTCGTTGCTGGGCAGCACCGGCGTCTTGTTGTCGCCCACCAGGAACGTCGCCGCCCGCACGTGCTCGGCCACGATGCGCATCGCCCGATCGGTGGCCTCGTCCTGGCCGTACCGGCGGCCGCTCAGCTCCTCCACCCGCCGGATGATCGGAGCAAAGAGGTCGGTCTCGTACAGCGTGCGCTTGTCCTGAAGGATAACCGCCGTCCGCTCCAGGCCCATGCCGGTGTCGATGTTCTTGGCGGGCAGAAGGGTGCGCGAGCCGTCGGCGTCCAGGAAGTAGGTCGTGAACACCAGGTTCCATATCTCCAGGAAGCGCCCGCACTCCACCGCCGGGTGGCACTGCTCGCGCTCGCACTCCGGGCAGCCGGGCGTGGGGCCAAGGTCGTAGTGAATCTCGCTGCAAGGCCCGCAGGGGCCCACCGTCCCGCAGAACCAGTAGTTGTGCTCCTCGCCGTAGCGCATGATGCGCTCGGCGGGCACCCCCACCTTGCGCCACAGGTCGAACGCCTCGTCGTCGTCGAGGTAGACGGCGGCCCAGAGGCGATCCTTGGGTATCGCGAACCAGCTCTTATCGGTCACCAGCTCCCAGGCCCAGGGGATGGCTTTCTCCTTGAAGTAGTCGCCGATGCTGAAGTTGCCCAGCATCTCGAAGAAGGTGAGGTGGGCCGTGTCGCCCACCGAATCGATGTCGCTGGTGCGAAAGCACTTCTGCACGGAGGCCAGGCGGCGGGCCGGCGGGGTTGTGCGGCCCTCGAAGTAAGGCTTGAACTGGACCATGCCGGCGCCGGTGAACAGCAGGGTGGGATCGCCCAGGGGCACCAGGGGCGCGCCGGGCATCACCCTGTGCTCTCGCTCCTCGAAGAAGCGCAGGAACGTGTCGCGAATCGTTTGGCTGTCCATATTGAAAAACGCTCGCCTGCCGACAAGGCAAGCCTGTCTAGGGAGGCGTGAGTGGATTATAGCACGCCTGCCTGCCAGCGGGCAGGTGGGAAGCATACGCCTTGACAGCCTGGGGGCTTATGGCTAGTATTATAAGAGAGTGTGGCGCCGTTGCCGATGGGATGAGAGCGGCAGCGGCGTAGCAGTAAAGAAGGTTGTAGTTTTATTGGACGCTGAAGAAGACGACCCGCCGTCAGGCGACAAACCTAGTCCTTGCGGCTCGCTCCTTGCTCCGCCCAAACCTCTCGACGCTCTCCCCTGCCAGACCCCACGCGTCCCCGCTAGCCCACGTCTGTCGTGGTATCTTCACTCCGCCTTGCCTTTTTCGTGGTTAGTATAGGATTTCCCCCTTCGAGCACGTGATGACAAGAGCAAAGACAGCGACGACACATCCCTCGGGCGAGGCGATTCGGCTGGGGCTTCAGGTCAAGAGGCTGGCCACAGAGCTAGGCCTGGAGCTTACGCCCTCGTTGCGGGCCCAGCTTAAGCAGGCCATCGCCCAGGATGGCTATGCAGCAGCCAGGGAAAGCGTGGTCGAGGCCCTATCACGGCCGCGGGCGCAGGCTCTGGTGCGACAGCGTCTCTGCCAGAGGCTGATGCTGGCAGGGGTTACCATCGTAGACCCGACCACCACCTACATCGAGGATGGCGTCAGCGTGGCGGCCGAGACCGTCATCCATCCCAATACTGTCATCTACGGCCGCACTCGTATCGGCAAGGGTTGCCAGATCGGCCCGAACAGCATCGTTAGCGACTCCACTATCGGCGACCGCTGTCGGGTCGTGGCTTCGGTGGTGGAGGGAGCAGTGCTGGAGAGCGACGTGAATGTGGGGCCCTTCAGCCACCTACGGTCGGGCACCTACCTGGCCAGAGGCGTACACGTAGGGAACTTCGCTGAGGTGAAGAAGTCCCGCCTGGGGCCCGGTGCCAAGATGGGTCACTTCGGCTACGTGGGCGATGCCCAAGTGGGCGACGAGGTGAACATCGGGGCAGGGACGGTCACCTGCAACTTCGACGGCGTGAGCAAGCACCGCACGACCATCGACCGGGGAGCCTTCATCGGCAGCGATACGATGCTGGTGGCGCCGGTGCGAGTGGGCGAGGGTGCCTCTACCGGCGCCGGCTCGGTGGTGAACCGAGACGTGCCGCCGAATACGGTGGCGGCGGGCGTTCCGGCTCGCATTCGGCGCAAGCGCCGGTCTCGCCGAAAGGGGAGGGCAGGGAGAGAGCGTGGAGAATAGTAGCTGGCCTGGGGTGGTGCTGCTGGTAGCCGCCGTTGTGCTGCTGGCCCTGGTGACGGCGGCGGAGGCCGCGGTCATCTCCAGCAATCGCGCTCGCCTGCGCCTGCTTGCTGGAAAGGGAGCATCGCGGTCGCAGATCCTGACGCGCTATCTCCAGGAAAGACACACCGTCTACGCATCCCTGGCCCTCGCTCGCAACCTCGCTCTCGTTGGCAGCACTGCTATTGTCGTCTATATCGTCTTGAACGAGATCGGCCTGAACTGGGTCGTCTTGACCGTCACCTTCTTTGTTGCCCTCGCTAGCCTCGCGGTGATCCAGGCCGTACCGCGACTGATGGTCTCCCGCAATCCCCAGAAGTGGGCGGTCTATCTCTCCCCCTTTGTCAATTTGGTTAGGCTCCTTCTCCGCCTGCCCTCTGCGCTCTTGGACATGCCGGCGCGTGCCCTCCTGCGCTGGCGCAGGCTGGGCGTAGAGAGTATCGAACCCCTGGACGAGAGGGAGGAGCTGTTGCGCCTGCTGGAGATGGAGGAGAGCGTAGGCCGGATCGACAAGGACGAGAGGCAGATGATCCGCAGGGTCATGGCTTTGGAGGACACCACCGCGCGCGAGATCATGGTGCCCCGTATCGATATCGTGGCCGTGCCCGTTGACAGCAGCTTCGAGGAGATCGCTCGCGCCATCGTCGAGCGGGGCTACAGCCGCATCCCCGTCTTCGACGACACCATCGACAACATTATCGGCGTGGTCTACGCCCGTGACGTGCTCGATCATCTGGCCAACGGTGCCAAGGAGACCGACATCAAGGGCGTGGCCCGGCCGCCCTATTTCGTGCCCGAGAGCAAGAAGGTGGATGAGTTGCTGGCCGAGATGCGGCGGAACAAGCTGTCCATAGCCATCGTGGTGGACGAATACGGCGGCACCGCCGGCCTGGTCACCATCGAGGACCTCATCGAAGAGATCGTCGGCGAGATCGTCGACGAGTTCGATGTGGACGAGGAGCCTATCCAGCGGGTCAGCGAGAGCGAGGCCATCCTGGACGCCCGCGTGAGCATCGATGCCCTCCAGGAGCTGTTCGGCGTGCAGGTGGAGGAGGGCGACTTCGACACCGTGGGCGGCTTCGTGTTCAACCATCTGGGCAAGATGCCCTCCGTCGGCGAGGAGATCAGGGTGGACGGCCTGGTGGTGCGCGTCCTCTCCGTCAGCGGCCGCCGCATCAAGCGCCTGCGGGTGATCAAGGAGGAGCCCGAGCCGCCAGGCAACGGCGGTAACAACGGCAAGTAGGTCCACAGTCTCCTCTCCTTTGTTTTTCTCCAGGCCCGTGCTACAATTGTCCCGTTTATGACCGGCCAAGCGAACGACATTCAATACTGGGTGGCCTTCAGCCGCATACCCGGCATCGGGCGGGCGCGCTATTCGCTTCTGGAGAGGCACTTCGGCCGCCTGGAGAACGCCTGGACGGCCACCCCCGCCGAGCTGCGAGCCGCAGGCCTGGATGAGAAGACGGCGACGGCTATCGTCGCCCAGCGCCCCAAGGTCTCCCCTGAGGAGGAGATGGAGCGCCTGGCCCGTTACGGCGTGCAGGCCATCATCTGGAACGACCCCGCCTATCCGCCGCGCCTCAAGGAGATCTATGATCTTCCCCCTGTCCTCTACGTGCGAGGAGAGCTGACCGAAGCCGACGAGTGGGCGCTGGCAGTGGTGGGCACCCGTCGCCCTACTCCCTACGGGCGCCAGGTGGCCGAGCATCTGGCCGCCGACATCGCCGCTCAGCGGGTGACCATCGTCAGCGGCCTGGCCAGGGGCATCGATTCCATAGCTCATCGAGCAGCCCTGGATAGCGGCGGCAGGACGATCGCCGTGATGGCCTGCGGCCTGGATATCGTCTATCCGCCCGAGCACCTCAAGCTGGCCCAGGAGATCCGCGAGCGCGGGGCCCTGGTGAGCGACTACCCCCTGGGCATCCAGCCGCAGGGCCAGTACTTCCCCCGTCGCAATCGCATCATGTCCGGCCTCAGCCTGGGCGTGCTGGTGGTCGAAGGCGACCTGAAGAGCGGCGCCCTGATCACCGCCAACCTGGCCCTGGAGCAGAATCGAGAGGTGTTCGCCGTCCCCGGCAGCGTCTTCTCGGCTCAGAGCCGCGGCACCCATCGCCTCATCCAGGAGGGGGCCAAGCTGGTGCAAAACGTTGAGGACATCCTGGAGGAGCTGAACCTGACCATGGTGCCCCAGCAGATGGAGATGAAGGAGCTTGTCCCCGCCAGCGATACGGAAGAACTCCTCCTGCGTCATATCTCTACAGATCCCATCCATATCGATGAGGTGCGCCGTCGCAGCGGCCTGCCCATCGCAGCCGTGAGCAGCGCTCTGGCCATGCTGGAGCTGAAGGGCTTGGTGCGCCAGATGGGCCCAATGAGCTACGTGCGTACCCGCGAAGCTGGCGCCGTCTACGGAACATGACTCCCGTGGCAAAAAGAGGCAGCAAGAGCCTGGTGGTGGTCGAATCGCCCGCCAAGGCTCGTACCGTGGCCAACATCCTCGGCCGTCAGTACGAGGTGAAGGCCTCCATCGGCCACGTGCGCGACCTGCCCAAATCGGCCCTGGGGGTGGATGTCAAACACGGCTTCGACCCCTACTATATCGTTCCCAAGGAGAAACAACGGGTCGTGGACGAGATAGCCGCCGCCAGCAAGAGAGCGCAGGCCGTCTTCCTGGCTACCGACCCCGACCGCGAGGGCGAAGCCATCGCCTGGCACCTGGTACAGGCGGTCGGCCTGGACGAGGCCTCCCCGCGGCGGGTGGTCTTCCACGAGATCACCCCCCAGGCCGTGCGGGCCGCGTTCCGCCATCCCCGCGCCATCGATATGCAACTGGTGCAGGCACAGCAGGCCCGCCGCATCCTCGACCGCCTGGTCGGCTACAACCTGAGTCCGCTTCTCTGGAAGAAGGTGGCGCGTGGCCTTTCGGCAGGGAGGGTGCAGTCGGTGGCCCTGCGCCTGGTGGTGGAACGGGAGAGGGAAGTCCAGGGCTTCTTGCCCAAGGAATACTGGACCATCGAGGCTCAGCTATCGAAGACGGATGATCCCCAGAGCTTCCGTGCCAAGCTCACGGGGCTGGTTGGCAAGCGGAAGAAGCTGGAGATCGCCAGCCAGAGCGAGGCCGATCGCCTGGTCAGCCTTCTCCAGTCGGCGGCCTACAGTGTGGCCGCCGACCAGAAGAAGAAACAGGCGCGGCGGCCCTCGCCGCCCTTCATCACCAGCACCCTCCAGCAGGAGGCCGCCCGGCGCCTGGGCTTCACGGCCCAGAGGACGATGCGCATCGCCCAGCAGCTCTACGAGGGGCTGGCCATCGGCGACGAAGGCCAGGTAGGGCTCATCACCTACATGCGCACCGACTCCATTCAGGTGGCCCATTCGGCCAGGGACGAGACACGGGCCTATATCCGGGAGAAGTTCGGCCAGCCCTACCTGCCTGCCTCGCCCCGCGTATACAAGAAGAGGGTGAAGCGAGCGCAGGAGGCCCACGAGGCCATCCGCCCTACCTCCACTTATCGCGAGCCGGAGAAGGTTCGGCGCTACCTCAACCGCGACCAGGAACGCCTGTACACTCTTATCTGGCAACGAATGGTGGCCAGCCAGATGACCGACGCCCTCTATGACGTCACCACCGTGGACATCGAGGCCCGGCCCGGCCGCGGCCGCGATGCCTACCTCTTGCGGGCCGTCAATACCCAGCTTGCATTCCCTGGCTACCGTCACCTCTACACCGAGGCAAGAGAGGAAGGCGAGGAGGAAGACCTGGGCAAGAACCCGCTGCCTGAGCTGGCAGCGGGCGACCTTCTCCGCCTGCTGGAGCTCTTCCCTGAGCAGCACTTCACCGAGCCGCCTCCTCGCTACACCGAGGGCACCCTGGTCAGGACCCTGGAGGAGAAGGGTATCGGCCGCCCCAGCACCTACGCGCCGATCATAGCCACCGTCCAGGGGCGAGGCTACGTAGAGAAGCAGAATGGTCGCCTGCGGCCGCAAGAGCTGGGGTTCGTGGTGAACGATCTGCTCACCACCTACTTCCCCGACATCGTGGACGTGAACTTCACCGCTGAGATGGAGGACGAACTGGACGAGATCGCCCGCGGCGAGAGGTCCTGGCAACCGGTGGTGCAGGACTTCTACACCCCCCTGATGAAAGCCCTGGCCATCGCCAGCGAAGCGCCGGTGGCTCGTCAGGAGACAGGTGAGATGTGCGACCAATGCGGCCAGCCGATGGTCATTCGCTGGGGCAGGCGGGGTCGCTTTGTGGCCTGCTCTGGCTATCCCCAGTGTCGAAACACTCGGCCGGTGGAAGATGAAGGAGAGCCTTTGCCTGCCACCGAGGAGGCCTGCCCCCAGTGTGGCTCTCCCATGGTCGCCAAGCGGAGCCGCTATGGGCCCTTCCTGGCCTGCTCCCGCTATCCTCAGTGCCAGGGCACACGACCCCTTCTGGTAAAGACGGGCGCTCGCTGCCCCCTGTGCGGCGGCGACGTCGTGGAGAAGCGCAGCCGCCGCGGTCGTGCCTTCTACGGCTGCGCCAACTACCCTTCGTGCCAGTTCACCACCTGGACTCGTCCGTTGCCCACGCCCTGCCCTGAGTGCGGCGGTCTGCTACTGGCCGCTGGCGAGAATCGCGCCCGCTGTAGCCAGTGTCGCTGGCGGGGCCAACCGCCACAGGAGGCACCTGCGACAACGGGCCTGTCGGCAGGCCAGCGATAGTCTAGGCAAAGGGGACATGGAGAAGCTGCTTCAGGCCTACCTGCGCTTCCTTGAAGCCGAGCGCAACCTGTCGCCCTACACCCTGCGCAACTACGAGAGCGACCTCCGTTCCTTCTTCCGCTATGCCGAGGATGCCGGTCGGGACATCCGCGACGTCGACCGCTATCTTCTGCGCGGCTATTTGGCCAGGCTGAGAGAGCAGAAGATGGCTTCGGCCAGCATCGTCCGCAGGGTGAGCAGCATCCGCTCCTTCTATCGCTTCCTGGTTCGCCAGGGCCACATCGAGTACGACCCGCTGGCGGGCGTGCACAGCCCCAAGAAGGGGCGTCGCCTGCCCAGCTTCCTTTCGCCCAAGCAAGTTCTCGCTATCCTGGGGGCAGTGGAGGGCGATAGCCCCAAGGCCCTGCGCGACCGGGCTATCCTGGAGCTCCTGTACGCCGCCGGCGTTCGCTTGAGCGAGCTGGTGGCTCTGGACACCAGCGACGTGGATATCGGCGAACAGGAGGTGCGAGTTTTGGGCAAGGGTAACAAGGAACGCATCGCCCTTATGGGCCGGGCGGCGGCCGATGCCTTGCAGCGCTATCTGCACGAAGGGCGGCCGGCCCTGGTCCAGCGCCCCCATGAAAAGGCCTTCTTCCTCAATAGGCACGGCGGTCGGCTCTCGGCGCGAGCGGTGCAGATCATGGTGCGCCGCTGCGCCCTCAAGGCCGGCCTGGACGAGCGGGTGTTCCCCCACCTGTTGCGTCACACCTTCGCCACCCATATGCTGGACGGCGGGGCCGACCTGCGGGTGGTGCAGGAGCTCCTGGGTCACGCCAGCGTAGGCAGCACCCAGATCTACACCCACGTCAGCGAGGCCGAGAAGCGGCGCGTGTACAATGCCGCGTTCTACAATGTGTGGCGGTCGCGACGAAGGCGGAGCGAGGAGGGATGAGGTTCCTTCTTATCAATGGGCCTAACCTGAACACCCTGGGCAAGCGCCAGCCTCACATCTACGGCACCCTCACCCTGAAGGAGATCGAGGCGAGGGTCGCCGAGCGGGCAGCCGAGCGAGGGGCAGAGATCCGATCCTTCCAGTCCAACCACGAGGGTGCCCTCATCGACTTCATCCAGGCGGAGGCCGAGGAGGCGCAAGGCATCATAATCAACCCCGGCGCCCTCACCCACTACAGCCTGGCGCTGCGGGATGCCCTGGAGGACTGCGGCCTGCCCTTCATCGAGGTGCATCTGTCCGACATCCATGCCCGCGAGCCCTTCCGCCGCCACTCGGTCATGGCCGACATCGCCGCGGGGCAGATCTCCGGCCACGGATGGGAGGGCTACTTGCGCGCCCTCGATGCGCTGGCGGCCCTGGTGAGAGAGGAGGGCCGTGAGTAGCCGACTGGACAGGCTTCGCCAGAAGATGGCGGAGGCGGAGCTGGATGGCCTTCTGGTCAGCAGCCCTGTCGAGGACACCTTCGGAAACGTCGGGGCCAACCGCCGCTATCTGTCCGGCTTCACCGGCTCTGTGGGCTATCTGCTGATCACCCAGGAGGCGGCCTTCATCGCGGTGGACTTCCGCTACAACGAGCAGGCCCAGCGCGAGGCCCCTGGCTTCACTCTCTTCCCGGCCAGTGGCCCCCTGCCCGAGTGGTTCGCCTCGCTGGTGGGCGGGGCGGGGCTGGCGGGCAAGAGGCTGGGCTTCCAGGCGGGCGACATCACCGTCGCCACCTATCAGACGATCACCAAAGCTGTGAAGGACATGCCTGCCCCCCAGCGGCCGAGGTTGCTGGCGGCGCCAGCCCTCGTGGAGCAGCTTCGGGCGACCAAGGACGCCGACGAACTGGCGGCCGTCCAGCGAGCCGTCGACCTGGGCGACGAGGCCTTCGTGGCCATCGCGCAGCGCATTGAGGCCGGCTGGACGGAGGCGCAGGCAGCCTGGGAGATCGAGAAGTATATCCGCGAGCATGGCGGCGAGGGCGTCTCGTTCGAGGTCATTGTGGCCGCCGGTCCCTGGGGGGCCATGCCCCACGCCTACCCTCGTGACGAGAGGATACAGGAAGGGCAGCCGATCATCATCGACATGGGGGTGCGTCTCGGCGGCTACTGCTCCGACCTCAGCCGCACCCTATTCCTCGGCCAGCCGGACGAGCAGTTCGACAAGATTTACGATATAGTTCTGACGGCTCAATTGACAGCGGAGGCGCTGATCCGCAAAGAGATGACCGGAGAGCAGGCCCATCTGCTGGCCCACAACGTGATCGCCGAGACAGGCTACGGCGAGAACTTCGGCCACGGCCTCGGCCACGGCGTCGGCCTGCAGATCCACGAGGCACCCCGCCTGGCCGGCGCCTCCAAGGATGTGCTGGCCGACGGGATGGTGTTTACCATCGAGCCGGGCATCTACATCCGCGGCTGGGGTGGCGTCCGCATTGAGGATATGGTGGTGCTGGAGGACGGCCGTCCGCGCGTGCTGACCAAGGCGCCCAAACTGAGCGTCACTGCCGGTGCGCAGGAGAACGGGAACTGAGGCCGATGTTTTGCATCGGTGCCATCGCCGTTCGGGAGGAGGGTTTGGTACGATGACAAACTCCCTTGACGCCGACAACCGCGCCGCCAGCCCCGGCGAGCAGGCGGCAGTACCTCGCGGCCCCAAGGCCTGGCTCCTGGCCCTGCGCCCGTGGTCCTTCCCGGCGTCCATCGTGCCCATGCTGGTGGGGGGTGCCCTGGCCTATCGGGCCGACTTCTGGGACTGGCCGCTCTTCCTGCTCACCCTGGTGGGAGGCCTTTTCTTCCACATCGGCGCTAATGTCACCAACACCTACTTCGACTTCCGGCGGGGCGCCGATACCGTTGCCCACGCCGATGACCGGACGCTGGTGGACAGGATGCTTCGGCCCAGAGACGTTCTCCTGCTGACCGCGTGCTTCTTCCTGGCTGGCTCGGCGATCGGTGGCTATCTGGCTTCCCAGAGCGGCTGGGAGCTCCTGGCCCTGGGCGCCGCCGGCCTATTCCTGGGCCTCTTCTACACAGCCGACCCCCTGGGCTACAAGTATCGAGCGCTGGGGGATCTGGGCATATTCATCTCCTTCGGCCCCTTGCTGGTCCTGGGTTCCTACTTCGTGCAGACGGAGAAGCTGGCTCTCTTGCCCCTGCTCTTCTCCCTGCCCCTCGGGCTGCTCATCGTTGCCATCCTCCATGCCAACAACTACCGCGATGCCGAGGCCGACCGCAGCGCTGGCGCCAGGACTCTGGCCCAGATCCTGGGCGGGCGCGGCTCGAGGTACGCCTACTACTTCCTGGTGCTGACCCCCTACGCCTTCGTGATAGCCTTCGGAGCGGCCGTTACTCCCTGGGTGTTGCTTGCCCTTCCCTCGATCGTCTTGTCCCTGAGGATGATCCGCCAGTTGAACGTCGCTGACGAGGAGCTGCAGCGAGCCCTGGCCTTCCTGCCTCAGCAGACGGCCAATCTCATCGTCGTCTTCGGGGGATTGATGGCCCTTGGTATTCTAGGAAGCGAGTTGGTATGACTTGTACGACCGCCTGCCTTCCGGCAGGCAGACCCGGATAGAAGTGGGGTGAGGCAACGATGATCGACGCGGGTGACTTGCGCAAAGGGATAACCGTCGAGATAGACGGCGTGCTCTATCAGGTGCTGGACTTCCAGCACATCAAGATGGGACGAGGCTCTGCCCAGGTGCGCATGAAGCTCAAGGACATCCGCGCCGGTCACATCATCGAGCGGGTGGTTCAGGCGGGCACCAAGTTCTCGCGGGCCCGCGTGGAGCGCCAGTCAGCTCAGTACCTCTACGCCGATGGCGACCTCCACTACTTCATGAACACCGAGACCTACGACCAGATCGCCCTCAACACAGAGCAGCTAGGCGATGCCCTTCAGTACCTCAGCGAAAATACTACCTGCCAGCTTCTCACCCACGGCGAGCAGGCCATCGGTATCGAGTTGCCGGCAGCGGTCGAGCTGAAGGTGGCCCAGACGGACCCCTGGGTCCGCGGCGATACGGCCCAGGGCGGCAATAAGCCCGCCCGCCTGGAGACGGGTCTGGTCGTACAGGTGCCCCTGTTCATCAACACCGACGACGTGGTGAAGGTCGACACCCGCAGCGGCGAGTATCTGGAGAGGGCCAGCGGTCGATGAGGGAGATCTATTCGGTGGCCCAGGTTGCCACCTACGTCCGTGAGCTCCTGGAGACCGATACCCATCTGACCGACCTCTGGGTGGATGGGGAGGTCTCCAACCTCACCCGCTCGGCGGCCGGCCATACGTACTTCACCCTCAAGGACGAGTCGGCCCAGCTTCGCTGCGTGATGTTTCGCCGCCAGCACGCCGGCACGCCCCTTGAGGCTGGGACACAAGTGACGGCCCACGGCCGCATCTCCTTCTTCGAGCGGCGGGGCGAGCTGCAACTGAACGTCGATTTCGTCCAGCCGGCGGGTGTGGGCATATGGCAGGCCCAGCTTGAGCGGCTGAAGGCTCAGCTCGAGGAGGAGGGGCTGTTCGAGCCCTCGCGCAAGCGGCCCATCCCCTCCTTCCCGCGGCGCATCGGCGTGGTCACCTCCCCCACTGGCGCCGTCTTCCACGACATTTGCAACATTGTCGGACGCCGCTGGCCGCTGACCGAGATCGTCCTCGCTCCCACCCCTGTGCAGGGAGACGAGGCGGCGCCGGCCATCGTGGAGGCGCTGTCCAGGCTCAACGGTGAATCAGATATCGACGTGATCATTGTCGCCCGCGGCGGCGGCTCGCTGGAGGAGCTCTGGCCCTTCAACGAGGAAATGGTGGCGCGGGCCATCTATGCCAGCCGCATACCGATAGTATCGGCGGTGGGCCACGAGACCGATTACACCATCGCCGACTACGTGGCCGACCTGCGGGCTTCCACCCCTTCGACGGCAGCCGAGCTGGTGGTGCCGGACCGAAGGGAGGTCTCGCGCCAGATCAGAGGCTCCATAGTCACGATGGAGGGGTGGATGGCCGGCCAGGTGGCCCGTCATCGAGCCGGAGCGGAGCAGCTCCTGCTCCGCTTGCGTCGCAGCGTCCCCAACGTGGAGCAGGAGAGGCAGCGACTGGCTCTCCTGCTGGGCAGCGCTCACTCAGCGATGGCTCAGAGCCTGAACGGCCGCCGCGAGCGCCTGAGGGCCTATGCTCTGCAGCTTCGCTCCCTGGAACCTAAGGGCACGCTGGCCCGCGGCTATGCCCTCGTGCAGCGGCGGGCTGATGGGCAGGTGGTGCGCAGCGTGGGCCAGGTTAAGGGCCGCGACCGCCTGGACGTGCAGGTGGCCGATGGCAGCTTCCCGGCGGAGGTGTCGAGGCAGCATGGCTTCTGAGGCCGGCGAAGGTTTCGAGGAGGTCTTCCGCCACCTGGAAGAGACGGTGGCCAGGCTGGAGGAGGGCGGTCTGCCTCTGGAAGAGGCACTGGCCCTCTACGAGGAGGGGATGCGCCTGGCCCAGGGTTGTCAGGAGCTCCTCGACCAGGCGGAGCTGCGCATCACTCGGCTGCAGGAAGCGTTCGCCACCTACCGCGAGGAAGCCTCCAGGGGGCTCCGTGAGGAGGAGACCACCTACGCCCCCGAGGATGAGGAGGACGAGCCCCTTGCTGAAGGCTGACCTCCACACGCACACCTACTTCTCGCCCGACTCCCTCACATCGCCTGAGAAATACGTGCAGGCCTGTGTCAACCGCAGGATCAACTGCGTGGCCGTCACCGATCACAACGCTATTGGTGGTGCCCTGGCCGTCGAGAAGCTGGCCACCTTCAAGGTGATCATCGGCGAGGAGGTCGAGAGCTCGGAGGGCGAGATCATTGGTCTCTTCCTTCAGGAGGAGGTGCCGGCTGGCCTCAGCCCCGAGGAGACGGTGCGGCGCATCAAGGAGCAGGGCGGCCTGGTCTGCATACCGCACCCGTTCGACCGATTGCGCGGCACGCGCCTGGCCGAAGCAGCCCTCATGCGCATCCTGCCCCAGGTGGACATCATCGAGGCCCTGAACGCGCGCACCACCCGGCGGCGGGACAACGAGCACGCGGCCCGCTTCGCGCAGGAGCACGGCCTGGCAATGTCGGCGGGCAGCGATGCTCACTCGGCGCGAGAGCTGGGTCGGGCCTGCGTGGAGATGCCCGACTTCGAGGGGCCGCGGGAGTTCCTCCAGGCTCTCGGTGAGGGACGCATCGTGGGGCGATTGTCCAGCCCGCTAGTGCACCTTTGGAGTCGCTGGGCCTGGCTGCGACGCCGCCTGGGCTGGCGGCCAGCAGGGTAGAGAGACGTTCATGCTACATATCGGCTGGTTCTCCACCGGACGGGATGAGGCCGCCTGTCAGCTTCTGGAGGCGGCCTGGCAGGCCACCCAGGCGGGCGAGCTGAAGGCCAGCATCGCCTTCGTCTTCAGCAATCGCGAGCGGAGGGAGAATCCGGCCAGCGACCGCTTCTTCGACCTGGTGGAAAGCTACGCCATACCCCTGGTCTGCCTGTCATCCAAACGCTTTCGCCAGGAGCGAGGCGAACCGTCCGCTCGGGCCGGCGAGCCGCTGCCCGCCTGGCGGGCGGACTACGACCGAGCGATGATGGAGTTGCTGGAGGCGCATCCCTTCGACCTGGGCGTCCTGGCTGGCTATATGCTTATCGTCACCGAGGAGGCCTGCCAGCGCTACAACCTCCTCAACCTCCACCCGGCCCAGCCGGGCGGGCCCGCTGGCACCTGGCAGGACGTCATCTGGCAGCTCATGGAGCAGGGCGCATCGACAGCGGGGGTGATGATGCACCTGGCCACCAAGGAACTAGACCAGGGCCCGCCCGTCACTTACTGCACCTATAGCATCCGTGGGCTCGCCTTCGATGGGCTGTGGGCGGAGGTGGAGGAGAGGAGCGTGGCCGGGGTGCGAGCCAGCGAAGGCGAGGACAATCGCTTGTTCCGGGAGATTCGTCGTCAGGGGGTGATGCGTGAGCTTCCCCTGGTGGTGACCACCCTGCGGGCCTTCGCCGATGGGAAGGTGCACACCGAAGGCGGGCGCGTGGTGGACGCTGGCAGCCACCCCATCGACGCATACGACCTGACGCAGGAGATCGACCGTCTGGGAGGCTCAGCATGACTCAAGAATCGATTCGCTGCATCGCCTTCGATATGGAGGGGCCTCTTACCTCTCAGGACGCTGCCTTCGAGCTCATGGGCCTGGTGCCGGGGGGCCACGAGGTGTTTCGGGCCATCAGCCGCTACGACGACATCCTGGCCCTGGCCGGGCGGCCCGACTACGAGCCCGGCGATACACTAGCACTCATCGTTCCCTTTCTCCTCTACCACCGCCTGAGCGTCTTCCATATCGAGCGGCTGGCCGAATCGGCTCCCCTGGTCGAGGGGGCGGCAGAGACCATCGCCCAGCTGACGGGCGGGGGCTATCAGGTCTTCTGCATCACCACCACCTATGAGCAGTACGCCCGCCGTCTGGCCCAGCGCCTGGGTCTGGCGGCGGAGCGAGTGGCCTGCACCACTTTCCCTCTGGAAGAGGTCGCCACTCGGCTGACCCCGGACGATATCGGAATGGTAACCCGCATCGAGCTGGCCCTGCGCCAGCAGGACGTGCAGGAGGACGACGCGCGCCTTCAGGCTCTTCTCGACAGCTTCTACTGGAAACAGCTCCCCGGCACGCCTCTCGGGAACGCGGTGGCATCGGTCAAGCCCATCGGCGGGAAGCGGAAGGTCGGGGCCCTGGCCAAGTTCGCCATGTCTGCCCAACTGGAGACCTCCCGCTGGGTCGTGGTGGGCGACAGCATCACCGACAACGCCATGCTCACCACTGTTCGCGATGCCGGTGGTCTGGCTATCGTCTTCAACGGCAACCAGTACGCTCTGGAGTGCGGGACAGTGGGGGTGGCGTCCATGTCTCTCGCTGCTCTTCTGCCTCTGCTGAGGGTCTGGGAGAGCGGTGGCTTGGAGGGGGCGAGCGATTTCGTGTCGCGGTTGGCCAAGGATGCTGAGGCGCCTGGTGCTCACTACCACTGGCTGGCTGGCGTCGACATCGCCGAAGCGCTAGAGGTGCACGCTCGCTTCCGTCGCCAGGTCCGCCAGGAGGCGGCGGGGCTGGGGTAGGCCATGCCTGCTTTCGACGTCATCGGCGTTGGCGCCCTGAACATAGACCGCATCTACTCTGTGCCTCAGGTCGTCACCGATGGCGCCCAACTGATCGACGAGGTAGCGGTGGATGCCGGCGGCTGCTCGGCGAACACCACTTATGCCCTGGCCAAGCTGGGCCTGCGCTGTGGCTTTCTGGGCGCGGTGGGCGACGACGCTGATGCCCAGATCGTCGTCCGTTCCTTTGTTGACGTGGAGGTAGACACCGGCCACATCGTGCGCAAGCCGGGGGTGGCCACCGGCTCAGTGCTCGCCTTCGCCGACGAAGAGGGCAATCGATCCATGTACGCCGACCCGGGGGCAAACGCTCTCTTCGAGCCGGAGGACCTGGACACAGCCTACCTCGCTAGCGCTCGCCTCGTCCTTTTTTCCTCCTTTGGGGGCGACATTCCTCCCGCCGTGCAGAGATCCGCCGTCGAGGTTCTGCCCCCGACCGCTGCGACGGCCCTGTTTATTGATTCCCTGCTGGCCCATGGCGGGCTGGATGCCCTTACAGAGCTGGTCAGCCGTTGCACGATCACCTTCGCCAACGCTGATGAGCTCAGAGAGCTGACGGGGCTGGAGCTTCCCACCGCCGCTGAGGCCCTCCTCGACCTGGGCTGCCAGACGGTGGTGGTGACCTTCGGGCGAGGGACGGCGCGCCAGCCCTGGATGGAGACGGAGGCGGCCGCAGAGGAGCGAAGGGAGCTGCCCATCGTCTCCTGGCTGCTGAGCAGGGACAGCCGCTGGGCGCTGCCGGCGCTGCCTACTCACGAGGGCCCTATCGTCGATGCCACCGGCGCCGGCGACGCCTTCGCTGCCGGCTTCCTCTGGGGTTTCCTGGCAGGGGAGCCTCTGCCCCGCTGCGCCTCCCTGGGCCACGTGGCCGCCGGTTTCT
>Ga0209979_1001536_pt1 | contig 24985 bp, 22 predicted proteins | sample AnhtaG_FD_183114 | JGI IMG/M metagenome (GOLD analysis project Ga0209979, IMG submission 183114) | Deep subsurface microbial communities from Anholt, Denmark to uncover new lineages of life (NeLLi) - Anholt_01485 metaG (SPAdes) (version 2) | ecosystem: Environmental > Aquatic > Marine > Oceanic...
AGGATGACCTTGTTCGGCTCGGTGGTGGCGAAAATAAACTTGATATGACTGGGCGGTTCCTCCAATGTCTTTAGAAGTGCATTGAAAGCAGAAATAGTGAGCATATGCACTTCGTCGATAATATAAATCTTAAATCTTGAACGTGCAGGCCGATATATAGCATTCTCACGAAGCTCACGAATTTCATCCACTCTATTGTTTGACGCACCGTCTATCTCGATGACGTCGATATCTTCGCCGATGTTTATCGCAACACAACTGTTGCACTTACAGCACGGCTTTGTGGTAGGCTCATCGACGGCAAGGCAATTGAGCGCTTTTGCCAGCACCCTCGCCATAGTAGTTTTACCGACGCCGCGAGTGCCCGCAAAGAGGTAAGCGTGCGCGACCCTGTCGGTCTTTATAGCGTTCTTAAGCGTCTGAGCGATAGGGTCCTGGCCAACGACATCATCGAACGTTTGCGACCTGTATTTTCTTGCAAGAACAGTATAAGCCATTTGTAAATGATTAGTGATTAATGACTATTGATTATTTATTGTGCTCCAGTACATCCGTAGTATAGTAGAAAAAATTGCAATTTCCACAAAAATTTTAAATTGACATTTTTGCCGGCAATGGTAAATTCCGTAGTCGGTTGTCGGTATCGCAGAACCGCTGTCTTTGGGCGGAACAAATATGGATACATACGCTTCTCCGTAAGGCCCGTAAGGGACGCCTTGCGGCGGAGTCCTTAGGACTAACAGGCGTATCGAAGTCAAAGATTCGCTCCGGGCGGAAGCCGCCTGGGACGGAATCGATTACAAAGGGGATTTATTATGAAAGTCAAAATTGAGGATACCTGCACTGCCTGCGGGCTTTGTGTGGATACCTGTCCTGAAGTTTTCGAGCTGGGCGACGAGGTGGCCCAGGTTATCGTCGATGATGTTCCCGCTGCGCACGAGGATGCCGTTCAGCAGGCCGCTGAAGAATGCCCGGTCGAGGCAATCATCGTCGAATAACCACCGGCAGAATCCGTCGGGTTCAATAATCATCGATGGGAACGACATAAGAATTCGTGTGCTGTGTATGCGTTTTTGCCCGCTGTCGTCGATGTTACTTCAGCCTGGAGTTAGTTTTCCTGTCTTCGCAGCATCACCACACCCAGTGAAAAGAACGTGCCCCCAATCGCCAATAGCACCAAACACGGGCTTATCATTTCCGTGAATCTGAAGTCGCGCCAGATAGCCCCTTCAAGAGCAAGTATGCCCCATTTCACCGGACTGAAATGACTGAACGCTCGTAACCACGATGGCATGAAAGCCAGCGGAATCATAGCCCCCCCGAACATGCCCATAATCATAAGTATTGCCCAGCCTGCTGCACCGACACTCTGCTCAGTGCGTCCCAAGGTGCATATAAACATCATAAGGCCAACGAAACACAGTATGGTGCAGAACACCCCCATAATAAATAGCGGCAGGTTGCCTACGGGCATCTTGAAGATTGCCTTTGCACCAAAAAACAGAATACATATTATAAAGATGCATGTGAAAAAACACGCCAGGCCTTTTCCTCCAAGAATATGAGCGTATCCCAGCGGGCCGATGCGCAAACGGTCAAAAGTACCGTTCGTTCGCTCTTTCACAATCGAAATTGCAAATGTCGCCGTGCACATAAGAAATCCCCAGAGCAGAACCTGCGGAAATGTAATCTGAAACGGTGTAATAGGGCCTTCATATTCTCTGCTGACATCCATTTGTGCAAAGTTCAGCAAGTCTCCTTCAAAGCCTGCACTAAAGCCCCCCTCATTGGCATCCTTTAGCAGAGTGTCAAAAGAGTCAATGAAATTAAGATATAGTTTAGCCTGTTCGGTGTCGAGCTCGTTAGCGTTTTCCATATCTTCTCGCCAGAGGTTAACCTGATCCCTCATCCATTCTCGGTCACCGAATTTATCGCCCAGGGCTTCAAATTGTGCCTTGGCAAGAAGTCCCTGAAGATAGCCGCTTTCCATCCTGCGTGATGGGTCCGCTGCTATCTCTAATTTGGGTTCGTCGCTGTTAAACAACGCTTCAAATCCATCTCCAAAGCCCTTATTTAGAATAACCGCAGCAGCTACTTTACCCTTTCTGACCTGCTCAATTGCATCTTCCCGGCTCAGGGGGACTATTTGTAATGCTTCGTCGGACTCCAGCTTTGATATATAGGAGCTTGAAAACTCGGAATTGTCCTCGTCCACCACAGCGATTTTCATCCCAGACGGCCCTTTGCCGGCGCCGGAATATATAGTGCCAAAAAACAGGGCAAACAGAACCGGGAAACCGAAGACCCAAAAAATATTACCCTTATCACTGAGCAGTACCCGCAGGTCTTTGACAGCAAGAAATAATAACTTCTTCATTAGTCTCGAAGCCTCCGTCCGGTCAGGTTAAGAAAAACATCCTCAAGGTTAGCAGTCTGAACTTTCAGCGAGCGAAAACGCACACCGCTGCGGTTAAGCATTGCCAGAGATTCCATAGGCTGGCTGGTCGCGAACCTAATCTTCGTCTCTTCAAACTGTATATTTTTATCATCAATGAATGGCCTTATTTTATCAGGACTTGATAGTTTTTCCTCGAATTCGGCCTCAATATGGGAGGGGCCTCCATGCTTAACAATAAGATTCTCAACGCTGTCCATGTCCAAAATCCTGCCGTGGTCAAGAATCGCCACCCTGTCGCAAAGACGTTGGGCTTCCTCCATATAATGCGTCGTATAGATGATTGTCCTGCCTTGTTTTTTCATATCCTCGATTGTATCGAATATCAAATTGCGAGACTGCGGGTCCACCCCAACCGTCGGCTCATCAAGCAGCAAGAGCGGCGGCTCATGCAAAAAAGAGCACACCATATTAAGCCGGCGTTTCATACCCCCGCTATATTTCGAGACTCGCTCTTTACTGCGCTTTCTCAGTCCTGCTATCTCAAGGCAATTCCTGATGCGCTCTTTTAACTGCCGCCCGCTTAGTCCATATATCCTGCCGAAGAAACGCAGATTCTCTTCGGCCGAAAGCTCCTCGTATATCGCCAACGCTTGTGGTACCACCCCCAAAGATAAACGAACCTCAACCAGACCCGGGTCGGTCTTTCCGTCAAGTGACACTGCTCCGCTGTCCGGCTTCAGAAGCCCGCAAAGCACTTGAATTGTGGTCGTCTTACCCGCTCCGTTGGGCCCTAACAATCCAAAGGTTTCCCCCTTTTTTACCTCGAAGCTCACATCGTCAAGCGCAACAATGTCCCCATATCGCTTCTTTAGATTTTCAGCTTTAATCATGCGAACCTATCCTACGAATGAGGACTCAGCCCAATCGTTTACTATTTTGCAAGTTCCCTCCCCTTATCACGTGCTCTAATAATAGCCGCCGATATCAGCTTGCTAATCCCGCCCTCCGCGAACACCTTAAGCGCCGCTTCGGTCGTTCCGCCGGGCGAGGTAACCTTCCGCCGAAGCTCAGCAGGACTTTCACCATTTTTATCAGCCTCGACCGCAAGCAGACCGGCCCCCTTAGCGGTCTGTAGAACTAAATCTTTTGCCACATCTTCAGGCAGACCTAATTGGACGCCTGCCTTTATCATTTCTTCCATTAAAAGAAAATAATAAGCAGGCCCACTGCCGCTCACTGCTGTTACAGCGTCGATCAAATCTTCATCATCAACAACAACGGCTTTGCCAACCGATGAAAAAATCGCCATGGCCTTTTCTAACATCGGCTTTGCCGGCTCGTTGGCGAACAATGCACTGGCTCCTTCGCCAATCAGGGCCGGTGTATTCGGCATAACACGAACTATTGCAATATCACCCAAAACGGCGGCAATATTTGCGACCTTTATACCTGCGGCGATAGATATAACAAGTTTTTCGGTGCCTATGGCGTCTTTTACACTCTCTAAAGCATCGGTCATATTCTGGGGCTTGATACTTAAGACGACCGTTTCAACCTTTGCCGCCAGCTCACTGTTTTTTTCACAGGCAATAACATTGTACTTTCCAGCAAGGAATTTAAGCCGCTCAGCTCTAATATCACTTATGAAGACATTTTCAGGCGAATAAACGTTGGCGCTTATTACACCCTTTATCAGGGCCTCAGCCATATTCCCACTACCCACAAATCCAATCGTACCCACTTCTTTCTCCTTGTTAGACTTAATCTGAGAATTTATAATCTCATCCGTAGTATTCTGTAACACGCCTGTTAGAAGCGTGCGTTTCCGCATCTAATGTGATGGGTGGCAGCCTCAAGCGCAGCTTGGGGATGGCTTGGAGCAAATAAACACCACGCATTTATCGTGTTACAGACCGGTAATTTTTCTGCGGTAAATATAAAACTATCTCTCCTCTGTCATCCTGAGCGGAGCGCAGCGGAGTCGAAGGAACTCAATACGTTTATAAGCCTAAAATTCTATCGTGTATTTTCCTGCGGTAAATATAAAACTAATTACGGAGAAAAGCAATGCAAAAAGAAACTGAATATTCCGATGCAATCAAAACCAAATATCCCGAACAGGTGGTAATCGCTATCGCAAAGGACAAAAACGGCAAAGCCAACCCTATTACGTTGGGCTGGACAATGATTGTATCAGGGTCCCCACCGATGATGGCAATAGCCGTCGCAAAGACTCACTATTCGATAGAAGCCATCACGCACTCGAAATGCTTTACGATTGCGTTCCCATCCTCGGATATGGCCGAGCCGGCTTTATTCTTCGGCTCCAAATCCGGCCGTGACACCGACAAATTCGCCGAGTTCGATTGCAAAACCGAACCTGCCAAAGCCATTGATTCGATGCTGTTAGCTGATGCGGTGGCCAATTTCGAATGCACACTCGAATCGCAGATACCCGCCGGCGACCACATAATCTTCGTGGCGACGATAGTCTGCTCCCATATCAACACCGAACCGAAAAAGCGGCTGTACACCATAGGCCCCGGCCATAAACTGGGTTCGGTTTCCTGAAAAACCGCCTCTTACGGTTAATGGGTAGTAGTCTGTCAAGATTGAATCTGTAAGTTGTCATTCCCATGGTTGGGTGGCAGCCTCATCCCGATGTCGTTTATCGGGATGGGGATGGCTCGCTGCCGTTCAAGACCCCGCAGGAATAAATCTCCCCCTCCCGGCACGGCGGGTGGCAGCCACTGAGCGAACGCATGCGGTAGGGTGGGGCTTGCCCCACCATTATTTATAGTTAAAATAGGCGGCGTACAACTTGTGCAGAACTTGCAGATAAAGCTTAATTCAAAGTTAAGCCATATTTCCGAAAGATGTAAAAATGACTGAGGCAATTGTGAAGTGTATAGGTCTGAGCTACATCACTCTTTTTTGAGACGAGTAAGGACCCCAAAAAAAGCTTACATAAAGACCTTCGGTTGGACATCGGTGTTAGTAACTAAGCGTCAAGATTTTTGGACCTGCTAACTATCAAGCAGGAACTCATAAGAAGCTAAAGTGTTGCATTTGAGAACTTTAGCTCTAAGTAGCCTTCGTGGCGTCTGTAAAGGGCGTCAGTCTATACGACAAATCTCTGGATTTGAGTGAATGTATCTTCTGGAATTTTTTTTCTTGTAAATCTGACTTCTGCAGTATATATTTCCAGTAGCGGTTGTACCCTGACTTTTTGAGCCAAGAGCGAAGGCTCTCTGGCGTGTTCGACGTTTGCAGGACGCTGGCGGGGACGAAGTCTAATCAAGACGACTATGATATACACACACGTTTTGAATCGAGTCGGAAAGGGCGTTCGCAGCCCGATTGACTCCCTTTGAACGATGAGAGGCTTGGGATGTTATACGGAAACCATATATACATAGTTATGTTTCAAGGAGATCAAGACGAAACATAACCAGCGCATCAAGTCGGACCAGCAATAAGCCGTGCCTTTCGGCGCGTCTATTGCTGGCGGCTTATGCGCAACGTTAGCGGAGAGACAATGAAGAGGCCATTTGCACTTCTCTGCCTGATACTGGCGCTGGCAGTAGCCGGATGTTCCACCATCCCAACAGAACCACGCCAGACAAAGCACGTGCGGACTCGCGGCAGTCTGTGCGATCTCTATGTTGAACTGGATGGGGAGTGGACGAAGTTCTGCAGTGACATAGGGGACTACTGTCTCTGCCAGAGCCCGGATGGTCGCTACCTACTCCTCACAGACCTCCGGGGTTGTTACGAGGTCAACATCAAGGTGTATGACACCGAGACGCGAGAACTCTTTGACATCACTCAGGCCATTCACGGGTGTCTGCCAAGTCTGTCAGAACGCCCGTTATTCATTGCCAAAAGGTTCATCAACAACAAGGTCGCTGAGTTCAGAATGGATTTCCTGCCGAAGACCCGAGAGGAGAAGCCTGTTGTCGAAGCCTTGAAGAAGGCTCCGTTTGAGATCGATATCGAAGACTTACTTGAAGGAATGAGATACCGCTAACAACCGCCTGCAACATATTTGCTGAGGCGGACCGTTATGAATGTGATTAGAATAACAACAATAATCTTTATGCTTCTGTTTATATCTTCTTGTACAAGGGATTCCAGAAAGAATGAATCTTCTTGGTCAGAGTCCAGTAATGGTTTATCTGCCAAGCTGGTCTTTTTTTATACAGATTCAAGCACACATGCAAAGGTGATTCATCCGAAACTGTTGTTGCGTAATGATTCCAATACCCCAATAAAGTTTTTTAAATGTGTATATTATGCGGGAAGTTTTTCTATAAAGACATCAAGTGGGAAGAAGATGGAGGAACCTTTATGTATAAGACGCAGTGGACCGCAAGGAGCTCAAATCGTTGTAATAAGCCCATCTGAGGTAATTGAGTTTGATACATATGATTATGGATATGGCTTGAAACCAGATAATAGTATTTATGCCTTCAATACAAACTCTCTGCAATTAGAATTGAAACGTGGGAAGTACATCGTTGATTATTCCCTAATCGTCAACAAATCAGAGATTAAGAAGATTTTAGAATCGTTCGACTGGATTAAAGATGATCCGAATACGGTTTGGACAGGTCAGATATCAATCAAAAATATTGAGATGTATCTGGAATGAATTCATAACCGCTCACTCCAGCGGATGGCTAATCGCCACTGCTGAGTTCAAAATTAGAAGTTTCATAATTGAACCCTCAAGAGATGAGAACGGTCTTTTGAGGGTTTCTTTCTTTGAAAATGTTTGTGTGGTATGAACGTTCTGTCCGAACCGTATGACATCCTCTTTGTCTTCTTTCTGCACTGGGAGCTATAGACCTCCTAATAGACAAGCAGGAACTCATTAGAAATAAAGTATTGAAAGCAAATGGTTTATGTAGAAGTGACACCATGGACGTCAGTGTAAGGCGTCAGTTCGAAGGCAAAATCTTCGGATTTCGCATCAATTCTGGAACCTTTGTTGGAATATATCATAGTCTTCATCGCGCTAAGCGACAACCTTGAACAGCCTCACCTTCCCCTTCACCGGCACTTTAGTTCACTTTAGGCACTATAGGCACTTTAGCTCACTCCTCACTAACGAGAATCCAGCATCTAATATCAAGCCTCCGGCTTTGGAATATTAAAAAGCTCGTAGTCATATGACTATGGTTCGTTTCCCAACCTTTCACCGGCCGGAGCATGAAAAAGCCCGTAGTCATTTGACTATGGTTCGTTTCCCAACCTTTCACTGGCCGGAGCATGAAAAAGCTCGTAGTCATTTGACTATCCGCAGCCGACATCTCACTTGGTAAATCTGTGCAATCCGTGGCTAATTATTATTGAACTATCAGTGTGAATCCGTGTCAATCCGTGGCTAATAAAACACCGTTTTCGCCGGCTTCAAAAATGGGGTCCGGCTTCGACGGAACCCGGCGACTGTGGACGAAGCTTCTGTAGATGCTTGCATCGAACAAAGATTCGGACAAAGACGCCAAAGCCGGCTAATAGCTCTCTTTGTTCTCTGTGGCTAAAACAAAATCCGCGAAATCGGTGCAATCCGTGGTTAAATATTATTGAATTCTCTGAGTCCTCTGTGCCCTCTGTGGCTAAAAAAAGTGCTTTTTTATTCGTTTTTTTGTTGACATTGTTTGTAAATATGTTAAAATACCCACATGTTTGCCAGAAGGCAAACATAAACCGCCAGCAGGCGATAGATATAGCGCAGAACCGCACGTTTTCGTATCAGCAGATACACGCCAAAAAGCATCGTTATTGAATGGTGAATAACTATGAACTACTGTCAACCGGCGATTGTCGCTTTCCGATCGAATTACTTACCTGCCTATAAGGCCCTGTATTTACGTGCCTATAAGGCACCAGATATTTACGTGCCTATAAGGCATCACGGCAATCTCATTGCCAATTTGAAATGTGAGATTTGAAATATGAAATTATCTCTTCACGCAATACTCGCCAACCGTCCTCTGTCGTCTGCCCTCTACATCTGTCGAGAATCCTCTACAAATCAGCTACTTTTTATGCAAAACAAACCCAATTTGCTGGATGCTCAAATGAACGTAAGTTCTATTATAACAAAGTATTATGAAAATAAACACAATTGGACACTTGGTCAAAACAAACCCAATTCAAACCCAATCAAACCCAATTCCCTAAAAGCCAAAATGAATGTAAACTAACTTATAACAAAGGATTACATAAAATACGATGATTTCGTAGTCCGAAAAAACAAACCCAATTCAAACCCAATTTCTTCAAAGCCCAAAATGAACGCAAACGTCTTTGTCACAAAGGATTATGAAAATGAAACCGCCTTCAGGCCCCAAAAAAACAAACCCAAACAAACCCAATTTCAAATCGGAAGGCAGAAGCGAAATAATGGAACGTTTTACGCAGCCCATCCGACCTATATTAAAGAATTATGAAAAAGAGCCGTGAGCAAATATACGATGAGCTGCTTGTCATAAAATGCCGGCAAGGAAACAAAGACGCTTTTGACGAACTTGTCGGCAGATGGCAAAAACGGCTCTGGCATTATGCCTTCAAGGTAACAGGCTCTGAGTCGGCTGCCTGGGACATCGTTCAGGAAACCTGGTACGGCATTATCAAAGGCATCAGAAAACTCGAGGATGTATCTGTTTTTCCCCGATGGGCCTTTAGAATCGCCAATAACAAATGCACCGATTGGCTGCGCAGGCAGCGACGACAACGGCAGTTTAATAACGAGCTTACGAAGCAGACCAAAAATGAATCTAATAAAAAACAAAACAGCGACGAAGCAACCGAATCCCTTCGGGCGGCCATTGAAAAACTTTCGCCCGACCGCCGAGCACTTCTTACATTGCGATACCATGAGGGCTTCGATATAAGCCAAATAGCTGAAATTCTTGGTGTTCCTGAGGGAACGGTAAAATCCAGATTGCATCGTACTGTAAACGAACTTCGTCAATTATCAATTAATGGAGCGAGACTAAAATGAATGATTTTGTAAAGAGACTGTTATGCTGTTGGAGCGGCGGGCATTATGATCTCGATAAGAACTCTGCTGGAATGTTACCTGGGCTCTCTTCACCGCCATTGTCGGTGTCAATGCGGCAATGGCGGTCATTCTATGGTACTGGCAGATACAAGCCAAGCTGAGCATACAGAGAGGAATGAAGGAACTGCAGCTCCAGATCGCCGAACTGGCCGGTAAGGAGCAATCTTCCGAAAATTAGCCGGTTAGCAGCTCGAATTCTTCACTGCTGAGGGATTGTCTCAATTTCTGCAGGGCAATCAGTTCGATCTGGCGGACTCTTTCCTTGCTCAAGCCGAGCTCTTCGCCGATTTGCTTCAAGGTTTTTGTTTCCTTTTTTATTGGCGAGCCGACCAGACCAAAACGATTCGAGATTATGTACTGCTCGCGTTCGGTGAGATTATCTTCGATAACCTGAGTCAGGCTTCGGTGAGCTCGTTCCATTGCCGCGAAATCGGCTGCATCTTCGGCCCTCAAATCGCGATGGATACTTGCCAGCGAAGCTGTTGTGGCTTTATCGAGCCGGCCGGTCTGTGCAGGAACCTTACGGGCGAAATCCTTGGCTATGATCCAGGATGCGAAAGTGGCGAATCGAAAACCTCTGGTATAATCGAATTTCTCAACCGCCTGCATCAGCGAGATATTACCCTCGCCGACCAAATCGAGCAAACTTGCCCCGCCGGCGGTATGTTTGCGTGCAACGCTGACCACAAGACGCAAGTTGGCTTCAATTATTCTTCTTTTTATCTCTTCGGCCTGGGCTAAATAGTTTTCTATCTGACTTAGTCTTATGCCAGAGACGCGAGCTGGCTTTATGCCGGTGCGGATTCGGCAGGCCAGGAATTTGAGGTAATTATATCTGCGGAACATCTCGACTTCATGTTCTCTATTGAGCACAGGCGTATTTTTCAGTGTCTGCAAATACTCCGGCAGGGAACCACGTGCTAATTCGAGCGGTTCTCCGTAAGTCCCGTAAGGGACGCCTTGCGGCGGAGTCCCAGGGACAACATCCTTGCGGGCGAGCGGCTGGGTATTATCGATTGGCTCCGCCCCGCTACGGCCTTGGCCTTGCTGCTTCGGCGATTCATCCTTCGCAGTAGCTCTGCTACGGAGAACGGAAGCGCTTCGTAGAGACGTGTCGCCGAGACGAGCCAAAATCTTCTCTTCGGCATCTTCTTCAAGAAATTCATCGCTGGGGATAAATTCAATCTTTCTGGCCAGGAGCGCCTTTGCCCTTCGCCGATTAATAATCCGATATATCGAACTTCTATTCCTGTTGAATCGCCTCATCAGTTCTTTGACATCACAGCCTTGTTTGAACAGCCTGTAAATCTCGGCGGCCTGGGCCGGCTCGATTACACCGGTGGGCTGTGTAGAAATAGGTTTATCAGGATTGGACTTTTCGTAATTTAGCAGTGTGTATCTGATGGTTTCGTGGCACTTGCCGGTTTCAGCGCTTATCCTGTTGATAATCTGGCGACGAGAGAGGTCCGTATCGGCGGTAAGTTTTACAGCCTGCTTTACAATCTGCTGCTTTTGCGTATCCGTCAGTCGCGAATATCTTTTTGCCCTGGTGGCAAGGTCCGGATTTGCTGTGAGGAATTTATCGACCGTTGACTGCAAAAAGCCGAAGCGTCTCCTGCCGTCATCAAAAATGAATTTTCTCGCAATCAGACCTCGTTCTCGCCAGCGGTGGATGGTTTTTGTTGAAACTCCTAATGTTTCAGCAAGCTCTTCGATAGTGTAAATTTTTTGGTCTTGCTCGGCGACGGGACGTGCGAGCCGGCCGCTCAGCTTGGAGATGAAAATCCGCAGGTCATCCAACAGCTCATCACCTTTTATCAGCTCCTCCGCCACTGGGCCTTTAGGGTGAAAACCGGTGATACGAAAACATACAAACTCGAAAGGATATTCCTTGTCCGGCTCGACAACCGCATGAAGCTCCTCCGCGGCGTCAAGCTGGGTGCGACGCTTGTTTTCGGGCGTAAATCGAAGCTGCAGCAGCAATTGAGCTAAACTTTGACTCTTTATCTTTCGCATAACCAAGTGTCCATTTTACCAAAATCAGGCGCAAAAAAACAGCCGTATAAAACCAATCATAGAAATTTAGCCCGAATATTTCATGGGATTTTGGCAGTTCTCAGATAAGTCCTTCAGAAGTAAGCTTTTACACCAAAACTTCGATATAATCCACAAGAACAGTCTGTTTTAATCGCGGAATTTTGCCAGGGTTCTACCCGCGGTCAACTCTTACTCCTCTTGCGAAGGTTTGCTTTGTTTCTGGTAAACAGCTGCCCGGCAACATCATCACGGCTGCCGCCATGAGAGCAATCCAGTACCAAAAGGCGGTGCATCGATGAGACTGATCACGGCCTTTTGACCTGGTGGCTTATGAGCGGAAAAGTAGAAAAGCACTTGCAACAATCACTACAGGCAGATATTGTAACCGCAGAGACCAGCGCTATAACAAAAATCGCTATTAGAAGCACCGAAGCGTTATCTTTCAACCCAGGGTTCACATCTTCGCTCGCTTTCTACGGCATTAGTGGTGGGACACCAGAGGTAACCTCCAACACGCCGGTGAAGCCATGGGCGTCGGTTCCGCCAATTGCGCACAGGTAGTGTCCGGCGTCGATTTGGCAGAGCGCGGGCGCCGGAAAAGGAGCTGGATCAAACGTGAAAGGCGTGCCCTTGCTAATAGTCCAGTCACCGGTATTAACGGTCAAGACAACCGCCATACCAGCCCCGCCCGGGCCCGAATAAGCACAAAGAAAATCCGTATTGTTAATCTTTGATAAATCAGGCGCTCCGCCCTGCACGGTATCATACTCAAAATTTGTTCCCTGGGAGATCGTCCAGTTACCGGTATCTACGTTTAGAACAACGGCCCAGCCATCTCCGTCCGCCCCCTCGTAAGCACAGAGATAGTGCGTATCGTCTATCTTTGATAAAGCGGGAGCCACACATGTGTAAGGATCAAACCCAAAAAGTGTCACCCCGCAGACTGTCCAGTCAACGGTGTCTACGGTCAGGACTATCGACCAGCCATCTCCATATCCTCCTGTGTAGGCACAGAGATAGTGCGTATCGTCTATCTTGGATAACGCAGGGGACGTGCCTCCAACGTCAAACGGAAAAGCCGGCCCAGCGGTAAGGTTCATCATGACGTACGGGATTAGCGTAACTTGCAGGACAAGCGCCTGCACACCAGTCCCCGTATTCGCGTACGCACAAAGATAATAGTGATCATTTCCGTCAGTTTTTATCTTGCACAATGCCGGATCCCAGCAGTCTTCGGTATCAAATTCCACTGTGGATGCTTTATCAAGGCCACCAGCACCCAACTCATAAAGTACGCAGGCCCAGCCGTCATCTCCGTCGCCCCGATAAGCACAAAGGGAGTAACCGTCATCTATTCTTGCCAGAGCCGGTGCCCCGCCGTTCTTGGTGTCGTATTCCAAAAAGCCCGAGGCGCTGACGCTCCAATCGCCGGTATCGACCGTGAAAATACAGGCGTAGCCATCGTCTCTGTCCCCACGATAGGCACAATGATATTTTGTGCCACTCATGTGTACCAGGGCCGGTTCCATGCCGGTGTCGGGATCAAACTCCAGCCAGGGCTCATACGGCTTGGAAATGGTCCAGCCTTCACCTCCTGTGTCATCGTCCTGAAAGTTGGTGCGAAGGTAGGCCCAGGTGGAAAAGCCCTTGTCCTGCCCCGGCCCTGTATTGCTAAGTGTCGTTTCGACCTTTACGCATCGGATGGCGGTAACGTCCGTTATGGGTGTATCCAGGTCATTGCCATCGTAGCAGGTGAACTGCAACTGGCTGACCGGGCCAGCCAACTCAGATAAGTCTCCGACGGCGCCAAATTGGACGTAGTTGGTCGTACTATTAACATCATATCTGATGTTATTAGCATCGTTGTCTTGAAATTCAACATAGCCGTTGGTTTCGGCCGAGCCGCTTACGGCGGTTATTCGCACGGCCTTTGAGAGATTGCGGTATAAATGGTCCATTAAAACTCTGCCGTTCTGCAACGTCTCAGCAGCGCCGACCTGGGAGTCCCAACTGTTCTGAATCACCCTGAATTGCAGCACTATGACCGCAAAGATGATGGCCATTATAGCCATGGCTATAACCATCTCCAGCAGGGTTAGGGCCGCGGAGAGCCGAGTTTTATTGTTTCGGTACTGCATAACAGTTAACCGTTGATAATCGATTTCCCTGCACCCTTTGGGGCTATTCTTTTTGATTTTTCTTTTAGCGCATAGCGCCTGCCGCTCCTACAGGTGTTTTCGGCATAAAACAAAGGACTGTTTACTAAGCTTTGAATTATCAAACGGTAAAAAAGAAAATTTAAAAAAAACCGCGATTAATCGCCCCTTTTGGCAGCGCCGGCTTATCTTTATCAGAAGCCGGCATTTACCGTGAGAAATAAATTATTAGACCGCTGAAAAGTTCCTATAACTTTATCCCGCACCTACTTTAGAATTTCAAGTGAAGCTACTGTAAAACGGCTTTGCTGCCAGCGTCCTATAAGTTTATCACATCTGCTGAGCTTGAGCAAGTAAGGCATCACTGTAGCTTTGAATAAAAGAGGCAAGTCAAACGACTTGCCTTTTCTTTGCTTGTTTCCATGCCACCGTGCTGCACTTATAGAAATCTATGTTTTATAGGTTGTTTGCTCAGCTCAGCTTGGGCTAGGCGCTTTTAAGAAGAAGACGCCAACTTGAATATTTGATAGCCTCTTGCATGTTCGTTCTTGGTCACGGGCCTGACTGCTTGTACTATGTAGAGTTGTAAAGCAAATAAAAGTGCAAACAGAAAGGCCTTTAATATGAAAGAGCATAACCCAGAGACCATCAGTTTTTCAAGTCTTGGACGCAAAAAGATTTTGGCTGATTTCAATGGTGGCAAGATAACCTCTGATACCGGAGCTTTGCTGCTTCGCCAGGTTGATAGGCGTATCGGCCTAATCGATGCGATCAGCAACAGCATCCCTGACCCTCGCCATCCGAGCTTTACAAAGCATGACCAACGAGCCATGCTGGCCCAACGCATATATGCGATTGCAATGGGCTACGAGGACCTTAATGACCATCAGAGCTTACGTAACGATCCGGTCATGCAAACCATCACTGAACAGAACCGTGAGCAAGAAAAGCCATTGGCCTCTGCACCTACATTATGCCGATTGGAGAACCGTATCGACCGCAAATCTCTGATAAAGATGCGGTCGTAAGGCTGGGAAGTCTGGCTATCTCTTGCGCATGGTCAGTGGCAAATGGATGGCCACCTCCCCTAATGAGGGTGGCAGCGGTGAAGATGGATCCGTACGTGATTTTCTAGTGATCCACGACCAGCCATCTCACCCGATTCTCAAGGGCTTGCCCACAGAGTGGATGCACGCTGCAGATGAACTTTATGGCGCACTTCGTGGCCCGGTCAAAAATGTTGAAGTACTGGCCCATGCGTTTTCCCTCATTACCAAGGAAGCCGAGCCCGTGATGATGATCATCACCTACGGCAAAGGTGCTATCGTCATGAGGAAGACTGAAGGAGAGAGAACCACGGGTCCGCGTCCGAGAGGCCAAGGTCTATATGACGAGGAAATAATCCCTAATGCCAGAGCACAGGGTAGATTCGACGCTTCATTGGAAGAAATCCTGCACATGGTATCAGACGTGGGATGGGCAGGAGCATACCCGGAAGTGTTCGGAAGAGTGCCGGGAACCGAGATTTCAAATGCACTGGATAAAGCCCGAGGGGGCCGCTTCATAGAGGTTCCGGAGCACTATCCCGAAGATGCCTGGTTCACCTATGATGACAAGACATGTGATTATGATTGCCAGAATTCAGAATATATTTACTGGGTTTTGACATCTATACTGGGCGCGCAGGATTTTCCGGGGCGTTACGAGCAAATAAAAGATGAATGGAGATTGAATACGAGAGAAAAAGTAAAGGAAGGCGACCCGGATGCTTATGCGCTGTTTACCGACCCCAAGTACAAATTCCCGACTGTACTTCCGGATGGGAAATACCGTGCTAAGACATTTACGATTCAGAAATATCCTTAAAGGATTGCTATTGAGAGGCAAGATCTTTTTTATATATTTTTTCATAGCTGTTTGTCTAACCTGGTTATTTTATCGAGTTCTTCATAACTCAATATAAAAAGACAAGGAGATTTTAGATGGCTAACAGAAAAAGCATGAACCGAAGACAGTTTATAAAACGTACAGCCAGCGCTGCAATTGGAGGGTTTGCCTTTCCGTATATTATTCCCTCCTCCGTACTGGGCAAATCCCATGGTGTTGCTCCGAGCAACAAAATTACTGTAGGCTGCGTCGGCGTGGGAAATCAGGGCAGAGGTGACATGCACTCATTTCTGGAACAATCCGATGCTCGTGTCGTTGCTGTCTGCGACGTCGATGCAAACCATCTTCGAGAAGCAAAAGAAGATGTCGATAGAAAATATGGAAATAAGGATTGTGCTACGTACCGCGATTTCCGTGATCTGGTCGCGCGAAATGATATTGATGTTGTGCAGATAACTACGCCGGATCATTGGCATGCACTTGTTGCTATTGCCGCCGCAAAGGCTGGAAAAGATATGTATGGCGAGAAACCCTTTGCGCACAGTCTGCTGGAGGGCCGGGCGGCGTGTGATGCGATACAACGCTATGGCCGTGTTTGGCAGACGGGAAGCCAGATGCGGTCAGACGCTCATAATCAATTCGCCTGCGAATTGGTTCTCAACGGCCGCATCGGTAAAGTGCATACTGTTGAAGTAGGAATGCCCGGCGGACTAAGTGAATATGAAGTTTTCAATGGAGATAAAGGGGTAACGGTAACAAAACCTCCGAAAGAGCTGAATTATGATTTTTGGCTTGGTCCGGCCCCGTACTCGGCATACGTACCTGCCCGGGTACATTGGAATTGGCGATGGAACCTTGAATATGGCGGAGGCCTATTAATGGATTGGGTGGGCCACCTTGTTGATATCGCACATTGGGGGCTGGGACTGGACCGTACCGGTCCAGTCGAGATCGATGGGGTTGGAGAGTATCTCATGGACGGTTTATGGAACACTGCAGCAAGATACAGAATAAAAGCTAAGTATGCCAATGGTATTGAAATGACCATCGCCGGAGCACATGACGATATCGAAGGAGGAGTAAAATGGATCGGTGAAGACGGCTGGGTGTCAACGTGGGATAATGTTGACGCACGTCCAAAATCACTGCTAAGCGAAAAATTCAGTCCCAATGAAATTTCTCTCCGTCCTCTCAGTACGAGGGGAGGTCATACACGTAACTTTTTGGATTGCGTAAAGTCACGGGCAACGACCATAGCACCGAGTGAAGTTGGGCACCGCTCAGCGTCCGTGGGTCACTTAGGACAGATTTCAATGCTTCTGGGCAGAAAGATTCGTTTTAACCCGGAAACCGAAGAAATTATTGGCGATGCCACTGCAACAAGAATGCTCGGGAATGCAATGCGAAGTCCCTGGCACCTGTAGTTTTTTTTACTCATGGTGGTTTAGATCTCGACCCACTTCCAAGTCAACGACTGTCGAAGTTTCTTGATGGGGCAAGGCGGAATCTGAGGAACGTGATCAACGGACATTGAATCCGTGACTCGGAGGTTCGAGTACTCCCGGGCGCGTTGGATTTAGAGTCGATGTCACCTGTTGACATTGGCTCTTTTTCTGTGCCTAAGTGTGTCATTTGCAAAGGCTTATCAACGGTGCTCACTTCGCCATCTTTCTGGTTTTTCGGTTCATCTGGAGTGCCAATCGAAGACGTCTGAAGACCATCAGAGTAAGAATTTTTTGCAAGTTTTTTGTAAGCGCTTGAGCTAGTGTCAAGTGCCCGATCGTCGGTCCCAGAGGCCTTTAGACTTTCCTTACTCGGCAGGGACAAATCCGGAAGGCTCTTTACGGCTTCAGATTCCTGGCCTCGCAGAGTATGGGTATAAAGTGACATGGTCAAATTGATGTCACCGTGCCTCATGATGCTCTGAGCAACCTTCGGATGAACTCCACTTGCCGCCAGCAAGCTACCCGTTGTATGTCGAAGGCAGTGAAAATCTGCGTATCGTTGAGCATCGTCAACATAAGGGATTCCAGCATCAGCCAGGTCAGCTTTCAACATTTCTGCCGTCTTCTTCGTCAGTTGTTTGTGGGTTCCACCAAATGCTTTCACGTCAGGCATCTTACCCGCGAAGAAGCTTTGGAGTTCCGCGGCCGTATCAGGCCTTAATGGCACTACAGCTATTTTCTTATTCTTGGTATATGAACAGTTCACTCGAACCGTGCCGGTTTTGAAATCGAAGGATGAGACTGTCAGGCTTTGTAGCTCTTTTCGCCTCAAGCCACTCTCCGCTGCCAGGCGATATAATAGGGCTCTCTCGCGGCCATCCATGCCGTAGCGACGGGGACCTGCGATTGTAGCTTCCAGCAACCTTCTCATTTCGTCCGGCTCGAGCGCTCGTCTGTCATGCCGCCGGTCGGCCTTGGCATTCATTCTGGTCAAGTGCACAACCGGTGATTCGCTTGCTCGCCCATCTTGGACCATCCACCGGCAGAATTGCTTTATGCTTTGCAGGTAATAATTGGACCTCTGCGCTGACAATCCGTTTTCGCTGTTTCGCAAATCCGCAAGGCAGCGCTGCACTTTGCTCGCTGATATGTCCGTCCACATCGCGAATTTGCATCGATTGATAATTTGTTCTGCACGGTACTTGGTTTGTTTTGCGTGGTCGATCGTGTCCCCCTTTGCCAGTAAAGCTTGGTAGAAATCCTCCAGATGTTGCTTCAAGGGCTTTTTCCGGTCTTCGGCATACCTATCGACAATACCTGTCCGAGCAAGTTCAGCTTTGCGTTCCAATTCAGCTGCTAACTGAACAGTTGCGGCCTTGTCCTTAAAACCTTTGACTCGTTTTCTTGTACCGTCAGCGGTTTTGTAGTCGACATACCAGAAGGCTGATTTCTTTCGTATTCGCTTACCGTTCTTATCTTTGACTGTATATGATTGTCTAAATATGCTCGCCATTTCAGAACCTGCCTTTCTTTTTAGGTTTCAGCTCCAAGCCCAACGTCTTCGCAAGTTTCGCAGCGGCTGGCAGCGTCAAGGAGCGTTTTCCGTTTACGAAGTAGCTCAACTGAGCCTCCGATAGGCCGGACAGCTTGGCTATCCGATACCGTGACAAAGAAGACCCAATCAGGGCTTGTTTCAGTTGTTGTTCGATATCTTTGCATTTCTTACTCACATTAAGAATTATACATCATTCCCTATACTTGTCAAGTGTTAAGTTGCATCTTTTTTCAAATTTTTTATTCGTTTTGCTACTTCTCGCAAAGCCTGATCTTCAACCCTCTGACGGACTAAGCCGCCATCAAGTTCAAGTATACCTGCTCTTTCCTCATATTCTTCCGTCCATTCCGGTGGCAGATATTCAGAAATCCGTGTCTCAAACAGAGATTGCAGAAATTCTTTTGCATCAAAACTCACGTTACTATCCCCTATAGATAGGCACAATGGGCACAACAGGCACAATCTATGTGCCTGCAAGCGCTAATCACTGCCATTTGTCTCATTACCTGACTCCATCGATCCCAAGTCGATGCCGTATGACGCTTCAATTGCCCGCCATTGGCTGTCCGTCGGTCTGAAATATCTCTTGCCGCCGCTCCTATGGCTCTTAATACCATATCGATTCAATACAGCCCCAACACCCCGCGCACCGTAGCGGGAGAATATTGCAGGATTTTCATCTTTTGCCTTTTCAAGCAACTCGCCCGCTGTGATTCCCCAAGGCTTATCTGCAAGCTGTTCTTTGAGAAGCCGGACCAGAATTTCGTCCGATTCTGGCACAATATCCTCGTTCGTCGACTCCGCGGATTTTATGGCGTGCTCTTTCATGATCTCAAGTAGCCCACCTGCTCCAGCGTCCTCTACTGACTTAGCCATCGCCAAAATCGGCTGCCACACTTCAAGCTCGCGCCCATTTATACCCTCGCATTCAGGCTGCCAGGAAGCCATTTCGATAAAGGAAGTCCCTTTTGTCAGAGCCATAGCATACAGATCGTCGCGAAGGTCGGTCCATATCTTCATATTCTCATCTATGCAGCGTTTTGGTATTGGCGAGTCTTTGGCGGCGCGAAACATCATTATCTTTATGCAACGAGAGGCTAATGCAGCAGGCAAACTCGATATTCCCGCAATGGCCTTTGGACCATATACATCGAAAGAGATGGGCCGAAATGTGTCTCCAATCCTTTCCATGCGATAGGCCCGGCTTCCTTCTTTGTAGCCACAGAGCAAAATACTGCGTATTTCGCCAGCATCCGGTGTTCTATTTCTAAGTCTTTCCGCTTCATCAAGAAGTAATATGCCCCCCTGAGTATGAAGAGTTCTGAATAGACAAGGAGCGGTCATATTCGACGAATGGATTGGATTGTATGCCACCCTGCTCAGCACCTCGAAAACTCTGCTCTTACCACTGCCGAGCGGACCACCAATTGAAAGATAAGGCACAGCCGACCATGCAGGATATGCGTAGGTCAAAATTGTCCACAAAGAAAGCGTAGCTGTAACACCGACGGCATCCTCCCTCGGAAATTCAAGAAAGTAGGCAAACTGCCTGCACAAACGCTGGAAAACTTCCTCGACCTTTGGGACATAGCCATCCAACCATGCTGATCGGCCGTGCCGTGACCATCGCGAGACCATACTTGGCGACGGTGCTGATGGTTTGGGATGGAACCATAGTTTTTGGCCGTTATCAAGTTCAAGATAATCAACCAAATTCACGCACTGCCTTTTTCCATTCGACCATTGGATGAACAAGAGCCATTTGCCCTCAACCTTACTGCCATTTGTCAATTGAGCTACCGGAATAAGCAGGCCGGAAACTTCGGGAACGTGGAACAGATGGGGCCGAACAATCCGGCTAACATCCAATTCTTCGTTTTCTCGTGAAGCGGATTCAGGTTCCTGTTGTGATATGCGATCCACCTCAGCGAGAATCAACTTTCTGATTTCCTCGGCATCAACGTTCGGGCACCGCTTCTTGAGCTTGTTTACAAAGGCCGTTACTGCCTTATCTTTAGCAATATTACACACGTCTGAGTGTAAGGCTTCTTCTCCCTGCTTGACCATCAAGTGTCCACTTGTGCTACCGGGTTTCTTGGGCTTAAAGGTTATGCTTATTTCAATTTCGTTCATTGACTTGCTCCGTACGTGTTCTGGCACTTCTGAACCGGACTTTAGTTTTGATGGATTCGGCGCTGGAAATGGTTTTATCGAGTTCCTCAGCAGTTAGTCCTGCACGAAGCCAGTCTCGCATGTCCTTAAATGATGCCGGTGGGCAGATAATCCGGACGTCTGGACAGCATAGAGTCAGCTTGGCTGCCAATTTTTCAGCGCCGGCTTCGCCAGCGTCATCAATATCAGCGACAATGGCAACCTCTCTGCCCTTAGCGAATCTTGATACCATTTTGATCTTGCTGTTGCAGTTTGGTCTGCCAGCGGCTGAAAAGCCCAAATCCAGCGCTGCCGCGGTATCGGTAGGCCCCTCGCATATTAGCAAGATACCCTCAGTTGGTAGATCAGCCGGGATAAACAGGCCGATCTTGCTGCTGCGCACCGACACCTTGCGACCGTTCAGAAACCTTCGTTGTATGCCGATTGTTTTGCCGAAACCATCAGACATTGGGAACGTATACGCTTTGCCATCCCAGCCGACATTTAGCCTGTTGAGACTTACTGCCGACACTCTCAGGACAGTGGCAAGGCTATTGAGTCTATCGTCCGTCAACAGCTGCTTATAGTGTTCCGCCAACTGTCTAAAATCCCTTGACCTGCTGTTGCCTGTTGGGACATTCGTCACCAACCGTCTCTTATTGACACGGCACTTGTACCTGTCGTGCCCGTTGTGCCTGTTTCTAAGGATATGAAGGTAACCTGCATCACCACACTTTTTTACTGAGCCTCCTCAATACGCGCACAGATCGCAGCCGAACCATCTTCGGCCATGAGACACCAGTCCGGCTTGCCACATATTGGGCAGGGTTGCCGCCTACTGACCCGTATCATTTTCTCAGCAGACATGGCCCGGCTCCTTAAGCAGACCGAGATCGATTTTCAGCCGAATTAGCCCATCCACTAAGCCCAGCACGCTAGCATGCTCAGGAAGAGTAAGTTGCTGAACCTGCAATGCGAACAATAAGCCAGCCAAAAATAGATTGATTGTGCTTGACTTTTGTGATCGTTGCTGGTACGATTTCCTTTCCAATGCTTCATTCAGGGCCATCGTTCCAGCGGTGGCTCTTTGTCTTTCCGCTCTCATCCTTCAACTCCCTTCATCGCCTCCCAGGTTTGGCGATCCGGGCATCCGGCTTCGCTAAACCATCGGATCACCTCTGCTCGATTCCAACGAACCGAACCTCCAATTCTGATCGGCCGCGGCAGCTTCGCTGTTGCATTGAGCCTCCAGACCTGCCTCAACGATACCCCAAGTAGCTGGCTTAACTGTTTCGCCGAGATCGCGATTGATTGTGGGTTACCTTTGCTCTGTTCTGTTTTTGTTTCGTTCATTCTTAGCTCTCCTATACAAACAACATCTATCTGTCACCACGTCTTCAATATAGAGCGAAACGCAACGCACTTCAAGGTAACATGTTGTCAATTAATGACTTAGCACCAGTACGAGTATGAGTTGAGACATGAGTTGAGAGATTTAGCACACCCGCAGCTAAGAGCGTGCCCACGTTTATCTAACACCGAAACTACCGCTGTTCTCAGAGAGGGAGGATATGAGTTGAGGTATGAGTTGAGAATTGTTGAGAAAAATTGAGGTGCTACGGATCGCGGTGTCTATTCTTCCATGCCTGCGTGTGCCGCACTGCATCCGCAGTCGTGTTCCCGATTTCGTCCGCCATTTGCTGAGCAGTCCATTCTGGATGCAGCTTGACAAGTCTATCGACTTGGCTATTGAGGTCCCCTCTGCCATGTTTCTTGCTTTCGTTGGCACTCTCTCTCATTTGCCGTGCATTCAAGTGCAGACCACTGGCAACCATACTTATCAAGCACGTCTTTGGCAATGTTCCCTTTCTGATTGAGCTTTTGTTCTCAACAATGGCAGCATCGAGAATACCATTCACTTTCTGCGCGTGTCGGCGATGAAGGCCGAACACAGCCCGCGTTGCTTCTTCATTGCTAACACTCGGCATGTACCTGGCGATTTCGTGGACCTCTGAAGAGTATTTGATGACAAAGTCATCGATGGTCATTCTATCAATTTGAGTGCTAAAGCCAGCAAATCCCGCAGCCATTGCTCTGTCACGAGTGTTTGTCAGTTCGTCTCTGAATATGTTCAGTGCATACGCCCACTCAGGATCATACTCCTGACATTCGCTTGCCAGTGTCGCGAATCTTCTGTCTATACATTGTGAACAGGTCCCACAATGCTTGTGCGGGTTGATATATGTTGATTTTGCACAACTTCGCGTTTCTTGAATGTATGGTTCGTGATGCAACTCTTTCAATCTTAAACAGACTTCAGTTTTTGTCTTTGAGAAGTACGGATTCTCGAATACAAAATCTGAGTTTGTAAGTCCAGACACAAATTTGGATAGCAGGTGTAGGAGCTTCGAGTGCGTTGAGCGTGTCGAACGAGCTTGGAGTGTTTGCCCATCGGAGGGAAGATTGCAGCTCACAATGCCATTTTCATAGAATCTTACACGATTCAAACCAAAAATGCGAGCAACAATAGTACCCAAAGAAGCGTACAGAAAGGAGCGCGTCCGCTGGCTTGTTTCTCTGGTGAGTTCCTTCTTCTTATTGATCATCACAGGTACGTGAAGAGGCTTAAGACCACTTTTGCACAAACCTATTACGTACGCAAACAGTGTCCGTTGCAGGCCGACCAATTTGTTGTTCGATTGATGGCTGACCAATATGGGGTGGTTTTTATTCGCCACTACTTCTTCAACCACACCAGCAAATGAGTCGAGACCTCCTGAAAACAACAAGACCTCATCGTACTTATACTTCGATACAATCTCGCTTGGAAAATTCAAGAACTTAGGAAACTGATCTTCGGGCTGATAGACAAACTCAAACGAGTAAGTGTCTCCGGATGCGAAAGCTAGAGTTTCTTCCAGCAGTGTCCGTATTTCTGGGTCTGTCCACACATTATGTTCGCAGACAGGGATTACAAAATGAAGACATCTGTTCCAAGTGTTTCCGTAGTCAAATCTTATGAGGCCACCGCGGGACACGACTTGGTCAGCGACATAAACGTATGTGGCAATCCCCAGTAAGTCGTGCAAAACAGGTGGTAAATCCTGGACCATTTTCTCGGTGATAGACTTTATATCGAGATATATTTGGCCTTTATGTTTGTCTTTGCCCAGTTGAAGCTCATGGACTTTGGCTCTTGCCGACTTGGGTCGTGAAATGCCGCCACAGAGGATAAGGTGTTCTTCAGGCATCGGCGCCCTCCCTCTGCTTCAATTCGCTTCGTATTTTACTCAAAGCAACGGGCATGAACTTTGTTCTTACATTTTCAGCACTGATACCTTCTCTGAACTCAGTTGCTGAAGGCCAGCACCCACTGAATTCTTTTACTATCCTTGCCGTTTGGTAGCAATGTAGCGCGAGGCCGTCTTTGAAATCTTGACAAGTAGTCGTTGACGTAAATTGCTTACCGACGCCGATGTGGTTGGCAAGTTCTCTGCTCAAATGATAATCCAAGAACCGATAAAGAAACCAACCAAAGAAGTTCTGGCCTACCGAGCCGAATTGCTGCGGCGTCGCATATTTCTTCAAGGCATTTCGCAAATCTTCTGCAGTGGCTCCAAACAGGTTCCCCGTCTTACTCCGGCAAATGTTGCTCATAGCATCGACGGCTGAGAACCTTGCCATCTCCGCTAAGTCGCTACGGTGTCCTGCTTGCCTAAGACTCCGATCCAAAGCATCGTCAAAAGCCCCTACAACATCCAGCAAAGACGCTTGTGCTGATACCGAAATACCCAGATCGGCAAGTTCTTCAAAGAACTGTTCTTTTCGAGAAGCCCAGATAACCTTCATCAAAGCGAAGGCGACGCGGGCAACTCCTTTGTCTCTTTTTGCCAACTCCAAGCCGTGACTCGCAGCCTGACTGGTTGCGTTTGCTATTCGATCTACGCTATCAGTGGCTTTGAGCAGGGCTATGACCTTCGTCCAATTCCTTGTAGCCGGGAGTTGACCTAATAGCCTATGACCCATTGTTCAGACTCCTCTCCTATGTTATTGGCCAGCCGCCGTGGGCGTCGATCGCTTCGTCAATTTATTCAATTCTTGATTTCAAGCGATTCCACTCTTCAAGATATTTCTTCAGATGTATTTTGCCATTTTCAATTTCTGATAAAATCAACTCTCTGACCAATTGTTGCTCAACTTCATACTCCTCACCTGTAAAATGCCCGCCAAAATGTGCCACCCTCAACCACACTAAGTATGTAGTCAAAGCATCAAATTCATTGT
>Ga0209979_1001537_pt1 | contig 24982 bp, 23 predicted proteins | sample AnhtaG_FD_183114 | JGI IMG/M metagenome (GOLD analysis project Ga0209979, IMG submission 183114) | Deep subsurface microbial communities from Anholt, Denmark to uncover new lineages of life (NeLLi) - Anholt_01485 metaG (SPAdes) (version 2) | ecosystem: Environmental > Aquatic > Marine > Oceanic...
TTCTCTTAAAGCCTTTGATGTGTCCACTACCATTCAGGCTTACCAGTTAATTGCTGACAAAATACCTTATCCTTTACACTTAGGTATCACTGAAGCGGGGCTTCCTCGATTTGGAGCTATACGCAGCGCTGTAGGCATTGGCATACTTCTTTATCAGGGGATTGGTGATACTATCCGTGTTTCCCTTACTGCTCACCCATGTGAGGAAGTATTTGTCGCTTATGAAATTCTAAAAAGCCTGGGACTTCGTCAGCGAGGTCCAACCTTGGTAAGCTGTCCTTCCTGCGGTCGAGCTGAAGTTGATGTTGTTGCCTTGGCTGAAGCCGTGGACAAACATCTTCAAAAGATAAGCAAGCCGATTAAAGTGGCAGTTATGGGTTGTGTAGTTAACGGTCCTGGCGAGGCTAGAGATGCTGATGTAGGCATTGCTTGCGGCAAGGGTAAAGGTGCTATATTTAGGAAGGGCAGCGTGGTAAAGACAGTGGCTGAGAAAAACCTATTGGAAGCCTTAATGGCGGAAGTAAATTCCTTCTCCCTTAGGGGAGGGGGCTAGAGTGAGGGTGAAACAAAAATGCGTTTCTCTAAACTTTTTGGCAAGACTTTACGACAGGCGCCATCAGAAGCAGAGAGCATAAGCCACCGGTTACTGCTCAGAAGTGGCATGATTGCCCAGATAGCTGCTGGCATCTATTCCTATTTGCCCTTAGGCTGGCGAGTGCTTAAGAAAATAGAGAGCATAATTAGAGAGGAGATAGATAAAGCTGGCGGGCAAGAATTGATGCTGCCAGTATTGCAGCCCTTCGAACTATGGCAGCAATCAGGAAGAGATGTTTCCTTTGGCCAATCTCTGTTCACCCTGACTGACCGCAAGGAGCACAAACTGGCCTTGGGTCCTACTCATGAAGAGGTTATTGCTGAGCTTGCTCATCGCTATGTGCAGAGCTACCGCGATCTCCCTTTACTCCTTTACCAAATACAAACTAAATTCCGCGATGAGCCTCGTCCCCGTGGCGGACTGCTGCGAGTCCGCGAATTTATCATGAAAGACCTTTATAGCTTTGATGTTGATGGAGCTGGCCTGGATGAGAGCTATAAGAAAATGAGCCAAGCTTACAAGAATATCTATGCTCGCCTTGGTTTACCAGCCTTGATGGTAGAGGCTGACAGTGGTGCCATAGGTGGCAAGGAGTCCCACGAGTTTATGGTTATCACTGAGACTGGAGAGGACGAGATTATTTATTGCTCCAATTGTGGCTATGCCGCTAATGCAGAGAAGGCTCAAAGTGCCAAAGTTGTCATTGCGAGCCGAAGTCCTGAACAAAGTGAAGGAGCAGCGAAGCAATCTCTTCCTCTAGAAGAAATAGCCACACCAGGTTGCAAAACCATAGACGAGGTGGCTAGTTTTATTGGCGTACCAGCAAACCAAACGCTTAAAGCTGTGTTTTATTCCGCTAATAACGAATTTGTTTTTGTTGTTATTCGAGGTGACCTGGAAGTGAACGAGACAAAGCTAAGAAATACGCTGAAGTGTTCCGAGTTTAGACTAGCTACTGAAGGCGAGGTAAGTGAGGCAGGCATAGTGGCTGGCTTTGCTTCGCCTATTGGTATAAAAGATGTCAAAATTGTTGCTGATGATTCCATAACTTTAGGTGCTAATTTCATCGCTGGAGCTAATAAAGCTGGATATCACTTTAAGAATGCCAATTATCCTAGAGATTTTCAAGTTGACCTTGTAGCCGATATTGTTTTAGCTCGCTCTGGAGATAATTGTCCTAAGTGTGGTAGCATGCTGTCTTCTGCTCGTGGCATCGAAGTAGGACACATATTTAAGTTGGGCACCTTTATCAGCGAAAAAATGGAGGCATTCTTCTTAGATCAAGAAGGTGTATCCAAGCCTATCGTTATGGGTAGCTATGGCATTGGATTAGGACGCCTATTAGCAGCTATAGTAGAGCAGAGCCACGATGATAAAGGTATTATTTGGCCCCTCTCTATTGCTCCCTACCAAGTTTATCTTTGCCCCCTTTATTTAGATAACACCGAAGTTGCCCCCCTAGCTGAAAAGGTATACCAAGAATTGGGAAAAACGGGAGTCGAAGTTCTTTTCGATGATCGTGATGAATCCCCCGGAATTAAATTCAACGATGCTGACCTTCTTGGTATACCTTTGCGGTTGATTCTATCACCACGCACTATACAGAGCCAAAGCATAGAGGCGAAGTGGCGCACAGAGAAAGAACCCCAGCTTTTGCCTTTGGGTAATGTCGCTGCTGAAGTGAGAAAGCTGCTAGAAAAAAATTAGCTTCGCAAGGTTGCGCCCAGTTCCTGATGTAGTCTATCGAGCATCTGCTTTTGGATTATGTCAACTTCCTCATCAGTTAAAGTATGCTCAGGTGATTGATAAACAATCCTTATAGCGAAGGATTTCTTGCCTTCAGGTATCTGCTCACCTCGATAAAAGTCAAAGAGCGTGACTTTCTTTACTAGCGGGAAGCTTCGGATTACATCCTCCACCTGCTGATAGCTTACTTGCTTATCTATTACTAAGGCGATGTCTCTAGTTATGCTGGGAAACCGTGGGATAGGCTGATACTGCTTTACTTTAATTGTTTTGCTCAGCAACTTCTCTATATCCATTTCAATAAGATAAACAGCATCAGAAAGCTCGAAGGCTTGTGCCACCCTGGGATGCAAGTTACCTACAATACCCACCTTGTCACTATCAATGATTATATTAGCTGCCCTTCCAGGTGATAGGCTTTCATCATCACTGACCCCAAAGGTTGCTTCCAGTCCCAATTGGTTCAAAAGGTTCTCTACTACCCCCTTAGCATCAAAGAAGTTGAGTACCTCCTTATTACCGTGCCAGGACAATTCTGCCTCTGGGCCGCTAAGTGCAGCACAAAGCATTTCCTTTTCTTGTGGCAGCTCATTCCCTTGTGGCAAGAATATCTTGCCGATTTCAAATAATCTTATGCCCTTTTCCTCAATCCTTTGATTGTGTGCCAAGGTAGCTAGCAAGCCAGGACACAAAGTAGTACGTAAGTATTCTTGCTCCTTGGTCATAGGGTTAGCTATCCTTAGGGGTGGAATCTCTAGCTCGAACTTTGGAGAAAGCTTTTGCAACCTCTCTAAGCTGGTTAAAGAGTAAGTCAGTATTTCTTGAAAACCGCAGCCGGTGAGAATACTTCGTAATCTTTGTTTAAACTTGCGCTCTGATGTTGGTTCTTGCTTAGGTAAGGGAGAGCTAAGCCTGGTAACAGGAACCTTGTCATAACCGATAATGCGAACCACCTCTTCTACCAGGTCAGCAGAGCACCTAATGTCGCTACGCCAATAAGGTGCCACCACCAAGATTTGCGAAGGCGAGTCGGCATGTTGACATTCAAAGCCCAAAGATTTTAATACCTTAAGAATCTTAGCTAATGGTACCTTCAAGCCTGAAAGTCGCTCCACCTCCTCAGCAGAAAGTAGTATGCCTTTTGGCTCTAGCTTTCCTGGATAAACATCAACTATACCCCTGGCTGCTTTACCACCGGCCAGTTCTAGCAGCAATTGAGTAGCCCGCTTCAGCGGCAGCAGTGGTAAGTCAGGATTTAGCCCTTTATCAAAGCGAATTGAAGCTTCACTCTGTAAATTAAGGCAGCGGCATCCTTGACGAATGATTGCTTGGTTGAAATTTGCCGACTCTAGGAGAATAGAAGTGGTTTTATCTGCAACCTCGGTATCCAATCCTCCCATAATTCCAGCAATAGCAACAGCCTTTTCTTTGTCAGCAATGACTAAAGTATCGGGGCTAAGAACACGCTCTATTCCATCAAGGGTGGTTATAGTTTCGCCACTTCTAGCCCGACGGACAATAATCTGTTTGCCTTCAAGCTTATGACAGTCAAAAGCGTGGAGAGGCTGCCCATATTCCAGCATCACGTAATTGGTAACATCAACCACGTTGTTAATAGGACGCATGCCATAGCTACTCAGGCGTTGCTGTAGCCAATTAGGAGAAGACGCTATCTTAACCCCCGTGATTAAGCTGGCGCAGTACCTAGGACATAAACTTGGGTCAATTATGTCAACCTTGACAAAGGAATCTATCAGAGCCTCTGTTTCTTCATAATGAATCTCGGGCAAACGAAGTGGTTGCTCAGTAAGAGAGGCAATTTCTCTCGCAATGCCAATGATGGATAAGCAATCTGGGCGATTGGGTGTTATATCTAAATCAAAAATAACATCGCCTAAATAGTCTCTAAGAGGCATGCCTATAGGGGCTTCTGGTGGTAATACCATGATGCCCGCATGACTATCAGAGATCCCCAATTCCTTTTCAGAGCAAACCATGCCCTCAGAAAGAACGCCACGAATTTCAGCCGGCTTTAGCAAAATAAGTTTCCCAGTATGACCATCTATAAGTTGTGCTCCTACAGAAGCAAAAGGCACCTTCTGCCCGAGGCTAATGTTTGGGGCACCGCAAACTACAGTAATCTGCTGGGGGCCGAGATTAACAGTAGCTAGCCTTAGGCGATCTGCATTAGGATGTGGATTTAAAGCTATCACTTCCCCTACTACTATGTTGTTCCAGGTGCTGCCTGTAATCTGTAGGTCTTTGACTTCCACGCCGGCCATAGTTAGCTTTCTAGCTAGCTCTTTAGGAGCAAGCTTGATGTCACTATAATCTTTAAGCCATTTAAGCGAAGCTTTCATGTTAGCTACTAAAATCTAGAATTGTTTTAAAAACCTAAGGTCATTACGGTAAAAGAGGCGAATATCGTCTATGCCGTAGCGAAGCATGGCGATGCGCTCTACACCCATACCAAAGGCAAAGCCACTATAAATTTCAGGATCAATATCACCACGCTTGAGGACATCAGGGTGGGTCATCCCTGCGCCCAATATTTCAATCCAGCCGCTGTAGCCACACAGTCGGCAGCCAGTTCCATGACAGGCTGAGCACTCAATAGCCACCTCCACCCCAGGTTCGACAAAGGGGAAGTAATCACATCGGAAGCGTACTTTCCTTTCCTCACCAAAAAGGCAACGACTAAATTCAAACAAAGTGCCTTTCAAATCAGCCAAGGTAATATCCTTGTCTATAGCTAATCCTTCAACCTGATATAACATAGATTCATGGGTAACATCGGTTGCTTCATATCTATAAACCCGCCCTGGCATTATAGCTCTTATCGGTGGGCGCTTCTTTTCCATCAGCCTTATCTGCATCGGCGAAGTATGGGTGCGCAAAAGCCTGGATTCCTTATCCATCTCGGGATCTACCCACAAAGTGGCGAACATATCCCGTGCCGGGTGCCATTGTGGGATATTTAGAGCCTCAAAGTTATAATAATCCCACTCAACATCAGGCCCCTCAAAAACTTGAAAACCCATGTTCTTGAAAACATCACAAATTTCTTCCAGTACTTGGGGGATGGGGTGAAGTCGTCCTATGGGGACAGGCCGACCAGGCAAAGTAACATCTAACCCTTCACGCTCTAAGGAAGTAGCCAGATGGATTTCTTCTAGAAACTTTTTCTTTTCAACTAGGCCCGATTCTAAAGCTCTCTTGATTTCATTAGCTTGGGCGCCTACTTTTTTTCGCTCCTCTAGAGGTAGGGTAGCCAAAGAACGCAAAATTTGAGTTAACTTGCTTTTCTTGCCCAACTGGTGAACTCGCCATGAGCTGAGTTCCCTAAGTTCGCTAACTTGGTTTAATTCACTAAGAGCCTCTCGGCGAAGTTCCTTAAGTTGCTTGAGCATTTGTGTTTTCAGATGAAACAGAAGCCATTAATTTAGCCAAGCCTTCAGGATCCTTAACTGCCATCTCAGCTAGCATCTTGCGGTTTATTTCCCTGTTTGATTTCTTTAAGCTAGCCATAAACTGACTGTAAGAGAGCCCATGAGCTCGTGCTGCGGCATTGATGCGAGCGATCCATAATCTCCTGAAATCACCTTTTCGCTCCCGACGGTGGCAGTAAGCGTAATCCAAAGCATGAAGCATAGATTCATGAGCTGTGCGATATAAGGCATGTCGTGCCCCAGAATGGCCCTTGGTTAACTCAAGTGCCTTTTTATGGCGCCTATGAGTGACTTTCCCGCTTTTAGCTCGTGGCAAAATCATCCTCCCTTAGCTTTATTTCCGGAAGTCGCTTTTTCTCTTTGGTAATAGAATAAACTACTATTAATGCAATGCCAATAAATAGGAAGACAAGTCCGGGGATACCGGTTGCCTTGCCGATCTGGAAAACAAAAGCACTAATTATAAGAGCTATACCTATCCCGGTTACTATGGAGCCTGCAAGCAAGAATCCCCAACCAGGAGGGCCTAGTGGTTTTGCTTGCTTTGGCTGGTATAGCCCCTTCTCTATTAAAGCCATATCTTTTTTATGCTCCCAATAAATTGCCCAGCCACCACAAGCTATGCCTAATGCTACTGACAGAATAGGAATTAAAAGAGCCCAATCCATTCTTAATCTAAGCCACCTTTCATATATTATTTGTAAGGCAAAAGTCTTCCTACTCGCTTTTTATCTGCCGAAGAGACTGACATAAGCTCGTCATAAAGACGCTTGGTTCGAGGAGCTTTTTTCCGTCTTAAGTGGCTTTTGCCACACTTAGTCCGCATGAGCTTGCCACTACCTGTTATGTGAAAACGCCCCTTCACTCCTTTATGAGTTTTAAGTTTTGGCATCTGATTTCACCACCGTAGATTTTTTCGCCGGAGAAGGCAAAAGAATTAAAGCTATATGCCTTGCATCCTTAACAAGATGGTCGCTTGCTACTGCTTCTTCTTTTAAGGCTTCGGCCACCTTCTGTAGCACCTTCCAACCTAATTCGGGATAAATAACCTCACGTCCCCTAAACCTCACCGATACCCTTACTTTACTACCTTCCTCCAGCAATTTTCTTATTGTTCTAATCTTCGCTTGTAAATCATGTTCCTCAATTTTTGGTCTAAAACGAACTTCTCTAAGCAAGCCAATTTTTTGACTCCTTTTTACTTTCCGTTCTTTTTTCGATTGTTCATATTTATACTTTCCATAATCAAGAAGCCGACATACCGGTGGAATGACCGTTGGTGATACTTCAACTAAATCAAGGCCATGTTCTAGAGCAAGCATTGCAGCTTGCTGCAGAGGTACTATACCCAGCTGTTCTCCTTCCTCTCCTATAAGCCGAACTTCTTTAACTCTAATTTGCCTATTAATCCGTAAATGTTTAACTATATCTTTTCCACCTCTAAAGTAATTTAGCGCTTAGCCTCTATATCTCCTCTTATCTTTGCCTTGACCTGTGAAATAGTTTGCGAGCCTATGTCCTCACCACTCCTTAAGCGAAGCGACACATTGGACGAAGCTACCTCATTATCACCAACTATAATCATGTATGGTATCTTATTTAGTTGGGCTTCCCTTATTTTCAAGTTCATTCTCTCTGAGCGGTCGTCAGCATGAGTGCGAATGCCCTCTTCCTCAAGCTCATTTTCCACTTGGTGCGTATAATCAATATGACGATCCGCTATAGGAATTATTACAGCCTGAACCGGTGATAGCCACACAGGAAAAGCACCACCATAATGCTCAATAAGACAAGCTAAGAAGCGTTCCATGCTTCCTAAAACAGTGCGATGTATCATTGTTACATTGTGTTCTAAGCCATCAACACCAATGTAACAAACATTAAATCGTTGTGGCAAATTGAAATCGACCTGAATGGTAGGGCCTTGCCAAGCATGCCCCAAAGCGTCTCTAACTTTAATATCAATCTTAGGTCCGTAAAAAACTCCTTCGCCAGGATCCAGCTTGTAGGGTAGCTTAAGTTTTTCTAAAACCCGTCTTAAAGATTCTGTAGCTTCTTCCCACATTTCAATAGTCCCAGCATATTTCTCTGGGCGTGTGGATAATAGCAATTCATAATCAGCAAAGCCGAAAGTGGACATCATAAACCTTGCTAGTTCTACAACTCCCATTACTTCTGTTTCAGTTTGGTCAAGGCGGCAGAAAATATGAGCATCGTCTTGAGTGAATCCCCTTACTCTAGCTAAGCCATGTAGCACCCCGGTGCGCTCATACCTATATACCGTGCCTAATTCGGCATACCTCAGAGGTAAATCGCGATAGCTACGTAGTTGACTTTTATAAATCATGATATGTCCCAAGCAATTCATCGGCTTTATTATGTATTGTTGTCCTTCTACTTCCATTGGTGAATATAAGTAATCCCGATAAAATTCCCAGTGCCCGCTAGTTTTCCACAAATCTAACTTGGCAATATGAGGAGTATAGACAATATCGTAGCCTTGCTTAATATGTTCAGCCTTCCAAAAATCCTCAATAATCCGCCGAATTAAAGCACCTTTAGGGTGCCAACAAATTAAACCAGGGCCAATTTCCTCGTGAATACTGAAAAGATCGAGCTCTTTGCCTAGCTTCCTATGGTCTCGTTTGGCAGCTTCAGCCTGGCACAATAAATAATCCTCAAGCTCTGCTTGGCTATCAAAAGCTACACTATAAATTCTCTGCAACATGGGTTGTTTCTCATCGCCACGCCAATATGCTCCGGCGATATGAGTAAGCTTAAACGTTTTCACTTCCCCTGTAGAAGCTATATGGGGACCACGGCATAAATCGGTAAAAGAACCTTGCTTATAGATAGTCACTGCGGTGTCGGGAAGCTCATCAATGAGTTCCAGTTTATAAGGTTGGGTGGCAAAAAGGAGACGTGCTTTCTCCTTGCTTATCTCCTCTCTGACGAAAGGCAAATCTGCATCAATAATCTCCTTCATTTTACTTTCAATTATGGGCAAGTCTTCTTGTGTTAACGGACGTGGTAGCTCAAAATCATAATAAAAGCCATTTTCAATAGCTGGTCCAATGCCAAATTTGGCCCCGGGGAAAAGGGATTGCACGGCCTCGGCCATGATGTGAGCAGCAGAGTGACGCATCCTTTCCAATCTCTCTTCTCTATTCATTATTATTAAGCTCTTACCCTGTAACTAAATAAAAAGGCTCATGCCTAAAACGAGAGGTTTTATAAAATTAAATCCCATTGGAAATTTAAGACGTGACAAGCTGTTAGCTTTTACCTTCCGATGTTTTAGCCCTTTTTATCAGCATCCACTAATCAATTGAGAGGAAATGCTCCCCACTACAAAATAACTAACCCCCTAATTCACTCTCATATATTTATATTATCATGTTTGCCAAATATGGGCGATACTGGATTTGAACCAGTGACCTCTGCGATGTCAACGCAGCGCTCTAACCGCTGAGCTAACCGCCCCTTTTGACCGATTGTAGCAGACATATATAGGAAGTTCAAATCTACACAATAGACGGTCATTCCACAACACCTACCTGTCATTCCGCGTTTTTCGCTGCCTCCTTGCGGAGTTTACCCTGAGTGCGATTCTTCGGTCGCTTCTCTCCTTCAGAATGACAGGAAAGCGAAGGGCCAGAGCTTCACCTCAGGATAATAAAATAAACGGTCTTCAAGATGTCGAGAATTATAGTACGTGATATAATAGAGTTACCCTTGCCACATAATATGGGCTAAGATGATTGAGAAGGCTTTTGAAATCACTGATCATACTGCTGACGTAGGCATTATTGCTTATGGAGCTAATATTAAGCAGCTCTTTTCCAATGCTGCTTTAGCCTTGTTTAGCTTAATCACGGAGGTCGGAAGCATTAATGAGAAATTGCGGCGCCACATAGAAATAGTTAGTGAAGACAAAGATAGCTTACTAGTAGAATGGCTTAATGAGCTTATTTACCTCTTTGATGCTGAGCACGTTTTGTTTAGGAGATTCCATATCGAAAGTTTGGCTAATAACCAGCTTAGAGCCACTTGCTATGGGGAGGATTTTGATCCTCTAAAACATAAGATAAAGACAGGAGTAAAAGCAGCTACATACCATATGTTAAAGATAAACAGGAATAACAGCGGTTATGAAGTTCAAATAATTTTTGATGTTTAAGGAGTTAAGGTATGTCAAAGTGGCAAGGACAACTTGTTAAGATAGACGATTATCATTGGGAAATTCCTCAGAGCTACAAAGATGGCATGAGAGTTCCCGGGTTAATCTATGCTAGCGAAGAGATGCTAGCGTCCATGCGTGAGGAACAAACACCAGAGCAAGTCGCCAATGTTGCCTTTCTTCCCGGCATAGTTAAATTCTCCTTTGCTATGCCAGACATTCATTGGGGCTATGGCTTCCCTATAGGTGGAGTTGCTGCCATGAGTGTTAAGGACGGCGTAATTTCCCCTGGCGGAGTGGGTTACGACATAAACTGCGGGGTAAGGTTGTTACGTACCAATCTTAATGAAGCTGAAGTAAGGCCTAAGATCGACCAGCTCGTTAACCGACTATTCGCTAATGTGCCCTCTGGTTTGGGCTCTGAGGGAAAAATAAAGGTAAGCCGAAAAGAGATGAATGAATTGATGGCTGGAGGGGCCCGCTGGGCAGTAAAGCGTGGCTTCGGTTCCGAGGAAGACTTAGATGCCACTGAAGAGAGTGGATGCCTGAAGGGAGCTGATCCGAGTAAGATAAGCGATAAAGCCATAAAGCGGGGTATGCCTCAAGTGGGCACATTAGGCTCAGGAAATCATTTCCTCGAGGTTCAGGTAGTGAAGGAGATTTTTGACCCTAACATAGCCAGCGTCATGGGTATTAACGAAATAGGCCAAGTATTGGTTCTCATTCACACCGGCTCTCGGGGCTTTGGTCATCAGGTATGCACTGACCATCTGAGAGTGATGGAAGGGGCGGTATCGAAATATGGAATAAAACTTCCTGATCGCCAGCTTGCTTGTGTCCCGATAGAATCAAAGGAAGGTAGAGACTATTTAGCTGCCATGGCATGCGCTGCCAATTATGCCTGGTGTAACCGACAATGTATTACTCACTGGTTTAGAGAATGTTTTTCTAAAGTCTTTGAAAAAAGTCCTGAGAAACTCGGTATGAAACAGATTTACGATGTGGCGCACAACATCGCTAAGATAGAGGAACATATGGTAAATGGGCAGAAGCTCAAGGTTTGTGTACATCGCAAAGGTGCCACCAGAGCTTTCCCACCTAACCATAAGGACATTCCTCAGAGATATAAGGAAATAGGGCAGCCTGTGCTTATCCCAGGAGATATGGGGCGTTGCTCTTTCATTGCTGTGGGCACCCAGAAGGCTATGGAGGAAAGCTTTGGCTCTACCTGTCATGGTGCTGGCAGAATGCTAAGTCGCCATGCCGCTAGGCGAAGCTTGAGAGGTAAGGATGTAGCTCAAGATTTGGAGAGCAGGGGCATCACTATTAAGACAGGGAACATACCTTCCCTAGCTGAGGAAGCATCTCAGGCTTATAAGGATGTCACTGAAGTGATAGAGGTCTGCCACCAAGCCGGCATTTCTAAGAAAGTAGCCATGACTGTCCCCCTAGGTGTTATTAAAGGCTAGAGCAACATGTCATTGCGAGCGAAGCTAAGCAATCCCCAGCTTGTAATAAAGCTTCCACCTCCTCAGCTAAAAGGTAAGATGTCGCTGGAAGAAGCTATAGCTAGCCGTAGGTCAGTTCGAAGATATCGCTCAGAATCATTAACTCTCTCTCAGCTATCTCAGATTCTCTGGTCAGCTCAGGGTATTACCGGGGCCGGGAGACTTAGAGCAGCACCCAGCGCTGGAGCTACATATCCCTTAGAAATTTTTGCTTTTATTGGCAAACAAGGTGTCATTGCGAGCGAAGCGAAGCAACCTAAAGAGGAGCTACAAGCTGGCATTTACCACTACGATGTGGATAGTCATTCACTGATTTTGCATCAGCCAGGGGACTTAAGGAAAGAGCTAGCTAGGGCAGCTCTGGATGAGGGATTCATTGCCAATGCCCCACTGGATATCGTTATCTGTGCCCTTTATCCCAGGACCTCCTATAGATATGGCCGGCGCGGGGAAAGATATGTTCACATGGAAGTAGGGCATGTCGGGGAAAACATCCACCTTCAAGCTGTAGCTCTGGGCTTGGCCACAGTGGAAGTCGGTGCATTTGATGATGAGGAAGTAAGGAAAGTTCTAGGAGTGGAAGAACAGATTAAGCCTTTGTACATCATGCCCATTGGCAACCCGCTGTAAAGAGGAGTAAAATCGCTCGTTCTACATTCAATTTTGCCTCATAGCCTGGCTGGCTTTGCCACTGTTGCTATTTGGTGCCTCGCTGGTGGCCTATATATCGTATTCAACAATGCTTTCCAGAAACTGGTGGCTAAATAAGCTTAGGTCCTAAGGTGGGAGCTTTTTCATACTCCTTAGATTTCCAATAAAAGACTTCATCTAACGTTTTGCGTGTACGAAGTTGCGAAGCAATTTGGGTGAGGGCGTAGCCCGAATCAGATACACTCTGTTAGGCGAAGTCATTTGCTCTGTTCGATCTCATCTAAGAAATCCAAAAGATGATCCCGAACGACAACAAACGAAGGACCGCCTCCAAACTCAATCCCTATTGCCGCTGCCTCCAGCACTTCATTCCTTGTAGCTCCAGCCGAAATCGCATTGTTTGCATGATTTGCAAGGCAAGGGATACATCTTGTAGCTACTGCTGCCGTGACAGCCATCAGCTCTTTTTGTTTTCTGTCTAAAGCACCATGCTTGTAGTAGTATTTTACTAACTCATTGAAGCCATTGTATAGATCAGGTGCTTCCTTTTCCAAACGATCCCTGTTGACCTTTCTTTTTTTCAAAATATCCTTCACATTAGCCATGTCCTCACCTCCATTTTGTTATTGATTTCGCATAACGTTTTGCGGATAAAAGAAGTTGCCAAAGGCTTCGAGAGTTCGGGGGCGACTCATTATAATTGTTAAATTAACTACCACCAATCAAGTAAGTAATAAGAAATAAAGGCCAAACTAAAACTTGGAACCAGAAGTCGCCTCTTATTGCAAGGCTTACAATCAACTCACTGACATGTCTATTGTAGATATATCCGGGACTTGAAACAAGATACAATCCCAAAGTAACGGCATATCCTATCGCAAGATAGCCTAAAGTATATAATGCGATTTTCTTTTTATGCTTAGAGGTATTTTTCAAATTCATAATGAGTGATTAAAATTTAATTCTTTAAAAACTTTATTCTTTTTAAGGCGAGCCCCCGAATTTCTGCTAACGTTTTCGGGTTTTGCAAAGCCGCCGAAGGCGGTTTGGGCGAAGTGAAACGAAGCCGCAAAACCCGTGTTAAGCGATGTGACCATCATCTATTACTCTCGCTTAAACCATTGTCGCAGCACTTCCGGTATAGGAGTTCCTATACCAACCCCGCCATTTTTATCTACCACAACTCCAGCTCCTACGCCATTGAAGAGACAATTTTCTATAGTGATTCCGCCAACCCGAATTTGACGATCCGTGACAGAGGCAGAAACTTCCTCGCCGCTGATTGTGCCAAAAACGATACTTGTTTCTGACCCAGGGCGCACTTTATATAGGAAGCGACCCGTCTCTCGTTCTGCCACTGTTACGATGCCTGGAGGTGTTTTGGATACTATTGATAATGGATTTTCAACAGGCTCATTCTTTAGGACTTCAAATATCGGCTGACCTTTGTAATCGAGGACGACACTAACGACTGAATCGGGAGTTCCAGGCTCTATGATAAAATAGCGACCCTCGAATGCTAACGGAACCGAACAATTAATGAATTCGCTACCGCCAAAATAGTAACGGACCATGATCATCCTCCTTCCTAATGCGACTAAATTTGGTCATGTCGCTTAACGTTTCCAGCATATACGAAGTTCGCCGAAGGCGAATTTCCCGAAGGGCAAGTGCCGAAGGCATGAAGCCAGATACGCTCTGTTATGTGCCGTTGCCAATATTTTCAGAAGCCTCGCAGTTATATTCCTCCATAAAGTGCCTAAATGACCTATTCTTCTGCTTTGATATTTCAATAGAAAAAATTTTCAGAATCTCTAACAGGAAATCTATTCTGGAATCAAACGTTTTGGGAATTGAACTATTAAATTGCTCTTTTGTAATGGTATCTGTAACACTAAAAATGGGAATTTTAAATCTTTCAGCCTCTGTATTGCCTAATCCAGCAAGATACCAGCTTTCTATTTCTTTTATCACCACAATTATTCTTTCTTTATCAATATTCCTAAATTTACTTTGCGTTTCCTGTTTTTTGGCAGTCACACATGGCGAATTGTTGATATCTGTCACATAAATATAGTCCGCACCCATTGCTTTAATACTTTTAAGGAAATTATCAATCTTCTCTTTCTTCAGAGCGGCATAGCACCTCGTTTCTGCAAAATTATACTTCTTTCGTAGTTTCGGTTCTATTATTTTCTCGAAGAACCTCTTGTCATCCTCACCTTCTACCCATATAAACAATCTTCTATAACCCATAGTTATACTTCAAGTAAATTTTGGATATAAAGCTCTTCAATTCCTATTTCATTTTGAAAAAATGTCTTTAATTCCTCTTTATCAGCCGGTCTGGAGACTGTAGAAAATCCTTTTTCATCACGAGAAACGAGTAAAATGTTATCCAAACCTGCATATTTTACTATTTCAGGGTTATGAGTAGTTACGATAATTTGTTTCTTTTGTGAAGCATCCTTCATCATATCTACCACCTTAGAGATGAGGTAAGGATGTATATTCCGCTCAGGTTCCTCGATAATAGTCAACGGGTTTTCCTCAAAATATAAAGCAACAATTATGGCTGTTATGTTTATTGTCCCATCAGAAATCAAAGATGCAGGCAAGTACTGGTTCTTAAAATATATTTCTTGTAATTTAAAAAGCAAAGACTTGTCCGCAAATTTCTCTACACCAAGATTGCTTATGAATGGTAAAAGGCCTTTCACCAAATTAAAAAGCTTCCTCCTTTTCTCTTTGTTTTCCGTGATATTTTTAAGAATAATAGATAAATTACTTCCATCTTCTTCTAATTCAGCTTTTCCAGTAATTGGGGTGGCTTTTTTAGGCAACTTTGGATCAAAATCGTATATTGAAATATCACTGAAAATTTCCTCCAATGGAGGCATAAAAAAGAATGGACTTTGAAGAAGAAGAGTACTAGGTGATAATTTTTTTTCTCTCAAAAAGGGTGGATATATATCACCTTCTTTTATCGGAATTTGCTCTGGTTTATGTAAATCAATTTTTACTTTTCCATTAGCACGAGATAGAACAATTTCTCCTTGTCCAGTTTCTTCTTTTTCTTCGATTTTCCCCTTTTTCCTTTCGATCCTAACAAACTTACATTTCTGAGTTAAATTATCTTTGGCAATTTCAAATCCTAATCCTCTTTTTCTAAACTTCAACGCAAACTCGTAAATCGTCTCATATGTTTTTATCCCTATCAAACCTTCCTTCATCCGTCTTCCAAGAAATCCAAATTCCTGGTCAGAAACAACTTTTAAGGAAAAATTCTCAGAAGCACCAATGTTTATGTTCCTAAGATACTCAACACCTCCTTGCATGGATACCGCATTATTTAACCCAGAATTTGCTATATCCCTCAGAAATTCAAAAATCTGAACAAAATTGGATTTCCCAGAAGCATTGGCACCAATCAGTATATTGAACTTACCAAGCTCTACTTCTAACTCTTCGAAACTTTTAAAGTTTGTTACTCCTATTCTCTTTACACCCATGATTTAACCTCCTTTATTGGCAATGGCGTATAACGGTATCGGTGTTTGTGAAGTCCGCCGAAGGCGGATTTGGGCAAACGAAGTAAGCCATAAACACCGTGTTAGATGAAGTTGCAGCTATTAACATTTATCTTTCCACCCACTCTCCAACATCATTATAATTCAATGACCTTGGGAATCCACATGCATTCCAAATAGAATCAAAGCAAGGTCTTAAAATATCCTTTGCGATAACTTCATAACTTTCGATGACAATTTCCGGTAATAATAGAACCTCTCTATCAATTGTATAGACTCCATAAATCCAAAATCTCATTCTATCTTCAACAGTCATTGAATATCCTTTGACTCCGAGTAGGGTCAAAAAGATGAAGACCGGCAAATCAACGTTTAATGTTTTAAGAACGGAAAGATACTCAGGAAGCGATTTAATCAGCTCTCTTTCGTAAGCAATGCTAGGGATTAATAACTTTCCCTCGTAAGGCTCAAGCAGTAATCCTTCTACAGCCTCAATAATTCCATTCTTAAAGAGTTGAACATAAGAATGTGATTTCTCTTCTTTGCCCGTAGAATAAGTTAAGAACCCATCGAGATTATATCTATGGCTCAATCCAGAACAATATATTGGTCTCATTTTTTCAGGATGAGATGATATTCTACTTATCTCATAATTTTGAGCAGGGTTAAACGAAATAATTGGTATTAGGTGGAGAACTATCTTGGGATTATCGTAAAAGGGTATGGGGGTTTCATTACCAAATATCTTTGATATTCTATCTTCCCTGAATTTTCTTATTCTTTCCGTTATCGTTTCGGACAAATTAAACGCAATCCGTAATTCTGCAACATCTAATGGGTATTTCCCGTTTGTACTTCTTGAGTAAAATTTATCATGACCCTTAAAAGAAACACGATGAGGACTAATCCAACTTTTAGGAACTCTGATTATTAAAGCCGTTCTTGAATTTGAGAGATTAACAGATTTAATAGTTATCCCTAAAATTCTTGGCTCTATTCCTTCTCTTATCATACTCTCTAATCTGATAATTTCTCGATCAATATTTTCAATAGTCAAACCCTCTAATGTTTTGGGAACCCCTGTGTTCCTATCCTCATAGATGCCGTATATTAAGTTGCCACCACTAGCGTTTGCAAAGGATGAAACATCTGCAAGGAATTCTTTTTTGTCAGAATCCGAATTACTTGGCAATGATTGCTTATACTCTATTGTCTTGCCCTCTAATACCGAATTATCTATTAGGGCTTGCAAATTCTCTTCAGTAATTTGATCGATGTTTTTTGCAATCATACTCGTTTCTCCTTTTAAGGATAACAATCTCGCCCGTTCCTGGTGTAAAAGAAGTTCGGCGAAGCCGAATTTGGATAAAGCGAAACGCAGTCTTTTACACCGTGTTAGGTAAAAGTTTCAAATAATACTCATTCAATTATTAGGTCTTTGAATATGCCTATTGATTCCATACTTATTATAAATGTCGAAAATCTCTTTACAAAACTTAACCATCCCTTCATCGCCCTTCTCTGTTGCATCATTGTATAACTTTATGAGAAATCTTTTTCCAAATTCTGTCTGTGAATAATTCTTTTTAAGGAAATTATGCTCTGCGCATAGAGTTTGACCATTATCTACCGTATTTGTTCCTCCTTTGTCCAGTGGTATTTTATGATCAGCATGTATCTCTACTCCATCCTTTCTCCCTCTACCGCAAACTACGCATCTATATCCATCTCTCCTAAAAATTGTTTCTTTGGTATCTTCGGGAAACTCATATAACTCTTTCTCTTGAATGAGGTCGGGTTCATATCGATAAACACCCTTTTTTACTTTTACCAAAATACCTTCTTGGTGGAGTCTGCGAATTCCACGCCAGGTATCACGAGGTTTTTTACCATATAACTTTAGGTATTGCTCCTCAACCCAATCAACAACTGGGCCATGTTCTAAATCTCTTTTCGGATGCTTTCTGAAATACTCCATTATCAAATCAGCAATAGTAGTTCTTGGATTTTTCATTATCTCGCCTTCTAAATCACATTTAACTTAAGTTGATAGATTTTCGCTTCATTTATTAGCCTCTGCTTGGCAATTGCACAATAATTCTTATCGATTTCAATTCCAATCCCTTTCCTATTTGTTAAAGCACAGGCAATTAAAGTTGAACCGCTCCCAAGAAAAGGGTCGAGAACGGTATCGCCAACGAAACTAAATAGTTTTATGCACCGTCTCGGTAATTCCACGGGAAATGGGGCAGGATGCCCTACCCTCGTCTTGCTTTCACCCATAAAAGTCCACACCCCGTTTGTCCAGTCCACAAACTCTTCCTTACTAATATCTGATTTTCTACTTCCAGTAACTTTCTTCCACCGATCTTTGTAAAGAATAACAATAACCTCGACTGGAGCGATAACAAAAGGTGCTGAAGCAGAAAGCCATGAACCCCATGCAGTTCGTCTTGAAATATTTTGCTCATTCCAAACAATTGTGGAATGATACTTCCATCCTACTTCCTTTGCGATTGTTGTGATGTCAGCACAGACACTTTGTTGTCCACCTTTATTTTTATCCAGAGGGATATTCAGACAAAATCTTCCGTCATCCTTCACCAGTCTATAACATTTGGCAAGCCACTCTCTTATAAAAGATAAATAATCTTCGTAGGGCATTTTGTCATCGTGAGAGGTGTACTTAATACCCACATTATATGGCGGAGAAGTAACAATTAAATCAATCGTTCTTTCTTTAACACAATCTGTTCTTAAAAAATCAGCATTGTAAATCCATATTGAATTTTCTTGAAAATAAAATCCAGTCTTGGCGGTTATCTCGTAGGGAGCAGGTATTTCTCCTATTATTAAGGGAGTCTCAAAACTTTGGCTTTTTCTCAAGCATTGTTCGAGGCTTTTTTGGCTGAAGCGTCTTTGCCCTGTTGAAGTTTTTGTAGGAGAAAGCAATCCATGTTTTTCCATACGATAGATGGTAGATGGACTTACCCCAAGATAGTTGGCTGCTTCCTTTGTAGTATACATAGCTTTATCTTCCATAAAAATTCCTCGCTGTATTACTTCCAAAATATAGTTAGAGCGATAGTCAAATTTTATCCCTCCTTTGTTTTACCAGCCAGTATTCTATGCTATCGGCTAAAGCTAGCCAGCTGGCCTCAATGATATTAGTTGAACTGCCTACCGTTCTCCAGTGTTCCTGGCCATCGCTGGATTCGATAAGGACTCGTACCTGAGAGGCAGTGCCAGCGGTTTCCTCGAGTATGCGCACCTTGTAATCGGTGAGCTCCACAGCAGTCAGGTCGGGGTAGAATTGGATCAAAGCCTTGCGTAAGGCCTGGTCAAGTGCATTGACCGGTCCATTACCTTCAGCGGCAGTGTGTACTATCCTGTCATCTACCTTCACTTTAATAGTTGCTTCTGATAATGGCTCTTCCCGCCTTCCGCTACTAGGAGGGCGGCGGCGTTTCTCCACTACTACCATGAAATCAACTAACTCAAAAGGTGGGCGATAATTTGGTTGGGCACGGTAGAGTAAAAGGTCAAACGATGCTTCAGCACTATCATATTGAAAACCTTGCCTTTCTAATGACTTAATTTGTTTTAGCACCTTTTCGATCTCTCCACCTTTGGGAGTGGGTAGTTTACGCTCCTTAGCTTTGTAAATAATATTCCCTTTCCCCGCCAGCTCAGAGATAACAACATGAGGGCGATTACCTACCAATTCAGGATTTATATGCTGGTAACTATCTGCCCATTTTGTTAAAGCGGAAACATGGACTCCACCTTTATGGGTAAAGGCATTGGCACCTACGTAAGGAAGCCGAGAGTAATGAGGCAAGTTAGCTAGCTCAGATACATAACGGGAGAGATTGCGTAATTTGCTTAGCTGCTCCTCGGTAACACAATCAATGCCCATCTTAAGTTTCAGAGTGGGAATGAGAGAACAAAGATTGGCATTGCCACAGCGTTCACCATAGCCGTTAATAGTTCCTTGGATTTGTGTGGCCCCTGCCTCAATGGCAGCTAAAGAGTTAGCTACAGCAAGTTCAGCATCATTGTGGGCATGAATGCCTAGGGGAACAGGAGTCACTTTTTGCACCACTTTAATAGCTTCTGCTATTTGCTGAGGTAAAGTGCCACCATTGGTATCGCAAAGAACTACACACTCAGCACCAGCTTTAGCGGCAGCAGTTATTACGGCAAGGCTATATTCAAGGTTTGTTTTATAGCCATCGAAAAAGTGCTCAGCATCGAAGAAAACCCTTAGCCCTTTTGAATTAAGGTAACTAATGGAGTCTGTGATCATGCTGAGGTTTTCTTCCAATGTGGTTTCTAGAACTTGGATTACTTGCTTATCCCAGGCTTTTCCTACAATGGTGACCACTTTCGTTTTAGCCTCTAATAGAGCCTGGAGATTGACATCTTCATCTGCTTTACAATGGGAGCGCCTGGTGCTGCCAAAGGCAACTAAAGTTGAATGACCTAGGCTCAAATTTTGCGCCTTGGTAAAGAATTCAGTATCCTTGGGGTTAGAGCCTGGCCAACCACCTTCGATGAAATCGATGCCAAGCTCGTCTAATTTTTGGGCAATCTTCAGCTTGTCTTCAATAGAGAAGGAAATCCCTTCCTGCTGAGCGCCGTCTCTTAAGATTGTGTCATAAAGCTGGATTTGCGTCACTTTATCCTCTGGGCAATTAAATCTCCCATTTCCTTTGTCCCTACCTTGGTCTTACCCTCCGACATTATATCGTAAGTTCGGTAGCCTTGCTCCAAGGTAGCAAGAACAGCATTCTCTATAGTTTGAGCTACGGTTTCCAACTCAAAGGAATAGCGAAGCATCATAGCTACACTTGAAATGGTAGCAATAGGGTTAGCTAGATTTTGTCCTGCTCGACTTGGAGCACTGCCATGAGTTGGCTCATACATACCAAAGGTCTTCCCTTTAGGAATTCCAGCTAAGCTAGCTGAAGGCAACATGCCCATGGAGCCAGCCAGCATTGAAGCCTCGTCAGTGAGAATATCTCCGAATGTGTTTTCGGTAACCAAAACATCTAAATCAGCAGGACGTTGGATAAGTCGCATGGCACAGGCATCTACTAACATATGTTGAAGCTCGATATCAGGATAGTCAACAGAAATTTCTATGGCAATTTGCCGCCATAACCTGGATGACTGCAGAACGTTGGCTTTATCAACTGAGATTAGCTTTTTAGATCGGGTGCGGGCTAATTCAAAGCCAACTCTCAATATGCGCTCAATCTCTGCTTCGGAATAAGCCATGGTATCAACAGCCTGCCTTCCCTCCAAAGTTCGCCACTGTTTTTTGGGTTGGCCAAAGTAAAGCCCCCCAGTGAGTTCCCTTACTATAATTAAATCAACTCCTTCAACTATCTCTGGCTTGAGAGATGTAGAATTAACCAGCATAGGTAAAACTTTTACCGGACGCAAATTGGCAAATAAGCCTAGCTCTTTTCTCAAGGCTAAAAGCCCATCTTCCGGACGGACTTTAGCTCGAGGATCATCCCACTTCGGTCCGCCAACTGCACCGAGCAATACAGCATCACATTGTTTGCACATGTCTAGCGTTTCCTGGCTAAGAGCTACACCAGAGACATCTATGGCACAACCGCCTACCAAGCCTTGGCGTAAATGGAATCTATGCCCGAACCTTTCACCCGCAGCCTGTAAAATTTTCGTTGCCTCAGCTACAACCTCGGGACCGATGCCGTCGCCAGGTAAAACTGCGACATTAAAATCCATTCTATTTACCTCTCACCTTTCGTTGCGTATCATTTTAAACCGTCACTTGTCATTCTGAGCCCTTCGCTCTTTGTCATTTTGAGGAAGCGAAGCGCCCGAAGAATCTCGGAGACCCTTCGCTATCACCCAGGGTGCAGGTAAACACTTTATAATCGGCATTTAGTATATTCAATCAATCCACCAGCATTAATGATCCCCATCATAAATTCGGGGTAAGGATTAGCCATAAATGTCTTATGCTTGGAAATGTTCTTAATTTCCCAACTCGACAAATCTACTTCTAGTATATCGCCATCTTCTATTTCATTTGCTGCTTCAGCACATTCCAGAAGAGGCAAGCCAATATTGATGGCATTACGGAAGAAAATGCGAGCGAAGCTTTGGGCGATAACACAAGAAATGCCGCATGCTTTAATAGCCAAAGGAGCATGCTCCCGAGATGAACCATAGCCAAAATTAGCGGTGGCCACTATAATATCTCCGGGTGTTACTTTGGTGATAAATTCGGGGGCAATATCCTCCATACATTGCTTTGCTAGCTTCTCAGGCTCAGAAATATTGAGGTAGCGTGCTGGAATGATAACATCGGTATCAACGTTAGCACCGAATTTATGAACCCTACCTTTCAGTTTCAAACTGTCATCCTTTTCACTACGCTCATATATCCTCTCTGCCTTCTTTGACTATGACCTCAAACTGGCGTAACGAAACCTCTCACTAAATTTCAAATAGCGCTTCCTGGCGACCTGACCTCGCATCATAGTTTCTTGAGTCTTCCCTTACATCTCCAAACTCATCAACAGCTATGACGCCTTTAGCTATTAATTCGTTATTGGCACATTTTTCATCAGGTGCTGCTTTCCTAACGAAGATCCTTCTCCCTTTTCTAAGTCCATCAATAACGCCACTCCATGTACCACCTTTATGGTCTGATTCGGCTACATAAATTTCCTCAGCTAGTCCATAAATATAGGTATTCCTTCTCATTGCTAGACTTACCGACCACTCTGCTTTTGGATGACAAGTGCTGACTACCAGGACTTGACCATCAATAATGTATTCATATAGCTTTTTAAACCCACTTTTAAAAGTCATTATGCCTTGGGGTAGAACAACAATGCCCCTCCCATTGTTTTCTATTACCGTTTCCAACGCAATTTTATCTACTCCTTTGGCATACCCACTTACGATAACCTTATGTTCTGAGGTGCATTTTCGTGCTATCCGTTTGGTAAATTCGACCCCCTTATCACCCACGTTTCTTGAACCTACAATCGCTACTTTATCCTCAAAAAATAATTGGGTATCCCCTTTAACATAGAGCAACGGTGGAGAGTATTTTTTCTTCAAGTTATTTTTTAATGTTGTAGGGTATTTGGTAGAATCAAAAGTGATCAACTCGAAGCCTTGCGAAGGAAGTTTTTCTGCCAAAGATAAATTATCGGGCAGATTATCTTTCGCTTGTAAAATATCCCTAGCTTCCTTTAAAGAAAAGCCAAAGTCCTTTTGCAAAGCGGGAATATCGTAAGAAAAGAATTCAGCAAAAGAAATCTTACGCTTGTGGATAATGTCAGCAATAAGGTTGTTTATTCTCTCTGTTCTCCAATTTGGGAGATGAGCCAGGGTTATCCAATACGAATAATCATTTACTTCCATAATTTCATTTCCCCAATTTGTTTATAATTCCAATAATTTCTTCGCCAAATTTCTTGATCGTCTTTTTGCCTAATCCCTTTATGTCCAAGAGAGCGAGAAGAGAAGTGGGTTTTGCTTTGGCAATATTGTCTAAGGTTGCATTGGACAAAATGTAATAAGGCGGCAAGTTGCTTTCTTCAGCTTTTTTAAGACGCCATTTCTTTAATGCTTGGTAAATTTGTTCTTCATCCTTGGCTGGAGCATCTTTTAGGGATTCTTGCTGCATGCCCACTATTCCATTTTCACCTACAAGCCTTATCAATCTTGAGCGAATAGCTCCCTCTTTCCGTTGAAAATAAGTTGCCAATTCACTAATACTTTCTCCTTGGTAAAACTTACTTACTAATGACTCCTCATCTCCTCTTGTCCATTTTTCATAGGCTTTGGGATACCTTTGGCGGATTTTGGCAAAAGATTCGTCTTTTTCATCCGTCACATCACCCGCTGCTCCTCTCGAATATAATTGAGAGCTGCCCCTTTTAGCCGAGTCAGGGCTGTCATCGACTATACCTCCACCGATTGTTTTTGCTATCACCAGTGGTGCAATCTTATTTACACCCAATTTGCTCATTAAACTTCCAATTTCCCTAATAGTTGCTTTGCTATCACAAATATCATCAATCATCAAGACATTTTTACTTGCTACCTCGACAGGATTATTGTAACTGAATGCACCCCTCAAATTATCTCTTTTCAATAGGGAATTTTGAAACACTTTTTGAGGCTGGGTATCCCGCAGCTTTATCAACCCGTGGGAGATAGGTATTTTTAAAGCTCCAGATACCTTTTTAGCAAAATTCTTAACCAAATCACCCGATTCCGTTGGCGGCACATAGATGATTAAGTCAAACTTTTCTCCTTTAAAGTAACTGTGATAAGCTCTTAAAACCCCGTTTAAAAGAAGATCAGGGAAGTCTCCACCATTTTTGTACTTGCAGCGGTGAATAGTAGAACCTACATTGGAAAAGCCATAATGCGAAAATGCCACTCCGTTAACCAACTTATTGCTGCGCTTTGAAAGAGGCTTTTCTTGTTGAGACTCAGGGACCAATTCAACCTCTGGAAAATAACTATTCCTAAAGTCATCTACCCTTTGTTGCCAATAACCGTGGACTTTATAGGTTAATTTTTGGGATTGGCAATTATCACATTTATGGCAATAATTGCTTATCTTCTTATCTTCTAGATAATCACAAAGGTAAAACATTCTGCACTTATCCGTCTCAGCATACTCGATGATTTTTTCTAATTCCTTTAATTTAAATTCTCTAAGCTTTTCAAAAGCCGTAGTATCAAGTTGAGGAGCATTGGATTGATATTCATATCTTTTAGATCGACCATAGCCAACTTCTTTTACAATCTCTTGATCAATTAAATCTGCCATTATCACTTCTACTTTGGTTCGATTAAGGTTTGTCTTTCTCATCAACCTTCGTTTACTCAAGGACTCATTTTTCAATCGCTCGATAACCCTTTGATAATGCTTGAAAGGAGGATGACTGTTCTCAATAAAATGCTCAGGCAAATCTCTATCTACAGGATTATACAAAAGGATAATTGGTGTTTCTTTCCCATCTCTGCCAGCCCTTCCAATCTCCTGGTAATAATGAATTGGGGATTCAGGAATCTGGGTATGGATGATAAATCGAAGATCTGGCTTATCAATGCCCATCCCTAAGGCATTTGTTGAGACGACGCATTTCCAACGGTTATTTTTCAATCCCTCTTCAATTTCTTTCCTAGCATCGGGATCAAAACCTGCATTATAATTTGCAGCGCTGATACCTTGGGAATTCAGAAATTTGCAATAAATCTCCGTGTTTACTCTTGTCCCTGTATATATAATGCCTGTTCCTTCGAATTTG
>Ga0209979_1001538_pt1 | contig 24976 bp, 20 predicted proteins | sample AnhtaG_FD_183114 | JGI IMG/M metagenome (GOLD analysis project Ga0209979, IMG submission 183114) | Deep subsurface microbial communities from Anholt, Denmark to uncover new lineages of life (NeLLi) - Anholt_01485 metaG (SPAdes) (version 2) | ecosystem: Environmental > Aquatic > Marine > Oceanic...
CGAACTCAAAGAACTTGCGGAACACGAGATCGAAGACGAATCGCACCAAGAGGATTTGGCAAGGCAGATCGTTAATAGCGGACAGAGCGAGGCAGTCGTGATTTCCCTTGGGGCAGCAGGCGCCATGATGGTATCAAAAGAGGGATGTGAACACCTGAGGGCACCCACTGTGCCCATCAAGAGCAAAGTAGGGGCTGGCGACAGCATGGTTGCGGGCATTGTTCTGAGCCTGGCCAGGGGCCTTCCGTTGAAAGAGGCTGTCCGCTTCGGTGTAGCAGCCAGTGCGGCGGCCGTGATGACACCGGGGACCGAGCTGTGTCGACGAGAGGATGCCGAGAGGCTTTATGAGCGGATGACTTCAGGAGCAACCCCGTGATCTTTTGTTGGAGCGGAGAGGATCAAGCTCATTAGACACAGAGTAAAGCCGCTCAAAGGGCTTCATTGGGAGCACGTGTATTTGACCTATTTTAGTGGAATGGTCAAAGAGATGCATGTTCCTCTACAAGGTGGGGAGACCCAGATTCTTTCTTAGGGATTGCACATTCTGGCTTTTTGTTGGACGCAGTGAGATTGAACAAATGTCGGAATTGAAAGAGGCAAAGAGAGTAAATCTATAGTGGCTTTGGCTTGTAAAGCGGGCAATCCTTCTGTGCTTGGGCGACAGTTTTGTTGGGCTTAGCAATTCCTGAGGGGGCAAACCAGCGCGGCTTGCTTTTGTCGAAGCGGCCATGTCGGCAGCGGCACTCCTCTGGCTCCAGTCTCTCCTCCAACTCCGCACAAGTGGCACAAGCCGGCACTGTATAAGTATGCTGCAATGTTTTCTCCTTCACCCAAAGTGCGGGCCTCGGTATATCCGAGGTAGTGGTGGCTGCCACTGCAGAGAAAGAGTTGTGCCGAGGCGGATATTGCACAATGAGATAGGCGCTCCCGCAAACGAGATTGTCGAGCCGCTAAGGCTATGCCCTGACGCCCCAGGCTTTTTCAATCTCCGACCTGGTACTTGGGCCGGTGCCTCACCGCCCCGGCAGTAGCCATTCTACCATAAGTGACCAGTTAATGCGACCCCACGCGACTGGGCGTCTCCCACGTCACATTTGCCGTGTATGTTCTTGCATTCGAGATTCTTTATGTCCCCCATTACTGAATTGAGACTTACAGTTTTCAGGGTATCAGAGGAATTAACTGAAACAAGAAGGGGAGATTGTCTTTTCGGGCAAATTGGAGCCTGTTCTGAGGAAAAGGTGGGCATAAGGAGGTGGCAAGAGAGCGCACTGGGTGTATCCCGTCAAATGAAAGTGATACCGAACGGTAGTCGTTGCTTCAGAATTCGCAGTTACGGAATGGACCCCTTTTGTCCTGGGCATGGCCCAGTGTGTGTTGACTCAGACGGCATCTTGTCGTATTATCGGGACAGACGAAATCCGCTTCTGTGGTGGATACCGTAGGGATCATCGAATCAGCTCGGGTCGCGAGAGCATGACTAGCGGGAGATCCTTGACTTGGTCGATGGAGTGTCACGGGTTGTCGTCGGGATCGCAACAGAGTGTCGGCCTGGAGTGGTCGGAACCTGAGACATAGGTGACTATCCGATGCAAAACTGTTCGGTCGTGGATTTGTTCTGCGGCGCTGGAGGACTCACGTACGGCTTCGTGTTGGAAGGGTTCCATGTAGTGGCGGGAATTGATGCCGACGAGGCCTGCGAGTACCCTTACGAGGCGAACAACGACGGTGCACGATTCATAAATGAGAGAATCGAGAACGTAACCGCCGAGAACATCGCGACGCTCTATCCGGAGGAGCATGTCAAGATACTGGTCGGCTGCGCACCCTGTCAACCCTACTCGTCCTACACGAAGAGGAAGAAGGATCGAGACGAGAAGTGGAGGCTGATCTCCAGATTCGCCGACTTGATCTGCGGAGTGCAGCCAGAAATCGTCTCAATGGAGAATGTCCCTGATCTGGCTACATTCAGGGGAGGAGAGGTCTATCGCGCTTTCATCGACCGATTGAACGAGAAAGGATACTACGTCACAGAGTATCCGAGGGTCTATTGCCCAGACTACGGGATCCCGCAACGACGGACCCGATTGGTACTCTTCGCTTCCAAGTATGGCGAGATAGAAATCGTGCAGAGGACACATTCTCCTAGCGAATACAAGACTGTACGACAGACGATCGGCCACCTCGAACCACTCGAAGCTGGAGAAGCTAGCCAGAACGACCCCCTCCACAAAGCTAGTCGCCTGTCTAAGTTGAACCTACGACGGATGAAAGCGTCGGTGCCTGGAGGCACTTGGAGAGACTGGCCCGAGGAACTCGTGGCTGACTGTCACCATAGGGAAAGTGGGAGATACTATGTCGGCGTCTACGGGAGGATGGTGTGGGACGAGCCGGCTCCCACTATCACCGCCCAGTGCTATGGCTTCGGGAATGGTAGGTTTGGGCACCCCGAGCAAGAGCGTGCCGTGTCGCTGCGAGAAGCCACCCTCCTCCAGACCTTCCCAGATGACTACGAATTCGTCGCTCCCGGAGACCCCATATGCTTCAGAGTCGTCGGGAGATTGGTGGGAAACGCAGTCCCCGTCCATTTAGGTAGGGTCATCGCTAGAAGCATCAAACGTCACCTCAAAGCGCAGTCTTACTTATCCAAAACATTTTGCTGGGCTATTTGAGCTATGCCGAAACTGAACTTCACGGTAGACTCCGCTCTGCTGAGGGAACTCGGCGAGAGGCTCGTTGGCAAACCCCACATCGCCTTGGCGGAGCTAGTCAAGAACAGCTATGACGCGGATGCGTCCGAGGCAAGGATCGAATTCGCCCCTGAAAGTGATCGCGTCGAAGTGCGTGATGACGGCCACGGGATGACGTTCGACGAATTCAGAGACTTCTGGATGCGGGTCGGTACGCCGCACAAGACCAAGAAGCGAGAGTCGAAATACCTACAGAGACCGATGACAGGCTCAAAGGGAATCGGGCGGCTCGCGGTTCAGTTCCTGGCGAGCAGTCTGAGGATGGTCACCGTGCCGAAGGAACACGACGGTGAGTGGCTCGAAGCGAGTGTCGATTGGGAAGAAGCCGTGGAGGCAGGGGACCTCATAAACGCGAGTGCGTGGTACACCAAGGAGACGTCGCCACCTCCATTCGAGCACGGAACGTCCGTCGTCTTGAGTAGATTGAAGCAGAAGTGGAGCAAGGGCGAGATCCAAAAGCTCGCTGGAGAACTGTGGTGGCTCCAACCCCCCTACCGCTCCCCGGCGTCACTCGCTCCCGAAGGTCGTTTCGAGATCGATTTTCAGTCGACGCAACGCGAGTTGAAGGAGGTATTCGACAGGGAAATCGGAGCCATCATGGGGATCTGGATGGCTAGGCTCGTCGGAAAGAACGAGCGAGGACACGTTACTATTTCTCTCGAATTCGCCGGCGAGACGCCACGAACGTACACGTGCGACATCGCAGGGTTCCCTCACAACGACGGGCACTTTGACGAGGGGTCTAATCTCAACGACGGTGACTTCGAAATAAGGATCTTCAAACTGCAGTACCGACAGCCTCATGGTATCAAGGTGGGTGATGCGCGAGACTACTTTTGGAAGTACGGCGGTGTCCACGTCTACGACTGTGGCTTCCGTCTACCGTACTACGGAGATCCTAGAAACGACTGGGTACAAATCGAGTTCGAGCATGCCCATCGCCGGTTCGTATCGGACCTCCTTCCTAAGGAATTTCAGGCTCGATACGTCGAGACCGAGAGATTGAGGTACCTACCCACTTTGGGACGTGTCTTCGGGGTAGTGAACGTCGACACGTCTCGTGAAGCTAACCTCCACATCATGATCACGCGCGACCGCTTGACGGAAACCGTTGCATTCGACGATTTGCGGGCGATGGTTCGCTATGCCTTCCACCTGTACGCCTTCGAAGAAGCTCGCCAACAGTTTGAGCGTACACTGAGGGAAGCACCCATCGAACCGACGTCTCTGAAATTCGAGCGCATTGAGCAGGTCTTGGAATACTACGAACCCCAGATTCCTGATGACGTCTATCTAGACCTTCGTTCGAGAATCCAAGAGGCAACGAGCGCAGCGACGACCAGCCAAGAAGTGGCTCTCAGACAAATGGGACTCTTAGGTCCTCTAGCGACGGCCGGAATCTCTGCGTTGGCGTACCAACATGAGTTGAGGAAGCAATTCGCCGTAGTCGAGAGCCTGGTCGAGAGAATTCGGGAAGTGGCAACCGGCGATCCGGCTCTTCGCCAATCCTTCAATTCGTTGGGAGAGGATCTATCCTCGTGGTTGAAGAGAGCGAGAGCGACTAACGCTCTGTTCGACTACCTGGCGGATGCAGAGAACACTAGGACGCGACGCCGGTTTCGGGCGATAACGGTGGTCGGGGAGGTCGAGAGACAGACGGCTTTCCTCGCTAGGGGGATCGAAGTCGATACGAGCAAAGTCGAGGGGAAGCTCCTCCTGCCCGAGGCTTCGTTGGCCGAATGGGGTGCGATCTTCCAGAACGTTTTCACCAACGCTTTCAATGCCATGGCGAACTCGGAGGAACGGCTACTGCAGGTGAGTTCTCGTGCTAGGGATAACTCTCGCGAGGTCCTCGTTCAAGACACCGGACGAGGAGTCGATCTCCGAGATGCGGACAGACTCTTCGAGCCCTTCGAGAGACGAGTGGAGATACCGCAGGAGAGGCGAGCGCTCGGCTATGGCGGTACAGGGCTCGGGCTAACGATCGTACGCTTGCTCGCCGACAGGATCGGCTGTAAGGTGGGATTCGTCGAACCAGAGGAGGGATTCAGTACCGCGTTCTCACTCAGTTGGAGAGAGACCAAATGAAGAAGATCTTGATATACGACGACGAGGAAGGGTTCAGGGGCAGGGTACGAGGAGACCTTGAGAGCTTGACCGTCGTGACGAATACCTTCCAAATCGAGACCCCCGATAACCGGGAGCTGAAAGAGTCGATGGAAATCCTGCTCAATAGGCAGCGTGAGTTCAGGGGAACCGGTACTTGGTGTGGTGAGCCGACACATCTGGACGATACGGCGATCTTCATGGTCGACTACGATCTGTTCGAGGCTATCTCCTCGAACGGTGACGTCGTCGCTTACCTCGCTCGTTGTTTCTCGAGTTGCGGTCTGATAGTAGGATATCGCTACGGCGACGACTCCTTCGATCTCACTCTGCGAGGGGAGATACGGCCGTTCACCGACTTGTACGTGGGAGGAAAGCAACTGAGCAATGCCGGTCTTTGGGAGACCACGCAAGACACTGAAGCGACTTTCCGGCCGTGGTATTGGCCGGTTCTGCCCGATTACCTTGGTGACTTCGAGAAGAAAGTCGAAGACGCGAAGGAGAGCTTGTCCGATAACGTGCCCATCTGCCAGGTCCTCGGTTTCGCCCCCGACCTGTTCGTCATGCTGCCGCGCTCGATTAGTCAATTCTTGGGAGCCAAGCCAGCGGAGACGACGTTCCAACAGTTCGTCACAAAATCTGACAATGGGTTGGAGCGGAGGGATGCAGCAAACGTGAGCCACGACGTCTTGGCTAGGGTCGGTGCTGCGAGGATCTCGAAGTGGTTGGAACGTCTCATTCTGCCTGAGCAAGACATCCTAGTGGATGCGCCGCACTTGGTCTCAAGGTACCCGAGCCTGATGACTGGCGATACTGTGGACATTGAGACTTGGAACAGGACGGCACGACTGGTCGGTCACGAGGATCTCGGATTGAGGACAGACCTCATTGAGCCGTTTCGGCTGAAGAAGAGCCATTGGTTGTCACGCCCCGTGTGGTTTTGGGATGAACTCCGAAAATGCGAAGGCATCACGGAAGTCAGGGAACCCTGGAAGTTCGAGAGACCCGAATGGCTCTTCTGCGAAGACATGTCTCGCTTTTACGACGGCGACGATTACAGGGAATTCGTCGCGGACGTGGAATCTCCCTTCGCACGTAGGTTCGTGAGGTACTTCGAAGGTGTGGAGTATCGCCCAGTCGTGAGGTTGTCTGTCTAAAGCGTCTGGTGGAGGCCTCCCGTGAACAGGACAGTCGGCACGTTGCGGCAGTTGTTCGATCTGCTGCTTCGAGAACAACAGCGATCTTGGTATGAGCAGCGCCGGGGCAGAAAGCCGTCCCGAGATGCTCAACAGCTTTGGCAACGACTAGTTCCCTCTTTGAAGCCGATTGAGGAGACAGTCTTCGAACATTGGTTCCCTGCTTCGTCGGACGAGCTTCACGTGGATTTCTCCCAACGGCAAATGGTTCTATACCTGCCGCCGCTGGAGAAGGACGCGGAATTCGTCCCCATTTTGGACGTGAAGTGCGATCTGGACGGCACGAGGACCGAGATCGAACTGCGGGTGCTGTTGGTCCGCCAAGTCGAGGACTGCAAGACGAATGGTGAAGGGAAACTGCGTTGCATAGGTTTTCGCTTAGAAAGCCCTCATGGCGACAGGGAACAGAGAGAGACGGAGGAAGGCGAAAAGAAAGTAGAAGGCCGTCACGATTTCTACCACGCACAGCTCATTCGAGGTCTCCGATGGGGGCCAGCCTTCAAATCTCCGGATTGGCTCCCTTGCACACAACCATCCCTCCCGCTAACCGCAAACTGCCCCGTTACCCTCGTACTTTGCCTCCTTTTGACACTATATGGTAAGGGATACTGCCGGGAGTTCGTCTCCAAACCAACCGGTCTATCTAACTGGTTGAAACCATATCTGGAAAAGCTCCAGCCATGGGTAAACTTGGGAGCACTTGCCTAGATGATGTTTCCAATTGTAGCGAAACGGGCTCACACGTGGGTGGCGTCGTGACCGACGACGGGGGTCGCTTTCACCCTCATAGGAAGGAAGTGACGAGAGCCCTCGTCGACAGGTTCGGGCGACCGACGCTGGGCAACAAGAAGAACCCGTTCAACGAGTTGCTCTACATCATACTCTCTTCACGGACACCTCCTGACAGCTACCAAGACACCTATCGCTCGTTGCGGCGCAGATTCAGAACTGCGGACAGTCTAGCGGCGGCCAGCCCGGAAGAAGTGGCTGAAGCGATCGAGCTTGGGGGCCTACAGATGAAGAAGGCTCGCGCCATTAGCGCGATCGCGGTGACTCTGAAAGGGATGTTCGGGCATGTGACGCTCGCGCCGCTAAGGAGGATGGAGACGAGCGAGGCAGAGGAGTTGTTGACATCACTGCCAGGGGTCAGCGTGAAGACTGCTCGATGTGTCCTGACGTACGCATTAGGCCGGCCGGTGTTTCCCGTGGATGTCCACTGCTATCGAGTGTCCCAAAGGCTCGGCTGGGCACCGAGTGATGCCGCGCTCACCAGACGGCGTGCGGATGAACTCCAAGCTGGTATTCCTGAAGAGCTGCGACGTGACTTGCACGTCGGGATGGTCCTTCTCAGCAGGTACTACTGTCGTCCTAGGACACCCAATTGTGAGATGTGTCCTGTGACGAAGTTGTGTCCGAGGAAGGACTACGGACACTAGAACCGCATTCCCCGTCTGTGAGGACAAGGGCTTGCTCAGGGTCTTGATTTTGCATTTTATCCAACATGCTTTGTGCCAAGAGAAAGCCGAACACAACTATATGACTCGTTATTTAGTCAAGACAGAACTGGCAAGGAAAGTTTGAGCCCTGGCTGCCAGAGGATCAATAAGAGTCCTCACTAAGGAGCATTGCTGTGAAATGGTGAACCTTACCATTTGTTCGAAGACATCCTCTCTGGTGTAGTCGTTATTGAACCGCCTTTTTACTTTTACTTGAGATTAGTGTCGAAAACCATAATTTTAGATAAACGAGCGTTACACAGAAAATAAAGAGTTACAGATGGTGTATAACGAAATTATTCAACGAATTAGACAAGTTGGACATACTGGACCTAGAAAAGATACGGATAAAATATCCTCGACTGTGAAATCAGTATTAGAGGGTCTCAGTGAGCCTGAGTTTGAAGAAAGACGTAAAGCTTAAATTTCACACCTTGACGGAATGTTCATCTCGCGAAACACACATTAACCGCCCTATGATGATAGGCCAGCTCCAAGTGCCTAGTTCAAAGTGACGTAGACAATGATTACTCTTTGGCAAAAAGGTGCAATTGGGGGGTTGGTTCCTTTTCTTTGGCTGAAGACTGGTGCATCAGTTCTTTCCAGCTTCGTAATTCGGTAGCCATTGCCTTGTAAAGTTCGGGGAGGATTTCTTCAGTCTCCTTGTCACTGTAGCCAATTGTCTTCAGTACAGCCCGGTCAAGAATCTTTCGCGCCTCCGGCGGATTTTCAAACTGCTCGAATAACGGAGGGAACTCCACGCCTCTAACTTGCTCAAAAGCTCCCAGCAAGTTATTTGTATTAGCTTCGTTCAAACTCGGAACGTGAAGTTGTTTTACCTGCTCTTCTGTAATGAGCATATAAGAACCGCGAGTTTCGGTATGCTGTAGAAGTAATTCCAGGCAGTAGAATGTGCTGTTGAACCAGACACAAAGAGCCTTAGACGTTTCGGGGTCCAAGATTAGCGCCCAATGTAAACCCACTGGCAAAACCTTTTCGTCTGAGTAAAGGGCTAGGACTTTTGTGCCTGGCGCTGTTAAGTCAAAGCGCCGATTAAGTACGAGATGAGTGAACCTTTTCTGTGCCTTGGCGGAAATAGCAGTAAAGTCAAGTTCGGTGACCCCCGAATGCTGTGTAATCTCATTGAATTCCCCAAAAGACTTTGTAATGAAGTAATCCGAGCACTTGCCAATATCCAGTTGGGACACGTAGGAAGACGTTCTAAGACCGGGCCTAAGGATACGACGGGGAACCTTGAACGTACTGCCATTTTTACTGGTAACACCAACCGTGCTCTTTTCCTCAGACCTTAGTATGAAAGCAGAGCGAGCGAGTCTTTTTGGGTCGAGGGCTCTAACTATGAACAGGAAACTTTGTAGATTTTCGCCGCCATGCTCAAAGCCTCTTATCACGGGAATAGGCGGCTGTTGTGATTGCCGCAAGGCAATCAGATTTCCTTTGGCAGTATCGAGAAAAGCTCGATATAATTCCGTTAGCTTTTCTCCTTCCTGAGTATTAAAGGCGACTAAATGCCCTAAGTCTGACCAGCGTGATGAAACTTCTGACTGGTCTCTCCACGTCACAAAGATAGAGTCGTCCTCATACTGTTGACCTGGAGAGAGAAGTCGTACCGTTATCGGGATACCAGTGGATTCACTTGCACTAATATCGCTTAATTTCTCTTTGAGATAGACAAAAGCACACTTGTCCCCATCATCGCCTTTCTCCAGTACAATCAGGTAGTCTCTGAAAAGCGCGTTTTCGCTAAAAGCCCAATCTTTGGTCGTCTTAACCACATATTTCAGATGATAGGCGCTCTTGCTAAAGAGGTATTCTCTTACAGCTCGGCTATATTCACCGCGGAAGAAATCTCTCGGCAAAACGGCGGCTATTTTACCCTTTTTCTTCAGTAAAGAATCGGCCAGCGGAATGAAATAAGCCCAATAGTTCTGGTCGCCAAGGAACGCCCATTGAATACTCTTCATCCCCGGGGTTAGATTCTCCTTCCGGGTAAAGGGCGGATTCATAATCACCAAATCAACAGGCTGTAGCTTGAAGACTTCGCCCTTTGCTAACGGCTGGTCAATATCTACGCCCATGATGTCACCACCAAATACTTGCAGCCACTTGGCAACACTACCCACTTCATCGCCAAGGGTTAGATTGAGGGAGTTGCCGGTTCCGATTCTGGTTCTATCAGTCGGTTCCAGCGGTGATTGCATGGTCAAGTTAAGGGCAGCAAGGTGGGCAGCAAACGGCATTATATCAACCCCGGTAATCTCCTCTTCGACAAGTCTCTTGTGAGGGCGACCTTTACCAGCCAGTATCTTTCTGCGGTAAGCACTCACCAATAGAGTACCGCTGCCACAGGCGGGGTCGAGCACCTTTTCATCAGGCTTATCAATCGCCAACCCTGCCAGTATATCCGCCGCTTGGGGGCGGGTGTAAAAAGTGCCCAAACGCTTCCTAGTCTCAAGCGGAAGGAACTCATGAAAAATTCTACCCAACAAGTCATGTCTGAGATTTTCCGGTTGAAGGGCGCGAATAGCCAGTATGACTGTATTTATTTCAGTGACAGCGGACGGGGAAATGTTAGAAGCTACGTCAGTGCAGTAGACTGCTTTATAATCAATGTCGTTAATCACCTTAAAGTACGAATTCAACTCTAAGGGGGCGACTATCGGCTCAATTCGCCTTTTGAGTTCGAGAGCTTTGTTAAGGACGTGATAAAGAAGAATCTGATTGACCAGAATATAAGCGGCAAGGTCAGCGACAACTCCCTTTGTAGCCTCTTCCTTTCCCTTTCCTGCCTCTCCATCTTCTTGGGACAGGATTTCAAACAGAGCCAAAGAACCGACGGTTTGCTTGATAATAGGGCTATCCATACCAGCAGTACGCCTGATTTCTAGCGAGATACCCTGAACTGACTGGCGAAGTGCTTGAACAACGAGGTCTACGGATGGGGCTGCAGTTGGTTTCGCCAGGCCGTCTATTAAATTCTTAGCTAATTCAGCTAATGAGATTTGAGGATAATGGTGCTTAAGGAAAGGAGTTAGTACCGTTACTGTAGGGCGAAGGCCGAGGGCAATGTCTCTAACGTCTTCAGGTCGGGTGACGGTTTGTTTGGCTTGCTGGGGGTAGGCAATGGCTATAATGCCATCAGCTCTTAGCTGTTCCTTATATTCCTCTGCTTGAACTATGGCAGAGTTTAATTTTTCAAAACCAATTTTTAGTTCGACGACAATCCGCGAGCCATCCAGAATGAGGAAGAAATCGAATTGCTTCCTCTCTGGCAGAATACCCTCGCTGGCTATCTTACAGCCAAGAAAGCCTTCGAAAAGTTTAGATACCTCAGGACTGAGGGTACGTTCAACTACTTCAAATGACATGGTACTCCTTGGACTTACGCTTTGGGTATATCTTATCACGGTGGCTCTGACTATACAAAACGTGCAGTGATGCAATCGAGGTTGATAAAGCTAGCGATTCAAGTGCTAACAGTTTGTTTCGTAGGTCAAGTCCTCGCTCTCTTCACTGGCCGATTGATGGTTAAACAACTGACAATTGTTCAAATCACTGATATGTATGCGCTATGAGATAATCTCTCAGCCTACAAGCATTGTTTACATAGTCGGCACCAACGCCGCCAAGGAGTCCAAGTTTATTGACACCGGCCGCCTCAAGGAATAAAATCAGTTTGTGTACATAAGGTTGCAATTGGCAATGGCAATAGGAGGTTCCAAATGAAACGACACCGTGACCATATATGGCCTAGGGCTGAAGGTGGCCCTGACGAGGATTGGAACACTCGGTTCATTCCTGCGTCCGAGAACCTGCAAAAAGGTGCTGAGATGCCCGATCTAGATGATGTCTTCGATTCCTCCGATCCTGTAAGACTTGCGGCCGAGATAGATAAGCGCTCTCTTGAAGGGTTCAGACATCCCAGAAATAAGGATAAGGGTTTTGGTGGGTTGCGTCGCAGCTAGACCGCATAGTCTTTCTTCGGGCATACATCATGCGCCCAAAACAAAATATTCACACCTAGCAGTGCCGATGTAGAGGCCAGTTTTGCCCGAGTCACCTCGTTACTACCATTCTGCCCCCTCCGAGTACACGGATCTTCAGCGCGTTCTTCCTAAGTTAAACGACAGTACACTTAACATTCCTCGGACTTGCTTGAGCTGAGCTTTTTCTTTCCCTTGATGACCGCTCCAGTGAATGCTAGAATTGATGAAAATCGAAACCATCGAGTTAACTCGGAGTAAACGGAGGTTCAGAGATGTACCAGAGAATCAGAGAAGACATAGCACAACACTACTATCAGCAGAATTTTTCGAATGATGGACAAAGATTCGTTGCCTGGTATCTCAGAAACATTCATCTGAGGGACCAGAATCAAACGAAATATGACGTGACGGATGGAGCTGACGATAAGCAAATAGACGCTATAGTGATAGACGACGATAGTTCGGTCATTTACATCATTCAAGGCAAGTTCATAGGTGAGAATAGCGTGGACGCTGAACCTCTGCGAGAGGTCCTATCTTCATGGATACAGCTTAAGAATCTGGTGAGGCTACAAGAAACCGGGAACGAGAAGTTGAAAAGAAGGCTAGCCGATGTAGCAACGGCTCTCGATGATGAATATGAAGTGGCTTTCGAGCTAATAACCACCGGTGAACTAACAAGTCCAGCAAAAGACGACGTTAGGAGCTTTCAGGAACAATTGGCTGCCGACGAAGAACTGCCGGGATCGATTCATATAGTTGACAGAGAGGAGTTAAGAAGAAGGTATGATGTAGCGGTAGAAAAAGAGAGTCCAACTATCAATTACAGCCTAATCTTGGAAAGCGGCAAATACATGATGATGACGTTAGCGGAAACAAAGGTAGCCATTGCTGCAATACCCCTGAGGGAATGCATCAAATTCCCAGGGATTAATGATGGGACATTGTTCCAAAAGAACGTAAGGCAATCCCTAGGCTTGAACAATCGAGTGAACAAAGCCATGAAGTCCACGATCTACAGTGATAGGAATAGGGATTTTTTCTTCTACCATAACGGAATAACTGCGATCTGCAACAGGATGGAGCTTCACGATGGCAATCTATCACTGCAAGGGTTGAATGTAGTAAATGGTTGCCAGTCCTTGAACACTATCCTCGCTTGCAGTGAGAAGGTAAAGGAGCTAGGTGATACATTCATCTTGTTTAGGTTTTATGAAATACCTCAGAGGGAGCGAGCCGATAGAATCAGCATTGCAACGAATTTCCAGACAGCCGTGAAACCAAGAGACTTGAGAAGTAATGACAAAAGAGTTCTGAACTTGAAGCGTGCTTTCGAGCAGAGGTATCCACAAGGTTACTTCATAACCAAAAGGGGAGAAGAAGCTCCGGCGGAGAAGGACAAGAAGTACGTCATAGACCTAGTAGACGTAGGTAAGTATCTCATATCTTGGCACTCACAAAGACCGAATAATGCATATAGCGAAACGAAGATATTTGATAAGTTCTTTGAACAGCTCTTCAAGAGAGAATACGAACCTGAGAACTTGCAAGCACTGAATCTCCTGATGCAGGAGATATACGCCGGCTGGATCCCTCAGAATCCGTGGGGGTTAAATGAGTCCTTGTTGGCGATGAAGGCTTATGCGCCCTTCCACCAGTTATACGCTATATCTCAAATCTATTCCATAGCTAGCAACCAATCAGATAGAGTGCCAAAGCCGAATTCGACATACGCAAACGCTCAAAGCCACGGGATAATTGACCGTGTTGTTAACATGGCCGCCACGGCTCTCAATTTTGCGCTGGAGACTGCTGCCAATGAGCCACAACCTTCCAGCAGGGTTTTTAGTCCCCAAAACTGGATAAAGACCAAAACATGTTTGAGCGGAATAGCTGCCGCGGTAAGAATGCAATTGATGATGTTGCCCAACATGCCAGGTGGCAGTGAACTAAGAGACTCCATGGTATTGCCCAGCGAACATTTTGAGTATAGGTGGGAAGCGGACTGAATAGGTGCGCGTTTATCCGTCGTAAGGCTATTGCGCCAGCTTACGAACTCGGTTGTTGTTTGGGCTCGGGCAACAAGAAGTTGGAATGTGTTCCGAAATCAGGTGCTCTGAGCGCCTAGCTAGTCAACCAAAACTAAGGCTAACGCTTGCTATCCCCTCTTTGGGGCAGAGGATTGCACAGCCCCAATAAACCGTATAATTATCCAGTTATATTGCCTGATATTGAGCGGAACACGCAAACGGTTACGGCGCGACGGCTCTTTTCAGTAGCCAGCGTACTGTACGGCATACTGGTTCATTTTCGGTAGGAATCTAGAAAAAAAGGTGCGAAGATAACAAGTGCAAAAGCGCCCGGATGAAGCTCAGGGCCGCATACTACTGCGGACCTTTCTTATGAATAGAAGAAGATTAACATGAGCGAAATCCAAAAAAGGAAGGATTATACTTTTTCCACCTGAACCAGGGCTGTATTGGTACAGCATGCACCTCCAGGAGAGTATTTGTCATTGGTTAGTACATTGGCGCATCCCCCTCGATCGACTCCGTTTTCATCGGGTTCATACCACGCACCTTGAGGAACATCCACTACGCCAGGCATTATACCTTGGCTCACTTTAGCGGGGATGATCATCTGGCCTCTGTCGTTAAACACTCTAACAAGTTCCCCGGCCTTGATGCCTCTCGCTTTAGCATCGGACGCGCTTATTAATACAGTTTGAGGTAGCAATTCCTGTAACCAGGGTACTTTATGAAATTGCGAATGCGCTCGGCCCTTAAAGTGAGTTGTGATAAGCTGCAGAGGATATTTCTTAACCAGAGGGTCGTTGACTCCCTCCCATGATTCCATATATTTGGGTATTGGTGGAATCTCAGGGTTATTCATTTCATCAATTAGCTGCGAATAAATTTCGATTTTACCCGAGGGGGTGGGAAAGGGATTGTTCTCCAAGTCTTCGATTTGCTCATGAAAAGGAACATGCGGTTCAGCAGGATGCATTTTATGGAGTCCTTGCTTCTTGAAAGTGTTGTAGTCCTCAATATCCGGGCAACCTTTAACCATGTCTCTTAGCGTCTCGTCCTCTGTTTTGTCAAAGAAGTGTGGTATATCCAACCTTTTTGCCAGTTCCCTGCAAATATCCAATGACGATTTCGACTCACCCAGCGGCTCGATTACTTTGTTCTGGTATCCATAGAACCAAGTGGCAGACCACTGCGCTATATCATTCCTCTCCAGAAATGTGCTGCAGGGCAGGAGGATGTCGGCGAATTTAGCCCCAGGGGTCATAAATTGTTCGTGCATAACGATGAATTCAAGAGATTTGGACTTCAGCGCTCTAACGTGCTTGTTTACGTTGAGATACTGGTTTGGATAGCTGGTGCTGGCTATATAAAGCAGCTTGTAATCTGCAGGGTAGCCACCCGCTTTGCCTTTTAGTATGGCATCTGCTATTTGAGAAATATGAAAGCTGCCTGCGCCCCAAGGCCAAATTCTGCGGAGCGGCAGCATATCTTTCGGCGGAGCTGAATCCGCCTCCAGGAGGTTGGGGATAATGTCGGGAATACCCATCATCATGAAGGGGAAGGGGACGAGCCCTGCCGGCCAGGAACGCTGTGCGGCGCTGCCGCCATGAATGCCTATATTACCTGTCATAGCGGAGAGCGTTATAGCTGCGCGATGGTACTGCTCACCCCTGGCAGAGCGTCCTGGACCTATCCCAGCAATCAGCGCCGCTGGTTTGGTAGTGGCATACGTTCTGGCAAGCTCTTCAATAACTGAGGCTTGGACTCCTGTAATAGATTCGGCCCATGCTGGAGTTTTAGGGATTCCATCCTCAATACCTATAACATAGTCTCGAAACTTGTCAAATCCGTAGGTGTATTTGTCGAGGAATTGCTGATCCTGTAGATCTTCACCTAGTATTACAGAAGCCATAGCGACCATCATGGCCGTGTCTGTTCCAGGCCGAATTGGAATCCATTGATGCGCAAAAGCGGCGGTCGTCTCTGTGTGTCTGGGGTCTATTGAGATTATTCTGCAACCTGCTTCCCTAGCTTGAGCAAGCCACCAGGTGGTATTTGTGTCCTGTATAGTTACCGCGGGATTCCAACCCCACATAAGTATCAGGCGGGAGTTCAGGAAATCCTCGCGGGAGCTCTGAGAGGACATCGTTCCGTAGGCGGTCAACTCGGCGAAAGTTCCCCCTTCATATGAGAAATATCCCCAGGGCGCAGAATAGCCGCCCGCCATGGCTAAGAGTTTCTCCACGACCATGGCTCCCGTGTGAACGAAGTTCATGTCGCCAACTGAGGTCTTAAGCAGTAGGGCCTGGGGCCCGTAGGTATCCCTTACTCGTTTGATTTCGCTGGCTACCGTTTTAAGGGCCTCATTCCATGAAATACGCTCAAATTTCCCCTCGCCCCTCTCACCAATCCTCCTCAAGGGATAGAGCAGACGATCGGGATGATAGACCCTTTGCCTATACGCTCGACCTTTGAGGCAAGCCCTGGCCTGAGGTTCCTCTCCGTCATCGGTCTCGATTCTGGTGATAACGCCGTCTTTGACGTGAACCTTAAGTCCGCAAGCCCCCCCACAGTGACTGGAGCACGTCGTCATTATCACTTGCTCTTCTGCCGGTTCCTTACCCATAGCTCACCTGGTGATGTGCTCAATGCTATCAAGTCATACAGGAGATGTCAAAGTAGTTCAGTAATTAAATGCTAAGACACATATATGTTCCTTTTCTTACCTTGGCCTTCTAATGCCCCCGAGCTTCACATAGAAAAAGGTCCGCAGCTTTTCACCAGTGGACCTTAGTTTTAACGGAGTAGCCGTGTACTAGCTGTATTCGCCCCTTTGTTGCTCCCTTATCGCTCTACAAAGCGAGCCAGCAGGTAGAGTAGGAATCGACTTGCTGAACAATCCTCGCTTTTGTTGCATCAATCAATGCCCCCTGCTATCTGGTGTGTGAAGCTGGTACGGCCCTTGTACAACAGAAGGGCGGTTTGTTTAATAAAATGGCAGAGTTGAGTAATACTGCTCCGCTTTCACGGGGCCGCGAGACTACGGGCATTATGCTGACTGTGGTATACTTGTAGTCAAGATATGAAGACGATGCGACAAAGTAACAGCAAATCTAATGTTAGTGTTACGATTGAACAGGACTCCTTGGAGATAGGTCTTTCTGGTATCGTCACAGCCAGAACACTGGATGCTATTTTGAAGGAAGTGACCCGACAGAAGGGACAAGGATCGCCACAGACCGACTTTGTAAATTTGATAGTCGACCTTTCAAGAGTAGCTGTAATAAGACCCGGTGGGGCAATTGGTCTAGTGTGCTTATGTTCGGCCTTGATGACCAATAAGGTGAAGGAAATATGCAGCCCCAAAACAATCTACTTGCGACGCCCGCCGGAGCGAGTCTTGAGCTATTTGACTAGAATTGGTTTTTTTACACAGATGAGTGTCAAGGCAAATCTCTTGGGGCATGGAGATCTGGTGCGCCTTGAGGAGCGATGGAAGGAACGTGATAGGAACGAGCGAACACAGGGTAGCTTTAGTGAACGTTTTGGCAGTGACAAACGCCCTATAGTTTGGCCTATGCAACTCATAGGACGCAGGGGAGACCAGTATACTCGCCGAGACTTTGAAGATGCTTGTCAACATCTAGTGAATAACGCTGCCGATCACTTCTATAAGCTATTTTCTTCCCCCCATTTCAACTTTGATGATAGTGACAGGCACGATTTCTTACTGGCAAACTACGAATTATATATGAATGTCTATGATCACAGTGGCTCTTGGGGTTTAGCGATGATACATGCACGACCGGAATACGGCACCTTCATGTGCTGTTATGATATTGGTGTAGGCATAAGAGAAAGTGTCAACGCCTCTCCAAATATCAAGAAGGGGTTTGACACCGACCTCGACGCCATCCAATGGGCACTTGTGGAGGGCAACAGCTCTAAGCTTGAGGGAAACGGATTGGGATTGAATACTATCGAGGACTTTGTATGGAAAAACAGGGGGATTTTTGAAATCAGAAGTGGTGAGTGCTTGATGCAAAAAAAGTCGGGCGGTAGCAATTGGAAGCCCTATGGTGTGCCTTGGTTTCCTGGGACACAGATCAATGTTTTTGTTCCTGTCTGAGCCCTATAGGAAGGTGGTGACAGATGTCTAGCGTTACGCAATTCCGCAAGCAAGAAATCGATATTGTGGATCTTTTGAACTCACCAGCTGTAGTCGGCATGTACAGGGGAAAGGAAGCGTGGAGTGAACTCGAGAAGCAGATAGACGGAGTATCGGATAACGCACTAGTGTTGATTGACATTAGGCGAGCCAATCCGCTTCAGTACGAATTCTGTCAGTATGCCTTTGGGCCTCTGTTCGAGGCTCTCGATAGTGGTAGATGGTTACACAAATATGTAATATTTCAGATGTATGATTTCCATAAGCCCGGGTTTTTCCGAGGGATTTTGAAACACCTCGGTACCGGACTTCCGAGAAAAGAATCGGAGAGGGGATTCATTTCAGCAGGATTCTACAGCAAACTAATACTGGGAGATGAAGATCTCATTAGGTTTGTCGGAGATCTTAGTGAAGATCAGGAGCGAACACTCGATGTCGTAAATGAACTGAAAGAGGTTACAACAAGGCAGGTGGTCAAGAAACTAGACTTATCAGACGAGACCGTTGTGGACGCACTTCGTTTTCTTGTGAGTAAGTATTTCGTTGTGGGATCAGACGCTCAGGCTGATACGATACCTCATTACTATTCGTTCTACAAGTATTTCCAAAAGGAGTGAGCTTAATGAAGGCGCACAATGATAATCCGAACCAACCTCTTGACCCGGCGAAGCTAGCTGACGATGCGGTGCTTGCCTTATCCTCGGTACAAAGGGGCTCCAAAGTGTCCTCGGAACTTCTGGAGGAAGGCATACAACTCTGCGATTACCTGATACATCTCTTTCAAGAATTGAAGGCCCCCCAGGTTGAAACAGAGCGATTGATTCTTCGCGCAGTTCGTGATGATAGGAAGGCTCTCCGAGAAAGCGGGATTGACATTGACAAAGCATATAGAAAGACGAAAGAAGTGAAAAAGTGGATTAGTGACTTGATGCACAACCCATCCTCTCATTCCCGTGAAGAGATAGAAAGTATCAAAGAACACCTCATGAGCATAACCTTGCCAATATGGCGACACCGGACCTCGGAATTTCGAGAAAGGAAGATGAAACGGAGCCTTATCGTCCATGGTTAATCTTCTCGAGAAGGTACTCTGCATTGAAGTATTGGAAAAGATGTCAAGAATGCAGAGATTTCTACGTTTGGAACCCGATGTAGCACGTCTGCAAGGCGCAGAGGTTGTAGGCATTTTCGTGACGGCGCTAGACGGCATTTTGGTTAATGTGGAACCCATCCTGAGACGGCTTTCCGAAGATGTGGAACTTGATACATGGGAGAGCTTAGCCACAGTAAGACGACTCTCGGATATTTTTAACTCAGTGGATGAATTGCATGCCCAGTTGCAATTCATCCATGGCACTTGGCTACGACCAGAGACACATGTTTTCATCAAGAATGTCCTCGAGTTCATACCGGAGGATCGCCGTCCTGAGAGGGTAAGCGTGATTCTATCAAACACTTACTCTTTTGAGGAAAGCGACCTTTCCTCGTACTTCGAATATGTGTTGCGTACAACGAATGTCAGCGTCGCTATTCAGAGGGAGACTCCCACTGTATTTCTACCAAAAATTGAACGGGACAATCCCCTGAACTGGGCAATCCTTGTGCATGAGTGTGGACACACTGACTCCAAAGGCATCAATGGGCTTTTTCAAGGGCGTCAGATCATTCCTGACCAAGTCGATGCGTTTACGCAAAATATATTGCGCCAGTGGGCTGAAGAGATATACTGTGACATCTTTGCCACTCAAGTACTCGGTCCGGCGTATCTAGCATCTTTCGCCACATTCGCTCTCACATTGGCTGCGGCTGGCAGGGCTGAGATAGCTTCGGAGACGCATCCGGCTGATATTGTTCGAATATGCATAATACGTGAAGTCTTAGAAAAGAACAACCTAAAGGTTGCTTTGACTGAACCGTGGCTTGATTATGATGACGTAACATCTTTTTTCTACGACGTTCTCGAGGAGCACACCAAACTGGGTCGTAAGTATGTCCGCCCTGTGATACCATGGCCCCAGCTGCCATTGATATTGCAGGACTTTGTTGATGCTATTTGCGAACAGATTGATGAGCTTATCTCCCTGAAGCGGCAACTGACACTGACAGATTTTTCCCGAATTGACCATCTAGCGTGTCGGCTGTCAAAGAGGATTCCCATCGGCTCGTGCCATAACCTGGAACTCGTAGAGCTCGCGAAGAAGGATCTTCAAGAAGTGGAACTCGATTCGTTGAAATTCAACGAGGTCAGAGAAGCGGCTCAAGAACCCAGAACACTCCTTTGGGAAATAATAAACGCTGGGTGGCTACACAAGATCCGGAGTCTCTATCCAAACGCCTTTGCACTTTTCTTCACGCCCAGTGATATGGCGCCTCAAGAGAAGATTGCAAGTTGGGGGGAAGAACTAGAGGCGACGGACAGATTGTTGCTGAAGTCAATAGAATCCTCCGAGATTCAAAAGTTAATGGAGGAGACGTAGGACGTGGTACTGTCTGACCGGGAAATAGTTGAAGCCCTGCTCAACGAGGACATAATTGTCACTCCGCTTATGAATGCGAAGGAGCAGATCGGGAGTTCCTCTATCGACATCAGGCTTGGGACTGAGTTCAAGCTCATCCGGCGCATTGGGCAGACACATTTCGACCTTTCGCTTCCAGATAACGAACTGAGCAGGCAGATTCGGGAATATACAGAAGTGGTCCACATAGAACCCTTGAAGGCGTTTATCCTTCATCCAGGTGAGTTTGCGCTTGGGTGTACACTTGAATACATTGTTCTACCCAACAATATCGCCGGAAGACTGGAGGGACGAAGCACGTGGGGTCGAGCAGGCCTTCAGGTACACTCAACGGCTGGATTTGTTGACCCAGGGTTCGAAGGTATCCTTACATTTGAGTTGCACAACATGGGCAAGCTACCGCTGCCTCTATATGCCGGCGTGAGGGTTGGCCAGATAAGCTTTCACAGGTGTACGCCTGTAATGCAGGACTATGTGGGCAAGAGTGGAGCGAAATATGCTAGGTCGATGGAAATCAAGGATACGGTGTTTTACCAAGAGTATGAATATCAGCGCATTCGAAAATGGCAGAGCTACTGGGAGCATAAACGATAGTCCAATTCGTTCAGCCCGAACTGAGTGGACGCTCGCAGCTAGGATATAGGCTAGCCCCCTAAAGGAAAAGGCTGGCAGCTCGTTTGGCTCCCAGCCATTTCACCTTCGCTTCAATTACTGCAGTTGCATTCCGGACGGGCATCTAACCTGCCTTTATGCGGACGAAATCCCCAAGCTCTGATTTGGCAATCACATGGCGAGCGTTGAGCAGATCAATAGCCCAGCCAGACGGATTCGGAAAGGGCAGTACACAGGTGGGCAAGTCGGCAGCTAGTCAGCAGAATGGCATCTAGTGTTCCTTAATCCATTGAATAAGGTCTTCCTTTAAGAATACCCGCTTCTTTCCTATCTTGTGAGAAGGTAGTCCCTTGTCCATAAGCTTGTATAGCGTCTGATGACTCACCCCTAGAAACTCCTGCGCCTCCGCAAAGGTAAAGAATATCCGCTCCACATTCTCTTTCGGTTTCTTTCTGCTCACTCTCAGCACCCCTTCCCAATTTTGATGCAAGCATATGATGCTAAGAGTCAATAGGCACATTTAGACAATAATAGATAAAGATTGACACTTCTTCATCAGGGAGCTACAATACTCTTCCCGATGCAACAAGCTTGCAGAAGGCAAACAGGGAATGAGGAGGAGGAATGAAAAAGCATGGGACTGTGGTAGCCTCATTGTTACTGCTGGCGCTTATCATCGGCACCATTGGCTGTGGTGGGGAGGAGATAACACCCTCACCTACGCCTAAGCCTACCACTACACCACCTTACACGCCAACGCCGGTGCCTACAGCTACACCAACGCTGTTCAACATCACCTTTGTTACTCCGACGCCAACGCCATTCAGCATCACCCTTGTTACTCCGACGCTAACGCCATTCAGCATCACCCTTGTTACCCCGACGCCAACGCCGTTCAGCATCACAATGGCCACCCCGACACCGACAACCATAGAATTTGACGGCGGAGGGATGATACCCGTAGAACTAATAGGGGTAGAATATTCCGATTACATATATGTAGCGGAAGAATTTGAACTTATGATAATCGTCCCAGACCACCTGACTTTAAGTACCCCTGACGATAGGAAGCCGCAACCAGTAGACCTTTACATGAAGAAGAAAGAGCCTGGTCAGCTCCGTGGCCTCTTCGACAACTCCTTTTTTGAAGTTAGCGTGGAGGTCGGCATATGTTTTAAGTTTCCAGACGTTTCCCTCAATATCTTCTTGGATGTTGACTTAGAAATTCTTGGGATCCGTAAGCCTGATATTATCCGTCTTGAGTACCCAATTTTGGGACTACCTTCACAAGCGGTGGGCCTTGAAGCCGGAGATGTAGGGGCTTATTCATTTGCTGTTCCTACCAAGCCGCCTCGAGGTGACTTTGAGAGCTTATCTATCGGTGAGTGGAATCATATAGGCTCATATAATATCTATGCCGTTAGCGAACCAAGTGTTGTTGCTTTGGGCATACCCCTTGAAGAGATAACCATTGGGAAAGTGGTCTCTTTAGAGTAATTCTTGGAGATAAGGCTCACCACTGTGGATGCGAACTCCCATATGACCCAACAGTGCATTTCGTTCAATCAGGTTGCTTCGCGATACCCAGCGAGGGCGGTGCATCCGGAGTATGGCTAGAAGAACCACTGCATAGCGGCCAACGCTAACTAGACAGGGGAAAAAGGAGGCAAAAGGGGTTGTCTAGCGCCCGGTGTCTAGTATCTGGACTAGACAAAAGGTGAGGTTATCGGCGGTAGCCTTTGTGCATTGGCTTAGCGCCGACTAAGTGAGGTTCTTTGGCTCCATGAAAACGATCGAGCTAAACAAACAGAAAGGAAGCTATTTTTGGCTGTCTAGCGTTGGTTGTCTAGCAGCTTTTCGAAGCTGTTAGCTTCCTAGACAGCTGTCTAGTTTGTCTAGTTTTTGTCTAGCTCCAGCTTCAATCAACTAAACAGAACTAAACAAAGTGAAGCTGGACAGAGCTAGACAGTTGTCTAGTTCCGTTGGTGGATTTTCGAGGTTGGAGCCAGTGGATTTGACCCACTGAAGATTCTAGGGTTGTCTAGCAGCTTTTCGAAGCTGTTAGCTTCTTAGACAGCTGTCTATAATGTTCAATCCAGCACAAAGATAGGCTGGGCCGTATTGGGAAAAATGATGGACGCGCGCTCAGGCCACCTCCAGAAAACGCCCAGATTTTGATCTCAGGTCCTCGTTTTTAGCTTCGGGCTGAAGCTGACGGGGGCTTGAAGCTGAGGAAGGCAAAAAGAGAGACCTAGATCCCGACAGGATCTAGGTCTCTCTTGCTCTATGGCCCTCAATTGTCAAGCTACGGGCTCGTACTCAGCTTCGAGCACCAGGTCGAGCTCCACCTGTTTCGGAGCTCTAGCCTTGGCCTCTTCCTTGGCCTGCCTCCTCTCAGCCCTTCTCTTTTCCAGCCGCCTCTTCACCTTGACGTTCCAGAGCCACTGCCTGAACTCGGTGAGCATGCGCAGCTCGTCAGCCTCCAGGTGATCCCTACGGATATCCTCCGGCATCGCCTCGCCCTTGTACTGGGTCATGGCGTACATGTAGATGCGCACCCACTCCGAGCTCACCGGCCTCTCCAGAGTGACGGTCATGAGGTAGGCGCATACCTCTGGCCAGGTGGCCACGCCATCCTCCCCCTTCATCAGCTGCCCCAGGCGATAAATGGTTATATCACTCTTGAGAGTCTCCGGGATGGTGTCTGCCCACCCGCCTGGCCACACAATGATGGGGTCTGTCAGGGCTCCGATAAGATCGGAGTCGATCTGCTTCTCTATCGGGTTTTCCACTTCACCCCCTTTCTTTTGGCTTGTCCCAGCCTTCTCTTAGGCCGGCTTCAGGGAAATACCATCGCTGCCAGTCGGCATAGCTTGGTCGCAGCAGCAGCCGGCCGCAGTTCTGGCACTCCCACATGGTTTTTCTCTTGTTGTCCATGAGGAAAGTCATAGGTTCCCCACAGAGGCAGGTAGGCTTCTCCATATCCTGTCTCCTTTCTATCCTAGGTTTAGCGTTGTCTGCACCGGCGGACGTCGGCGCTCGCATTGGGCCAGCCAGCGCTCGTGTTCAGCTCTCTGCTCAGCGCCCACGTCGGTGATACCCTCGATATCAGCGCTGACCTGGCCATCCCTTACGCTACCGATGAGCTTGCTATACCAGTTAAACCGCCAGTATCGTTCACGGTCGCTGCCGGTCATCAGCTTTAGAGTGAACGGTCTGGTCCATGGCCCGGGCATTCCTCCTGGCCCTTCATAGATATCTGCTTCCAGGGTAAGCTCGCCATCGACCTTGTAGCGTCGTGCGTTGGTGTAGAGGTAGCAGTCGGCGTCAAAGTCCTTGTGCAGCCCCCACAGCCCGTTGTGCTCCACTTTCGGCAGAAGTGAAAGCAGAGCCTCAGCGCTCTCCAGGAGATCCTCCACAGGACAGTGATCGACGTCGCCGTAGATGCCGCCCGTCTCCAAGTCAATCTCTACCGCCCCTGGCTTTAGCTTGGGCACTCTAATCACCTCCTTTCTAGGCATACCTCGCGCATCAAAAAGTTGGCGCTTGGCAACAATTATCCTGACGATTCGCGCCTAATTATTGACAGTTGTCAACTTTTCCTAGACCAGGTGAGCGCTGCTTCATCTCGGCAGGCAAATTTGCCCACCACTGCTCTACGCTGAGGATATCGGTGATGATGTGCTCATCCCCGATATCGACTGTCACGGCGGGGAAGCCGCTTCTGTGCTCCTGGATAGAGAGGGGGAGGCCCATTTGCCATAGGGTATTGATTCTCAGATATACCGCCTCCTTCTCCTCATCGGAGCTGCCCCTGATATCCTCCCGTTTCATCAACATCACCCCCTTTCTGGGCATAGGTTCCCCTTCCCGACTAGCCAGGTCGGGCCTCTTAGAGCTGCAATTCAGCCTGGGGCACAGCGTTTCGCTCCCTCTCGACAGCATCGGCGGGTATGGCTTTCCTGGTGGACTCCACCCGATTCCTGAGCCTTCGAAGCGCATGTTCTAGGTCACTCTCAAGCCCACTCAGCTTCTGGTCGAGATACTGTGGAAGGTTGCGGCCTTGCCTCGCCATCCTGACCTCGGCTAGAGCTT
>Ga0209979_1001539_pt1 | contig 24969 bp, 17 predicted proteins | sample AnhtaG_FD_183114 | JGI IMG/M metagenome (GOLD analysis project Ga0209979, IMG submission 183114) | Deep subsurface microbial communities from Anholt, Denmark to uncover new lineages of life (NeLLi) - Anholt_01485 metaG (SPAdes) (version 2) | ecosystem: Environmental > Aquatic > Marine > Oceanic...
ACATGGTCTGCGACCTGAATAAAGACAGCGAGATTGTCGCGGACGGCAAAGTGATTTATCGCAACGGGAAATTCACCATTTAGAACCGGTAAACAGCATAAACAAAAAAGGCCGACGTCTCTAAGGCATCGGCCTTTTCTGTCTTGCATCTTGGCCTACGGGGACTGAGGTGGCGGGCCACCCATGAAAAGATAATCAACCAGGTAGATGATGTCACCCACGTTAATTGCAAAATTAAACTGTGCATCGCCGGATTGAATCGTCACCGGAGCAGGCCCGCTGCCAAACAGGTAGTTCACCAGGTAGCATACATCAGCAATGTTGATGGACTGTCTATAGTCGGCGTCGCCTCTGATAATTGCCTTGGTCCCAATTGTCCCGGAATAGAATACTGGTTCGTAGCTGAGGGCATCGGAGCTTAGTTCGAGCGAGTAAGCCTCTTTCATTGTATCGACCTCGTTGGTCAAGTCGCCGAAGGCATAGGGGTCAATAGTAATATATATCTTCAAGACTTCACCGGAGCCGGTTGCTAGGGGCGGTGAGCCGCCGCCATTGTCGGCAACCAACTTGACAGTGTACTTGTCATGGGAAGGATCAAAGGTGAGGTACTGAAGCCTCTCAAAATAGTCGGTGCGACTTCCCAGCGTGACCGAGTCAAGTGACATCTCCATCAAAGGGGCCGTCTCATGCTTGAAGGGGATGACTAAGAAGTCCAGCTCTTGTGAATTCACCACGTCAACCGACATGACGACCTGCTCTCCGGCGAAGGCTGAATCAGGTCTGAATCTGACCGTGTCGGCCAACAAAATGATGTAGGCGTTTTTTTCATTGGTAATATCGCCGAACTCGGTTTCAATAGTCAGTGAGACGTCAAACGCACCGGGATTAGTATAATAGTGGGAGGGGTTCTGTACAAAAGCAGAGTCACCATCGCCAAACGACCAGGCCCAGCTCGTAGGAGTCACCGAAGAACTGTCATTAAATTGGATTGTCAAAGGCGCGTAGCCGAAGGTTACGTCGGTATAGAAGTTGGCGCCCCAGCCCAACGCTGCATTAAGGTCAATAATGCCCCAGCCATAGGCGTTGTTCGGTGCGGCCGCGTTATCAGCGGTCTCCATCAAGGCTAAACGAATCATCTGCGGTCCAAAGTCCGGTCGAGCCTGAATCAGCAAACAGGCGGCGCCGGCAATGAGAGGCGTCGACAGGGACGTGCCGTTGGCGGCGCCGTAGCTGTAGTCTGACGAGGCCGTGGCGCAGGCCGTGGAGACCCCCCGGGCACAAACTTCCGGTTTGGTCCGCCCATCGTACGTTGGACCCCGTGACGAGAACGACGCGATCGTCCCTGAAGAATTAACTGCGCCCACTGCCAGCATGTCAAAGGCATCGGACGGCGCCAGGAGGGTACCGGTGCCAGGGCCGCTGTTGCCCATGGAATTGCAGACCACAATTCCCAGACCGGCGGCGGTATTGGCGGCCAAAGTGATGGTAGCGGTGTTGCCGTCCAAGTCTTCGTATGTGTACCAATCAGAGTAGCACAGGGAGGAGGTTACCACGTCAGCCCCCAATGGATCCGCCCACTCCAGAGCGGCCACCCAGTTGTCTTCCTCGACTGGCGTTTCAGAGCGCATATCTTCAGTTTTGGCCAGCAGGAAGTTGGCCTTGAAGGCAGGGCCGTATTGGACTCCATCCTTATGTCCACCGGAAGTGGACCAGATATACGTGCCATGGTTCCACTGATTAGACTGGTCTTCCGCCTCATTGGCAGTGTTGCCGTCATTGAAAACAAAATCCCACTCGGCCAGCACTCGGCCCTCAGCGTAGTGCGGCGCAAAGACCTCATGAGATTTGCGGTAGCCGGTATCGAAGATTGCCAGGGTGACTCCTTCGCCGTGGTAACCTTTGTCGTGAACAGCCGGCACGTTGATCTGCTGAAGCTGCGCATAGGAGTTGCCGTAGTCAAGGGCGTCAGGCGCCAGCGACTGCCGATCGGGCAAATCAAGACGAATAGGCTCGACCGTTTCCGGCTCGCTCCTGAAGCTGGCCACCGGCCTAATCTGCAAGACGAACGGCAGGGCGCCGATCTCGTCAAGTTTGTCAGGAGAAATCTCAAAGCTGGCGGCATTCAGCCATCGGGAAGTCCGTCGGTGTTTCCCTCCCAGGCTGATGACCTCGTCAATGTAATCTTGCACCACCGGCAGGTCGGCAAATACCACGTGGTCCATGCCGACTTTGGCCCGTCTTTTCATAACCTTCTCGCTGAACCTGACGGAGACAGTTTTGGCGCTAAACTCTTCCTTGGTGAAAACACCCTTATCGGTGAAGAAGACCCAGACCTTGGCGGTCTGGCTGTCCTTTTGATTGAGGAAACTTCTTACGTTAGCTGAAAGGGCCTCCGGCCCTTTTTTCAGAATAACCGGCTCGTCAGTCAAAAATGGAGGGGCATTTTTGGCCGAGGTAAGGGCGGTTATCATCAGTAGCAGGATTGAAGCTAAGATAAGCGGGTACAGGAAACGTTTGCTATGACCTTTCATTAAATAATCCCTTTCGCTGAGGATTGTTAAACAACTCTTAGTATCGTAAGGCATGTACCTCTTTATAAAGTAGGCAGATTTCCATATTTGTCAACACCAAATTGCCTGCCTCCCACTTGTGTGGGAGCCTTCCCATACATTTGAAATCGGACAGGCCGCCAAATTGTTCCCAATCTTCACTCTGCCCGCCGGCCTTTTCCCGCTAAGGTTATATCGGACAAGGTGATTTCCCCAGCGGACGCGCTGCCCGGCGCATTTCTCAGGGAAAGGCACAGCTTATGCTGAATCAGCCAGTGACACCGGAGGCCTAAGCGTCTGGAAGGCATATTAGAACAGCAGAGGTTACTGTTGACCGCCTGCTGAACTGATGAAGTAAGGTGGTGAAGAAGATGAAAACCAGGTTCTGTTCAACTGGCGGCATCACTCTAATCGAGATGCTGATCACGGTAGTGATCATTGGAATTGTCTCGACTATGGCCGTGCCTCGATTCCAGGCCGCCTGGGAAAAAATCAAGATCAGAGGCGCCGATCGGGATATTGTTTCCACCATTCGTCTGGCCCGGTCGATGGCTATCACCGACAAGAACCTATACGGCGTCTACTTTGACGGCAACGGGCAGACCATAACCCTGTTCAAAGACATTGTAAATCCCAGCTCCAGTACGTTTGAGACGGGCGATTCCGTAATCCGAGTGGATAGCCTCCCATATGAGTTCACCTACCTGGGGACCGAAATGTCGGATGATGTTCTTGTTTTCCGACCCAACGGTTCGGCCAGCTTTTCCGGCATCGGTAACATTCATGCCATGGCCAGCACCCAGAGTATTATGGCAATCCTGACTCACAACGTACTGGCGTCCACCGGCCGAATTCTGTCCTGTTCAGCCTACTATTAGGGACATTCCTCATTTCCTAATCCTCCGGCAGGCCTCTCCTTTTCGGGAGAGGCTCTTTTTTTCTTTCTCGGCAGCTTACAGCCGTCGGTGCAATTTTCTTAAAGGGTTATCCCTCAAAGACCGATAACTATTCTGACACGTTTGGGTTGGAGCGTAATTGCTCGTTCTTGCCCAGAAATAGACATTTTTACAGCATCGTCCTTAAATGGCAGTCAATAATGCCGATAGATGAAGCATAGCAAAAAGGCGTGAATTCTAAGCAAAAAGAGAAGTTATATGTTATTCTCACGCAAAAGTAAAAGCACTGTCGGACTGGATGTCGGCGCTTTCTCGATCAAGCTTGTAAAACTGGATCATACCAAGTCAGGTCAATCTATCGCCGCCATAGGCATCCGTGAGCTGCCCCCGGAAGCGATTGTTGCCGACGAAATCCGTGACCGGGAAGCAGTCATATTCAATATTCAGTCGCTGATTGACCAGACCGACCACAGGATCAAGGACGTGGTGGTGTCGGTTTCCGGGCATGGCGTCATAACGGATCGCTTCACCATCGACAAAAAAACCGGGGCCGAAGCCGAGCAGGCTATCCTGTTCGAGACCGAGCAGCGGGCGCCTTTCGATGTGGAGGATGTCAGCCTTGACTACCACATTATTAAGGTCGACGAGGAGATCAACAAGATGGATGTTCTGCTGGTGGCCGCCCGCAAAGAGTACCTGCAAACGTTTCTGGAGTTGATTACGGATTGCGGCTTGCGACCGGTAATCGTCGATGACGACGCCTTCGCCATCTACAACGCCTATGAAAATAACTATGACGTTGATCCCTCGCGGGTGACGGCGCTGGTCAATGTCGGCCATGACGTGACTAATGTTACTTATATCGCGGACGGGTTCTATCAAACCACCCGTGATGTTTCGGCGGGCACGCGGGAAATCTACAACGCCATTCAAAAGGAATTCCGATTAAACCCGGAGTTGACCGGCAAGACAATCAAAGGGGAAATGTCCGACTCAATTGACCAGGATATGCTTAAGGCTACCATTATTTCGGCTACCGATGAGCTCACCTCCGGTATTGAATTGGCCTTTTCCTATTTCAAGTCCCAGGCAAAAGTGGATGCCATTGACTGGCTGGTTCTCTCCGGCGGCGGCGCCCTGGTGCCGTATCTTCCGGAGTTCTTGCAGTCGAAGCTCAACGTACCCTTGGAAATAGCCAATCCCCTTCGCAAGGTCGACTATGATCCGGAGCTGTTTCAGTATCTCCAGCCGGAGAAGATTGCTCCCCTGTTGACCGTTCCAATCGGTCTGGCAATGCGGAAGGTGAGGTAAAGGTCCTATGATAGAGATAAACTTACTTCCCAGAGAGTATCTCAAGAAGCCCTTCAGTTTTGCTTTCGGCAAAACGGGACTATACGCCGTTGCCGCTGTGGCTGGTATTACCCTCATGCTTATCGGTGTCACGTTTTACCAGATACACCAGTTGAATACACTCGAGGACAACATTGCCAAAGCCCGGCAGAGGGCGGCGATGCTTGAAAAGGACATCCAACTGGTTGACGCCCTGATTGATGTAAAAGACAAGATTACCAGCCGGATGGTGGCGGTGGAGCGCCTTGACAGTTACCGGTCAGCCTGGGTGAGAATCCTTGAAGATATGGCCAGGAATGTACCGGAGTTTGTCTGGCTGGGGCAATTCACGGAGGAAGCACTCAAAGATAGCATCGCTCAACCAAGTCAAGAGGGGAACGAACAAAAGACGGAACAACAGCCGGCCGTCGCCGCCGCGCCTACCGTGCATAGCGCCGAGGTCAAGGGCTATGCCTTTACTCTGAATGCGCTGGCGTCGTTTATGATTAAAATGATGCGTTCAGATTACTTTGATGAGGTAGAACTGGTCTCGAGCGATGAAGTCAAATTCCAGGATCACAAGGCCTACAATTTCATTCTCACGTGCAATCTGCACTATCTGTCGGATGAACATTTGCGAGATCTGATTGCGCAGGCCCGCCCCACTGGCGGCTCCCCAAAGGGGACGACCAGCCATAGAAGTTTGAACTGAGGAAGAGACACCATGGACTTCAAGGATGCAAAAGTACAGAAGATTGCGCTGGCGGCCCTGGCCTTTTTTATCGTCGTCTACTTCTGGCATTCCCGGTTGTACACCAGTTACGACAGCCAGATATCATTAAAGAGCCAGGAGTTTGAGACGATCACCACCAATCTGAGAAACGTTGAGATGAAGGCCAAGTCGCTTGACGCGCTGCAGGTGGAATATGTCGATCTTGTCGAGCGCTATCACGAGATCGAAGCCTTGCTTCCGGAAGTAAAACAAATTCCCTCACTCCTGGTCCAGCTTCACACCGCCTCATCACTGACCGGGACCAAAATTACCCGGATCCAGCCTCTTCCCCTCAAGTCGGAAGAGTTTTACAATGTCGCTTCGTTTGAGATCGAAATGACCGGGACCTACCATGATTTCGGACGGTTCATCGGTTATGTGGCTAATTACCCCTTTATCGCCAATATCTCGGATATGGCGTTAACCTCCCTCAACGTTGCTATCGGGAAACCCGCCGTTGAGAATGTCGGTTTGGAAGAAGTGAAAAGAAAAGAAACCATGTCAGCCGTCTTTATTCTTTCCACTTATTTCGTGAGAGAAGGCGAACGGCTTCAGGAGCTTGCCCTGTAGGAGGTAGACAGATCAATGAGAATTACAACCAGTCTCATATTCGCGGTGATGTTGCTTGCCTCGGGGCAGGTGTTGGCGTCACAGGTAAGCGACGTGGCGCTGCATTACCAGGACGGTTCTACCGTGGCCCGTATCGACATCAAGGGCCCGGTTCGCTTCACCCATCAGACCGAGGAGGCCAAGGATGGCAAGCCGTTCCGGGTTATCGTTGATGTCCTGTCCGCTATACATCACCTGCCGGCGAAGGACTTTCTTTCGCTGCCGGAATGTCCCGTTGTGAAAATTCGCACCAGTCAGTACTCAGTCAAGCCGGAAAAGGTTGTTCGCTTGGTTTTTGACATGGAAGAGGCAACTTTCTACCGGGTGGACTCTGATAATAATTCGATAACCTTATTCTTCCCCGATAAACAGCGCCGGAAGTTTGCCGGTTGGTCTTCAGCTACATATACGGCCACTTCCGGGGTCGCACAGAAAACGGCAACAGAGACACCGGACCGGTCAAAAGCTGTAGCCTTGACCACTCAGGCTGCCAAGTCCAAGAAATCGGTGGTCGAACTCAATCAAGCTATTGATGAAGACCGGTTGTCGAGCCTTGCCGGGGAACCTGCTTCAGTATCAACAACTGTTGAACCGGCCAAAAAAGAACCGGCGCTAACTATCGATGAGCAAAAATCAACCGCGCGGATAAAGTCCCAGACTGAAAGAGCTCCTGCGGTTCCTGAAGCCCGACAAGTGCCGGTGGTGATCGTTGATGTTCCCTATGGTCCGGAGTTTGACGAGAACCTGCTGAAACCGCCGGTTTCGGAGCCTGTTGGGGACGTTTCGAGGGTGGCGAAAGATCAGGCAGATGAACCGCCAACAGTCCGTAAGGACGAGCCAGCCGCAGAGAAACTGGTGGCTGCGCCTGCGGAGCGAGAACCCCCTGCCGAAAAGAGACCGGCCGTCGACAAACCGGTCGCTGCTGCCGACCAACCGGGTCCAGCGCTCGCAGTTGCAGACAATCAAGACAAGCAAAAGTTGGTCAAAAAGAGCGCGCAAAAGAAGGCAACCACAACCCCGGATAAGGCTATTGATCAAAAGAAGGCCGGGGAAACCCAGGATTCTACTGCTACAATAAAAGACAAGAAGGATACCGATAAGAAACCCTCGACCTCACGCTTCCGTCGCAGCCCGACGCGCCCGACCAAGATTAAAGGGACGCTGGTGGCGGAATTTCCCAAGAGGCTGGTCATAAAGTACAAGGCCCAAGGTTCCCGTGATCCGTTCGAAACCCTGATTAACGAAGCCAAGACATATAACAACCCAATTGAGAAGAAAATACCCAATGTCGAGGGATTGGAGTTGGTGGGCATTTTAGAATCGGAGGCCGGTGCCAACAGCGCCCTGTTTGAAGATAAGAATGGATACGGCTATATCCTCAAGGAAGGTGACAAGGTTCGAAAAGGATATGTTCTGCGTGTTGAACACGACCGTGTTTACTTCCAGATATTCGAATATGGGTGGAGCCGTACAGTGGCTTTGAATATTGACGAAGATTGACAAAGGAAGGTGTAGATGATGGCGAGGAAAAGATACAACAAGCTGCTGCTGATATTGGGATTGCTCGGGCTTGTCACGGCCTTTCTGGTGCCGGCAATCGCCGAGGAAAAGCCGGATCCGACCACCCCGATAAAAAACCTGCAGTTCCAGTCGGCTGACATCCAGTCGGTTCTGACGTTTCTGGCTGACTACGGCGGCGTTAACGTGGTGATTGCTCCGGAGGTCAGCGGCACGGTGACGATCAAGCTCAGTAATGTCATGTGGCGCACGGCCATGGATATCATCGGTCGGACCTATGATCTTGCCATCGTCGATGAGGAGGACGGCTACATCCGTGTTCTTCCGGCTGAGATGTACCGGAAAGAAGTAATGGAGCAGGAGAAACACAAGCTGGCGCAACGTCAGTTGGCTGAATTGGATACCAAGATTGTCAAAATCTCCAACTCAACCTCAGACGATATAGTGAAGGCCGTTCAATCACTCTTGACGGATCGCGGTCAGGCGACCAGTGATCCGAGATCGAATTCTATCATTCTCCAGGAAGTTCCAACGAACATAGTCAAGGTGCTGGAGTTTATTGCTGAACTGGACAAACCAGCCCGTCAGATCAAGATTTCCACACAGCTTCTGGAAATCTGGTCAACTGACTTAGAAGAGATGGGCATCAGCTGGACGGCTCAGGGAACATATGCGACTGAATCGGGCCGCGAGTTTCCCCAGAAAGGTGAGGTGACGCCAGAGATGCCTGTCGACCCTGCCGGCCGGTATTCCGTGACCGCTTTGCAGCACGGCTGGTCAGTCAACGCCTTTATTGAGGCGATTGTAACCAACCGCAAAGGCAAGATTATCGCCCACCCTGAGATTACGACCGTCGACAACAAGGAAGCCAGGATTCAAATGGGACAGAAGATCCCGGTCAAGCAGTTTGACGAATCCGGAAATGTCGTGATAAAGTTTGAGGAAGTCGGCACAATTCTAACAGTCACCCCCCACATCACCGCCGAGAATCAAATCCTTATGAATCTGAAGCCGGAGCGGTCAACCTATGAGTTTGATCCCAACGGTATCATCATAAACACCAGTAATGCCTTGACGAATGTTATCGTTTCCAGCGGTCAGACGGCTGTCATCGGTGGGCTTACCACTGAAGATGAGGTGGAAAGCGAAGTGGGGGTGCCGTTGTTGAAGGACATCCCGCTTCTGGGACGGCTTTTCAAATCCACTAACAAACGCATGGAAAGCCGTGACCTGGTGATCTTTGTCACGCCGACCATCGTTGATGAGGAACTGGCTCAGGGCCGCTGAGGCGGCTCAACAGCGCGGCCGATACCATGTTGGCTCGATAGCGAAAATATCAGGGAGAAGCAGGAGAAATCATGAAGAAACACAACGCGATACATTGTGCAGCCATAGCCGTTACGGTAATCAGCATCGCGATCTTGGTCATGATCGGCTGCTCATCAAAGAGCGTCCTGGAGGAAATATCGGAAACCACCACCGTTTCGGTCACAGCCAGCCCGGATTCACTCAACACCGGCTCTACGGCGGTCATTGAGGCCACGGTTGCAGATAATGGTGTCGGGCTGGCCAATCAGATTGTCACCTTCAGTGTCAATCCTTCAGATGCCGGGTATTTCACGCCGGCAGTAGATACGACCGATGCCGACGGCATCGCCGCCTCAGTTTTCTCAACAACGACGTCCGGGACGGCCACGATTTCAGCCAGCCTCAGCGGTGCCTCCATTAGTGGTACGATTGGAATCAATGTGACGGGGACCCCGCAGACCGGTTCCGGAAATATCGAAATCACAGTTTCCCCCAGCCTCCTTCTGGCCAATGGCTCCGACACCTCGGTCGTTACCATTACGGTGCGGGACGACACTTATCAACCAGCCCCTGACTCCACTCTGGTGAAAATTACCGTAGGTGAGAAGTTTGTCGATATCGACGAAAACGGCTACTGGTCGGAGGGTATCGATACGTTGGTTTTTGATGCCAACGCCAACGGCCAGTGGGATGCTATTGGGTTGATTCCGTCAACCGCTTTCACCGCCGGTGGAGCGGGACAGGCCGTGGTGAACTACATCGCGGGCAGCGATGCGCTAACAGTTTATATCAAGGCAACCGTGGATGATAACGGTATTCAAGGCAGCGCCGACAGATCTATTCAGCTTTCACCGGATGCCTCGATCAACTCCATATACTTAGCTTCCGACTCAATTAACTTAGTAGTTAAACAGACCGGCGGCATCGAATCGGCATTGTTGTACGCGACCGGTTATGATATTAATGCCAACGCCGTGCCAGAAGGCTTGACGATTAACTTCATCATTACCGACGGCCCTGGTGGTGGTGAACATCTCGGTACTGTCGGATATGGGCCATACACGGCTGTCACCAACAGTCAGGGTATTGCCACGGCGTCGATCCATTCGGGGACCGTTTCCGGGACAATCCGCATCCGTGCTTACGCTGACACCGTTTTGTCCAACGCTACGCAGGTGATGGTCTCGTCCGGACCGCCGGCCTACATTGTAGTCGGTTCCGAGTTCTGTAATATTGACTACTGGGATGATGTCGGTGAGAAAGTCGAGATTATCGCCGTCGTTTCAGACATATATATGAATCCCGTAAACGATTCTACAGTCGTTTATTTCACCACTGACGAAGGCACTATGAAGTCCCATGAAGAACGCACGCAGGACCTGGAAGGAATAGCCTCAACGAAGTGGATTTCCGGTACCAACGTACCGACCGCCGACGGCCAGGTGCTGGTCATTGCCGAAACGGCAGGCGGTACCGTGACCGATACCGGTATGTTCTTCAACTCTCACGTTCCCGATACTCTGATCGTCGTTGGCGTTCCGTCCTCGATGCCGGCCGATGGTATCACCAAGGCGGTAGTGTTTGTATCTGGTTACGATTTTAACGGCAATCCGGTCATCGGCGGGACGACCTTCAAAGCCGACGCCACCTATCTGAACGTGACGGGAGGTTCACTGGAGGATGGTTGCTACTCGGCGTCGGATCGAGTGAAAATCACCTCCGTCACCTTGCAAGTGGACAATTCACTTACCGGTGGCAACGACGATGGTATTGGCGCTTACGATGTTGTTTACTACTGGTCAGGAGCCTGGGCTATTTCTACCTTCAATGTTGCCCTTACTACCAGCGATGCGTACAGAGACGACTGCACCATTAATGGAGCGTCCTCAGCCAGCCCGGGCGAAGCGGTCTACTACAGCGTCACCATAAAAGACAGATTCGACAACCCGCTGGGAGATCACACGCTTAACATGATCGCTTCCGGCGGCGTGGTTTCCGGGGCTACTCAGGAGACAGACGGCTACGGCGAGGCCAGCGGCTTTATCTGGACAGCTCCGGCAACACCTGCCACCTATACTATAACAGTTACTGATACCGACCCCAGGGGCGGTGGGATCACCCTCACCAAGACAGTCACTGTTGAGTAAGGTACGTGGCTCTACAATTGCATTGAACACTAGTGTAACCGCCGGGGAGCGCCCCCGGCGGTTTTTTTTGTTCTTCAGATGTGTAGGTCTTGTTTCTTGCCCCACCCAAGGCGGGTTTGCGGAACCCGACCTGCATCACTACTTGAAAGAAAGCCGCTTGCGGCCTTTTCGCTTTGCGGGGGGACGTTTTGCGCATACATTAAGAAGATGGCGGCAGCTATACGAACACAAACACGCCCAGGCGCTACTACCTACTCAGCTTTTGAGAAGGTGGCTCGCCACCAACCCGAACGGATAGCTCTCAAGGCAAATGGCGGCCGCGGACGTAGCTACACTTATGGCGAGATACGTACAATCGTTGAGCAACTGTCCTTGGGCCTGTCACGAGGGGAATATACAAAAAAAGCAGAAGTAGGTCTCCTCTCGGAAAATCGCCCGGAATGGGGAATCGCGTATCTGGCTATACTGGCTGCCGGCAAAACAGTGGTGCCGATTGATGCCAACCTCAAGGGAGACGAGGTCTCTTTTATAATTGATAATGCCGGGTTGGATATCATCTTTGCGTCCGGCCGCTTTGAGGATTTGTTAAAGACGCTGCACGTGGATATCGAGGTCTTCTCTTTTGAGGATGACTCGCCCGATAGTTGGACAAGGCTCACATACTCGGAAGGTCAGACTCAGAGAAATCGGATAAACAAAACAGCGGTCCTGATATATACCTCCGGAACAACCGGGGTCCCAAAGGCGGTGGAACTTACACACGAGAATATCCTGGCCAATCTCCAGGGAATTGCGTCAGCCCTCCAGTTTGACCAGAACGATACCTTTCTATCCGTCCTGCCCCTGCACCACACCTTTGAAACTACTTGTGGCTTTCTGACACCCCTCATATCGGGATCTACCATCGTGTATGCCCGGTCTTTGAAGTCAAAAGAGATTCTTGAAGATATTGCCTTCAACGCAGTGACCCTGATGTGCGGGGTGCCACTGCTCTTTGAGAAAATGTGCCATTCCATACAGCGGGGGATCGCTTCGGCGCCGGTAGGAAAGCGGTTACTGTTTCGTCTGCTCTATGGCCTTTCCTCGGTGGCCTGGTCGGTCGGTATCAGATGGGGCAGAGGCCTCTTTCGCGGTCTCAGAAACAAAGCCGGTCTGGGCACTATCCGTATGTTTGTCTCCGGTGGCGCAGCGCTGCCGCCAAAAATCGCTCGTTTTTTCAACCTCATCGGGTTCGATTTTGTGCAGGGGTATGGGATGACTGAATGCTCTCCTGTTATCTCTGTCAACCGGCCTGACGACGTCAAATTCGGCTCGGTCGGGCCGCTGCTTGAGAATATAGAAGTCAGGATTGATAACTTCGACCAAAGTGGTATTGGTGAGATACTCGTCAAAGGTGACAATGTCACCCCCGGCTACCGGAATAACCCGGAAAAGACAGCGGAGTTGATAATTGACGGCTGGCTGCATACCGGCGACCTCGGGCGGCTAAAGGACGGCCACCTCTGGATCACCGGTCGTAGTAAGAACATCATTGTCTCGGCCGCCGGGAAGAACATCTACCCGGAAGAGCTTGAAGAAAGACTGCTGGAGTCAAGCTGCATTCTTGAGGCCGTGGTATTCGGACGCAAGAAGCAAAACAAGCAAGGTGAAGAAGTACGCGCGTTAGTGGTTCCTGATCTCAAGCAGATACAAGCCGACTTTGGCATCCCTGAAGAGAATCCCGACTTGGAAAGGATTAAGGAAATAGTTGCGGCAGTGGTAAAGGACGTCAACGCCCATGTAGCGGGCTACAAGCGCATAGCCTCTTTCGACTTTCAGCTTGAGGAGTTGGAAAAGACGTCCACGAAGAAGGTGAAAAGATTCTTGTATAAGTAATTGGTGGAGCAGCACAGTAGGTCGGGTTCCGAATCCGTCAAAGGCGGATGAGAAACCCGACAACAGGTTAGGCAGCGAATGTCGGGGTTCTTGTGACCTCAATAAGCAGAACCGCTTCGGGTTCTGCACTACTTGAACTGTAAACGGAGAAGAGCCCTATTATGGTCAAAACAGAGGAAATACAACTCGAAACCAGCGGGCCGGGGGATATCATCGACATAACGTCCAAACTCGATGATGCCGTTCGCAAGTCCAGTCTTAGCTCAGGGACGATCACAGCCTTTGTGCCCGGATCCACCGGCGGTATCACGACTATTGAGTATGAGCCGGGACTACTGAAAGACCTCCCTGAGCTGATGGAAAAGCTCGTTCCGTCTGACCGACCCTACCAGCACGATGAAACCTGGCATGACGGCAACGGCTTCTCGCATCTTCGCTCCGCCCTGGTGGGGCCGGATATTACCGTCCCCTTTGCCGGCGGCAAGCTTATGCTGGGCACCTGGCAGCAGGTGGTCTTTTTGGAGTTTGACAACCGCCCCCGGACACGACGTGTCATTTTCCAGATCATCGGAGAGTAGGTGCTGACATGAGGTTTAAGACCCTCGAGCGTGTGGGCAGCAAGCTGCGTTTACTTGATCAAACGAAACTGCCTCTCCGGGTGGAGTATCTTGACCTTGACGATTACCGAGAGATCATTAAGGCGATAAAGCAGCTTAAGGTGCGCGGCGCTCCGGCTATCGGTATCGCCGCCGCCTACGGAATGGCAATTGCCGTCGAACAATCAAGGGACCACAGCCGAGAATATATTGAAAAGGTAGCGAGCCACTTCAAAGCGGCTCGTCCCACAGCGGTAAATCTTGCCTGGGCTGTTGACAGGGTGCTCGCCAAACTGTCCGTGAACGTTCCAGAGTCTTTAGAGGGGACGTTGTCCCTTATGGGGGGGGAGGCGGAGGCTATTCACGAAGAAGACCGCCTTCTCTGCGAGAGGATAGGCAAGCATGGCGCTGAGTTAATCAAAGATGGCGATACCATCCTCACCCACTGCAACGCCGGAGCGCTGGCCACCGGCGGCATCGGCACCGCTTTAGGGGTCATCTACACCTGCCGTGATCAGGGTAAGAATATAAAGGTCTTTGCCGATGAAACCCGTCCCCTTTTGCAGGGCGCCCGACTGACCGTATGGGAACTTCAGCAGGAGGGAATTGACGTCACCCTCATCTGTGATAACGTGGCCGGGATGCTTATGCACCAGGGAGAAATCGACCACGTGATTGTCGGGGCCGACAGAATTGCGAAAAACGGCGACGTGGCTAACAAGATCGGAACCTACTCAGTGGCGGTTTTAGCCGATCGGCACGGCGTGCCCTTTTATGTGGCGGTTCCCTATTCCACCTTTGACAATGAACTTGAATCGGGCGACCGGATTCCTATTGAGGAACGTTCCCCGGTGGAGGTGACCGAAGGTTTCGGAAAGCGCACCGCACCGGCGGGAGTCAAGGTCTATTCGCCTGCCTTCGACGTGACCCCGCACGAGCTGGTGTCGTACTACATCACCGATGAAGGGCTGAAGCCGGGGGGGAGGAAAAACTAAACGGGTGCCGGTGTTGTGTCCCAGAAATATATGCGCCTAGTCCTGTGCCCGGCGGGTCTTCAGACCCGACGGGAAAGCCATTGTCACGCGGGGCGATCTGAAGATCACCCCGCCACAGAATACGCAAGTTATTCTGCAAGTTATTTCTGATACGATACACTAGTAGCGAAGGAGCTGTCATGCGAGGTCGCATGACAGCACCCACAATTGGTTACCTCTTAGAACGCACCTTAGTATTAAGCAGTAGATATTGTATTTCACTCTCCACAACATCCCACTGAGAACCCGACGCACAGGAAATTATGAGACAGCCCGACAGGCCTCCGGGTCGGCCACCAGACTGGGTCGGACCTGGGCGGCCTCTCACCGTGCGCCAATCCCTCCTGAGAGGCGTACGCGAGAGAAACAATTCGTAACAAAAAAAGAAACGCCTGACAGTGCAATTCGTGCCGGGCGCTTCTGAGGAAAGACAAGAGAGGGAGTTATTTCAAAAGAATCATCTTCTTGCTATCGTTGAAGTTGGCTGCCTCCAGACGGTAAAGGTATACGCCGGAAGCCACCGGCAGTCCGTGGGTACTCCTGCCGTCCCATTCCACCGTGACAGCGCCGGTCTCGCTCGAACCTTGGTATTCGCGTACCAGACTGCCGGTGATATTGAAAATCTCCAGTCTCCACTCGGTCGACTGCGGCAGCCTGAAGCTGATGGTCGTGGTCGGGTTGAAGGGATTCGGGTAGTTCTGGTTCAGGGCAAAGCTGGTCGGCAGCCCGGATTCCTTGCCGGCAACTTGGTAGGGACTGCCCTGATAGTCAACAACTTCGGCTCGGATCAGCTTCAGTTGACCGTCGCCCCGACAGGGAATCTCGACCAGATCATTGATACCGGTGGGGATCAAGTTGGTCCCGATATTATAAATGAGTATCCTCAATTCGCCGTTTTCAATGGTCCACATCAAGTCCATCACCTCGGCGTCCGGGGCCAGTCGGGGTTCGTGAAGAACCAGGTCGCCGCTGATATCATAGACAAACAGAGCCGCTCCGATCGTGTTTACAGCCTCGGTAGTGATTGAAATAGCTTCGGCGTCATGGTCGGTCGACACGATGAGCTCCTCGGCATACGGAGCGATTTTTGGTATCGGGTTGGCATCACCGATGATGATCCTGATCAAGTACACCAGATCGCCCACGGTGAGCGTCATACCGTCGGCGTTTATATCGCTGGCGGCGATTTGCCCCTCTACATTTATTGTGAAAACACCCAGGCCATAGATAAAATAATTTGAAAACAGAACGGCATCGGCAATTTCGTTAGGAATACCATTCAGATTGATATCCCCGCGCTTATTGAAGGAGTCGGGATGGATAACAAGAATGCCTCCGTTGATGAATTCGATACACCGTATTGGCGCCGGATTGTCAACGCCACCGCCCTCAACACATGGATCAGGCGCTCCTAGGCCGTACGGGCGATCTGATTCAGGATAAGTAACGTCATCCATCTCATCCCAGATCAGCAGTGTTTCCGCGTTAAAGATTCTCAGGTCCACGTACAGATCGTTTCCGGTCGGGTCTGAGAAAACATTATCGCCGCAGTCAAACCACACGAAACTAATGGGAAGGAAATAACCGCCGAGATTCTGATCATTGGTCACCAGAAATTGCGTCACGATCAAGACACCATTGGGAGTCAGGGTCGAATCGGGTGGATGGTAGGGGCCATTGTTCGTCTCGGCCAGCCCCGCGAATCGGATAAGTCCGAGGTCAGCCGAAAAGTTGTAGGTGAAATATTCCCAGTCTTCTATTTGCGTGCCGGTGATGTGAGCCGACTGAAATGTCATCACGGAAACATCATAGTTCAAAAGAATATCAAAGCCGCCGATGGGGGTATTGGTTTCAATACGCAGATCCACTTCCTTCATCACACCGACCGGCGTGCACTCCCCGCCGTCGATGGAAAGCCTTACGCATACGTCGCAGTCATCCTTTTCCAGAATCTCAACAAGGAAGGAACCGACCGTGGTGTTGCAACTGTCGAAAGCTTCAAAGCAGAATTCGTAAACCCCAAAGCTGTCAGGAAGGAAACAGACCACGCCGCTGCTGTCGGTGATGTAGGTAAAGGTATCTGCGCCGCAGGTCATGGTGAGCGATACCGGCGATTCGACATCAGTAGCGTAGATAGTGTCTCGAATACATATCAGGTCGGTATCATCAAGGCAACGCTCGAACGTCTGGTAGTCCGGCAGGAACAATCGGGGGGGTTGATCTTGTTTTACGTTGATCGTTGTGTAGCAAGTGTCCGCCCCGCAGGGACCTTCGGCCGCGACCATGATCTGGTAGGTACCGGCCGTATCCACGGGGAAGCATACCTGGCTGTCAGAATAGGACCCGATAGGGTTCACTCTTATCTGCGAAACGCTGCCAGTCACGACAACCGGATAACAGAGCGTGACCGGTTCCACCAGGCACAACGTTGTATCAATCAGTTCCGGGCAAGTAATAACCGGTGGCTCCGCCACCGCCACCTCCAGTGTAAACTCACAGGTGTCAGTCCCGCAGACGGTCTTGGCAATGACGGTGATTTCGTAGGTTCCGCCAGACTCTATGCCGATATGTACAGTGTCTGTATTCGGATCGTAGTAGCCGATGGGTGGAGAGATTGTGATCTCGGCGTCATCGGGCGTAATCGGCACGAAAATGGGTACAGTGTCCGACCCGCAAATGGTATCGTACTGGATCATCTGCGGACAGAAGATAGTCACTGTGTCGCCCGGATTTACGGTCACCACAACCGTATCGGAATCGGAAGCGCCGCACTCGTCGGTAGCAGTGATGACAATCTCGAACGTTCCGAAATCGCCGGGCGTGAAACAGACCTGGTTGCTGTCAACAACTCCAAGAGAACATGTAATGCTAACAATGTTGGTCTCGGGATCGGAGGTAGTAAACGGTAGGCATATCTTGCTCAGGTCACACAGGGTGAAGGTGGTGTCATCGCCGGCGTCCACGACGGGCGGCCTGTTGAACTGGGCGGTCACGGTGAACATACAGGTGTCAACTCCACACTCCCCGTATGCCGTCATCGTTATCAGGTAGTCGTTCGTCTGCAGGAGAGGCACACAAACTTCCTGTCCGCTGAGATATGCCGGAGCGGTGACAGTAACTGAATCAACATCTGATGAGACCGTATATTGTCTGCAAAGTGTGTCAGGTTCGCACAGTACAACATCAGTATCAGACGGGCAGTCAATCTGCACGAAGTTCCCAATTTCCACTATGACGCATATCTCGGCAGTGTCCGACAGGCCACAGAGATCAGTGGCGATGATCTGAAGGCAGTAGCGTCCGGTGTTGTCGGGAGTGAAACAGATTTCGCCGGTCTGGGCGTCATAATAGCCGAAGGAAGTGGTCACAGCGTCAAGGTTGTCGTCTACATCGCCGATGTCGACCGGAATGCATATTTCCTCCGGAGCACACTGCGAGAAAATGGAATCTATCAGCTCGTACGAAATATATGGCGCGCTGTTGAGCATAACCTCTACGGCTATTTCATCCCAGTCGGTTGCCTCACAGGAATCAACGGCGGTCACGCGAATAATGTACGTTCCCGCCGTGTTGGCCGTGAAGCAGACCTGGCTCGCCATCGGATCGTAGAACCCACCCTCAACAATAACATCTGCCAGATTGTTGTCGACATCGCTGATGCCCACCGGCAGGCAGATATCGGCTGTTTCACACAGAGAGATGGTGGTATCCGGAGGCAGGATGACCAGAGGAGGGCTGTTACATTCGACCGTCACGGTGAACTCGCAGCTATAGGTGTTGCAGGGGGTGGTGACGTGAACCGTGATATGATTGGCGTTTGAGCACTCCGACCAGAAACAAATTGTCTGTGTCTGCGCATCATACCAGGTGCTTATTCCCCATACCTCCACCTCGGCGTTTTCTGGGATGCCGGAAATGGGCAAACAAAATGTGTCGACCAGTTGATAGGTGAAAATAGTCGTATCGTTCGGACACTCGATAGAAATCCCCTGATCCGTCTCGATGACTACCAGCGCCGTATCGGCCCCCATGTTGCCGCAACTGTCAACGGCGGTGACGATAATTTCATAATGGCCACTGTCGTAGGGGATAAAGCAGACCTTGCCGTTCTCGTAGTTGCCGCGATTCACCCAGATGGAGTCAATATCGTCGTCCGGGTCAAAGACATTCACGGTCAGACAGATTTCCTGCGGGTAACACAGGTACAACGTGCTGTCGGTCATCCCGCTCACCACCGGCGGGCTGTTGAGCACAACATAGATCGTCGTCTCACAGGTGTCAGCCGCGCCCCCCTGATCGGTGGCAATCAGGGTTATGGTATTGGCTCCCGCCATGGGCGTGAAGCAGACAGTATCGCCATGGAGCGTTCCGGGTGACGCGATGCACGAGGCCAGGTTGCCATCGGGGTCACTACAGACAAATCCGTCAACACAAATATCGGAAAGGTCACATACAAACAGTGTGTCATCACCCGGGCAGGTCGCCCTTGGCGGCCATGACGCCGGATCAGAAGGGACCGCCGGTGTACCTGCTATAGACGCTGCCTGGTTCCCTGAGCCACCAAGCGCTTGGGATAAAGCAAAAAACAGAATGAGTATTGCTGTGATGCTAATGAACCCTAAGCGTGCCATCTTTCCTCCGAATGAGGATCTCGTACTCTAAGGACAAAAGCCGCCCATAACGGCCCACATATTGTAATTGCGAACATTTATATCGATCGAGGCCATAGCGGCCCCTTTTGACGCAGAACTTGTCTTCGTCAAGCCACCCACAAGATTAGTATATATCGTGCAGTAAGCTGCTGCAGTACCTTGGCTTCCTACTATATGCACTTAAATATACCTTTCTCGCCTTAAAAAGTCAAGGCGAAAATTGTCTGATATGACCTTGATGCAAGAATTGGGCCGACAAGCCAAGATGTTGAATCCATTGAAGTTACAGCCTTTACTGCACAGGGTCTGCACGCGGATGTCCATTTTGTGAAGGCGGGTGTTCAAAGTATGTGCTATATTACTTATGCCAGCCTCAGACGAATGTATAATCAGCCGCAGATTCTGCGGTTAGTCAGGCTGATCTGGTCTCGGTCGGAGGGGGAAGTTTGGCAATACCGTGAGGCTGATGCCGAGGACCGGAAATCGTTATTAGATACATGACAGGAGGTTGCGCACTATGTTGTATCAACTGGGCACTGAAGATATAGAACCGAACCATTGGGTAGCCTGGGTATTTGAGCTTCCCGGTTGCTACTCGAAAGCTAGCAATCGAGAGGACGCTGTTGCCAACGCTCCTTTAAGGATTGCCGAATACTTTGAGTGGCTCTCCAGCCATAACTATAAAGCACCTCGTGTTGCTGAGCCAATTGAGGTAGAAGTTAGTGAATCATTCAACTCGTTTATAAGTGAAGGCGATTATATCGTCAACGCCTTCTTCAAGGACGATCTCCGTCTTTTGAGCCAGGACAAGATCGAACACGCACTGCGGCTTCTTGAGTACACCCGAAGTGATTTGTTACAAGTCGTTCAACAAATGTCCTCTGACCGACTTGATAAGCCCATACGCGGGGAAGTACAGGGTTCGATTCGGGGCATTTTGAATCACCTTGCCTGGGCAGAGTGGTGGTATTTTGACCGACTGAATTTAGCTTTCAAAGAGGAACAAATGCCGGACGACGTTATGAAAATGCTCGAAAAAGTACGGACCCACACACGTCGTCAGTTATCACAATTAGCTGGCAACACTACGATTACCGAATGTATCGGCGAGCGATGGTCCGCACGTAAAGTTGTGCGGCGGACTCTATGGCACGAACGCGCCCACACCCAGCAGATTATCAGGTATCTGAATCAGTGAGGCTTATTCCAACAGCCTCGTGGGCGGCATCCGCCTCAGGCGGATGCCCCGTCCTCGATTGAGCATAGTAGCATAGTAGGTCGGGTTCCGAATGGAGTCCGCCTTAGGCGAGTCGGAACCCGACCTACAAACGACAAGCTAAAGAATCATATAAGAGCCACCCTGTGGCCACTTCGTGGCCTACTTGTCGCCTCCAAGAATGACAGGCAGACTACCGGCGTCATTGCCGACAATGATCACTTTGGTATTCGGTGACTCGGCGATCTTCAGAGTTGCTTCAATACCTTTCCATCTGAGCAGGGACGGCGTTATACCGGCGCTGACGATATTTTGAAAGTCGGAAATCCCCTTCGCTTCGATGCGCTTTCTTTCCGCTTCCCGTTTCTCTTTCTCGATGGTGAACTGCATGCGCTGGGCCTCCTGGTCCATGGTCAGCTTGAGATTAATAGCCTTCGATATTTCGGGTGGGATTAGCACGTCGCGGATGAGGACATTTTCAATCTTGATGAATTTGTCAGCCATTGCGGAACTAAGCGCTTCGACTACCTCGCTTGCTATCTGTTCGCGTTTGGTGGAATAGATTTCTTCCGGCTTGTAGCGGCCTGCAATCGTGCGAGCGACTTCGCGAATAGTGGGAGCAATAGCGACGTTATAGTAGTTGGGTCCGATAGTAACCTGCAGGGAATCAAGCTTCGTGGCCAGCGGTCGGTAGAGGATGGAAACTTCCAACTTGATCGTCGCGCCGTCAGAGGAGAGGACAGTCAGAGCTTCCTTGTTCTCCCGAAGCTGGACTTTGTAGACGAACATGCTGTTCCAGGGAAGGTGCCAGGAGAATCCTTCCTGGTAAATCTTGCCGAATTCGGTCCCGTCTCCGAACTTGTAGTAAAAGACCCCCCGATGCCCCGATGGTATCTGCGTCCCGCAGCCGACCATCCCGAACGCCAGTACCGCGATGATAATCAGCGGCAACATCCCAAAACGTGTCTTAGGCATAATACCTCCTTGTTTGATTGTGAGTTTTGTCACTTTTTTAACATACCGTTCAAAGGAGAAATATTCAACAAAAACAGGCTTGGGCAAAAACGGTCGAAACGGAAGCCACCCATTAAGGAGTGCGATACGGGATACACCAGCCCCTCCTGTATTGAAACGAGGGCGGTGTCAAGAAGGTCTGCACAAAAACGATATTGTACAACCTGGGATTCGGTGACGGCGTTACAATAGTGTCTACCCAGTGTTGGTCGTCAATCCGATCCATCGCCTGCGTCACAAAGCCGCTCTTGGTTGCGCCCGTAGTGAGGTGGTAATAGTTTATAGTAGGGCCCGTTCGTGGGGAGACGTTGAAGGTCAATGTGTCACCGTTGTTAAGGTTGTTAATATCGTTAATGTGAACAAATGGCAGCGAAGACCCTGGCGCGTCGTAAGTGTATTGAGCCAGTGCTGCGGCCAGAGTCTGGGCGCCGTCAGCCGTTTTGACTGAGAGATTCACCGGCGCCACTGATGATCCAAGGCTGTTAAACCCACGCAGCAACCAGCCCAGGTACGGTTTGCTGTCATCCCCCAGCTTAACAAAATAACCGTAGCGTTTGACTAGCCGCTCTTGCCCGTCACTGAAGACACGAGTGGTATCATCGTCTGAAACCCTCACCGTGGTGACAAAGAAGCGATCGGTTACCGTGGCTACAGCAATATAATGGTGCCCCAGAGCTCCGAAATCGTAGGTCCGTGAGGTGTCTATAAAAACATCAATATCCCTCCAGATCGAATCAACGAGGTCCTGGTAGACGGAACTGTCATAGGGTAGCAGATACGGATCGTCGGGGATCAGGTCATGGGTGCGAAAAAGCTCCCGCCCTTCTTCAGTGAGAGCCAGGTATTGGATGATTTGCCCCTCATCGGTTATCACCGGAATCTCACGTTCCTCGCAACCGCAGAGGACTCCAAGCGTCACCGCCAGGATCAGCCACAGGCAAAGATTACAGCTTCTTTCTCTCATCATATCAGTGTTTCTTGCCAGCTAACGCTATCTTCGCTTGCGCTTGCCCTTTTTCATTTCCTGTTTCATTTGCGTGATTTCGTCCCTGATGAGGACCGCCGTTTCAAAGTCAAGGTTTTCGGCCGCCTTTTTCATTGCCTTCATCATAAAGGCCAATTGGTCTTCGCGGCTCATGCGAACGAAACTGCTCGGTTTCTCAAACGTCTTTTCATCAACCGTCTTGCTGTCGGCAAACTGGGTGGAGCGGAGAATCTCCTCGCGCGTCTTGTATATCGTCTCTGGATTTATATTGTGCTTCTTGTTGTAAGCGAGCTGCTTTGCACGGCGGCGGTCGGTTTCATCGATTGCCTTCTGCATCGAGTTGGTGATTTTGTCGGCGTACAGGATGACTTCGCCGTTTTTGTTTCGGGCTGCCCGCCCGGCGGTCTGGATAAGCGAGCGTTCCGAACGCAAAAAGCCCTCTTTGTCGGCGTCCAGAATCGCCACCAACGACACCTCCGGCAAGTCCAGCCCCTCGCGCAGAAGGTTTACGCCCACCAGCACGTCAAACTCCGCCAGCCGCAGGTCGCGAATGATGCCGGTACGGTCGATGGTGTTAATTTCACTATGAAGGTAGCGCACCCGCACCGCCAACTTGGCCATGTAATCGGTCAGATCTTCCGCCATCCGTTTGGTCAGGGTGGTGACCAGCACCCGCTCTCCTTTAGCCTGCCGCTTCCTAACCTGCTGGAGAAGATCGTCCACCTGAGTCGCCAGAGGCTTCACTGTAGTCACGGGGTCGAGAAGGCCGGTGGGACGTATGACCTGGTCAACAACAACGCCTTCCGACTTTTGCAACTCGTACTCAGCCGGCGTCGCTGAGACGTAGATCGTCCGGTTCATCAGACTTTCGAACTCCTCAAAGAAGAGCGGCCGGTTGTCAAGCGCCGAGGGAAGACGGAAGCCGTGCGCCACCAGGGTCTCCTTGCGGCTGCGATCACCGGCAAACATGCCGCGTACCTGGGGGATAGACTGGTGGGACTCATCGATTATCGTAATGAAATCCGGCGGGAAGAAATCAATCAGGGCAAATGGTCTTTCTCCCGGCTTGCGTCCGGTGAGGTGACGGGAGTAGTTTTCGATACCGGTGCAGTAACCGAGTTCCTTCAGCATCTCAAGATCGTATCTGGTGCGACTCTCAAGACGCTGCGCTTCGAGGAGTTTGTTTTGGGAGCGGAAGTTCTCAAGCGTTTCGGCAAGCTCTTGCTCGATGGCGACAATAGCTTTCTCAAGTTGAGGTCGGGAGGTGATAAAATGCTTGGCCGGATAGATGGCCAGCCGATCCTGTTCTTTCAGAATCTCTCCGGTCAGGGGATGGATCTCCCTGATCCGTTCAATCTCATCGCCGAAAAATTCAATCCGAAAGGCGCTGTCATAGTAGGACGGGATCAGCTCAATCGTATCTCCCCTCACCCGGAAATTGCCCCGCGAAAAATCGATGTCGTTGCGATTGTAGTGGATATCGATCAGCCTTCTGATAACGACATCCCGGTCAAGCTGCGCCCCGGCCTTAAGAAGCAGAAATTGTTTTTTGTACTCCTCGGGTGAACCCAACCCATATATGCAGGAAACCGAGGCTACAATAATGACGTCCTCACGCTCCAAGAGCGACGCCGTCGCCCGCAGACGAAGACGATCGATATCCTCGTTGATGGAAGTATCCTTTTCTATGTAGGTATCAGTAGTTGGGAGGTACGCCTCCGGCTGATAGTAGTCATAGTAGCTAATGAAAAACTCCACCGCGTTTTCCGGGAAAAAGGCCTTCAGTTCGCCGTAAAGCTGGGCGGCTAATGTCTTATTGTGCGACATGACCAGCACCGGGCGGCCATACTGGGCAACAACGTTGGCAATGGTAAACGTCTTCCCCGAACCGGTGACCCCCAGCAGGGTCTGATGCTTTCGTCCTGCCTCAAGTCCTTCGACCAGCTCTTTTATGGCCTGCGGTTGGTCTCCTTTTGGCGTGAGGTTGGAGCGCAGCTTGAAAGGAGCCCGGGGTCGAATGTCGTTTGTACGCACTTTTGTGGCCATGCTCATATCTTATAAACGCTCACGTCTATAATATATCCAACACAAAGAATTGGGCAAACAGGTTTGTCTATTCCGTGCGAGGCGGACATCCCAAGGCTGCTCCGACCTTGGAGCCATTTTATTGGCTGGGATAACCCGCACTGTTCTTTCTGAGAAATGGTCTGTTTGTACTAATCTCTCAATGTATCCAAAAATATTCGGTTTTGAAGAATATTCTTCAATGGACAAGGCTGCACAACAAGAGCGTTTCAAATTACAATCCCATTGGATTGATGTAAGTCGTTGTACTGTAATATATTCGGCGTGTTTTCTCCGATTTGGCACGCTGGTTGCTCTGCAGTAAAACAAAACTTTAAACAAAGGAGATAGTAGAATGAAACAACTAACAGTGTCAATGGCGATTGTCACCGTGCTCACAGTCGG
>Ga0209979_1001540_pt1 | contig 24958 bp, 27 predicted proteins | sample AnhtaG_FD_183114 | JGI IMG/M metagenome (GOLD analysis project Ga0209979, IMG submission 183114) | Deep subsurface microbial communities from Anholt, Denmark to uncover new lineages of life (NeLLi) - Anholt_01485 metaG (SPAdes) (version 2) | ecosystem: Environmental > Aquatic > Marine > Oceanic...
TTCGCCCCGTTTTTCTAAGTATTTTTCCACCATGCGGGGTATCATCTCACCTATCTTTTCTATCGCGGTGGACACACCCCCTCTGATCGGCTCTATCCTTACTCCCCCTTTATCAATGATGACTACGGCCTTAGGCCTTATCCAGGCACCACCGCCGGTACCACCTCCAGAGCCCTCTCCCTTTTGTTTGGCCTCTCCCTTACCTTCGCCACCCCCAGCACCAAAACCAAAACCAACACTTATCAGGGGAATCAAGGTCACATCCTGGATAGTTATCGGCTCCCCGACTACCGTTCTGGTGCTAAGCACCTTCTCAATTTCCCCCAGGGTTGTCTTAACTAGGTTCTCTACTACTTCCATGACTACCTACCTCCTTTGAAACAAACTCGTAATATTACACTGATGATAGCACATAGCGTCTAAAAAAGCATCAAGTTTAGAGAAAGAAAATTACAAAATGTTAATATTTTTTGCTCTAGGTATAAGGGAACTGTTATGGTAGAATGTCTCAGTAGCTTCGGTTCAAACCAGTAAACTGGGTAGAGAAGCACCTTAGGAGGGAATCACTCTATGAGCAGGGCTATCTCTATTATAATTCCCACCTATAACGAAAGGGATAACATCATTCCCTTGGTTGAGCGAATTGACCAAGCCCTATCTAACTATGACTATGAAATTGTTTTTGTTGATGACAGTAGCCGCGATGGAACTGCTGAACTGGCGGTAGCCTTATCACCTAAGTACCCGGTTAAGGTAATGGTTCGCCAGAACAAAAGAGGGCTGGCCTCAGCGGTAGTTGATGGGCTTAAACAGGCGACTGGGCAGATTGTGGGAGTAATGGACGCTGATTTGCAACATCCACCAGAAGTCATACCAGATTTATTGCGGGCGATAAAAGGCGGGGCAGATATAGCTGTTGCCAGCCGATATATTAAAGGAGGGGGCTGCCAGGGTTGGGGATTAGCCCGAAGGATAATATCAAAGGGAGCCATAATTCTAGCACATCTGCTCCTACCCTCAACCAGACGGGTTAGGGACCCTATGTCAGGCTTCTTTATGTTTAACCGGCAAGTTTTAGCTCATGCAGACCTGAGGCCAACCGGCTTCAAGATACTTTTGGAAATACTAATGGAGGGGGAATTCCGGAACATGGCCGAGGTTCCCTACACCTTTAGCGTTAGGAGTGGTGGGGAGAGCAAACTGAATGCACGCCAGCAGGTGGACTATCTGAAACATATCTATAGTCTCATGAAGAGAAAGGGTGAGCTAACAAGGTTTCTTAAGTTTTGTGCGGTTGGGCTAAGTGGTGTTTTGGTTAATATGGGTCTGCTGTGGTTACTAACAGAAATTGCTGGTCTGTTCTATTTGTTATCGGCAGCCATCAGTATAGAAACATCTATAATTTCCAACTTTGTTCTCAACGATTACTTCACCTTCCGTGACCGGCGGTCACCCCAGGTAAAATCATTCTTGAGTCGGTTATTGAAGTTTAATCTAGTGAGTTTGGCTGGTCTGGGACTAAATATGGGAGTGCTCTGGCTGCTCACCGAGGTCTTCGGGATATATTACCTCCTATCTAACCTCTGCGGAATAGCAGTAGCTACTCTATGGAATTACCTGGTCAACACCTGGTGGACATGGAAATAGTAAAACAACTACTTCATCGGCTAAGCAAGTGGGAATACACCGGGCTTTGCTTGTTAGTGCTCGTCATACTGGCAGTGCACTTCAGCTTCATTATGCAGCCCGATGAGCTTGTCTTTGATGAGCAACACTATGTTACTGAGGCTAGGTCTATTCTTCAAGGTGGCGACGATCTACATTGGGAACATCCTCCCCTGGGCAAACTGTTCATAGTATTCGGTATGTTCCTCTTTGGTGATAACCCCATGGGCTGGCGGTTTTTCTCTATCTTATTTGGAGCTATCTGTATCGTACTCTTCTATCTGGTCTGCCGCCGGCTAACCATGTCTAGGAAGGTATCATTCCTGGCTACCTTTCTGCTGGCGCTAGACAACCTGAGTTTCATCCAAGCCAGCATAGCTATGCTTGATGTCTATAGTCTGGCCTTTATGCTTCTCTCCTTTTGGCTCTATCTTAAGGGGCGATATCTACTCTCTGGGGTATCAGTAGGGCTGAGCGCTCTAGCTAAGCTTAGCGGTGTTCTGGCGCTACCGGTCATCTTGCTGCATTGGCTTTTGACCAAACGGGCAGGCCCAACACAATTTGTGGCCTCAATGCTTTCGGCATATGCCTCTTTCTTGCTTTTGATGCCTTTATTTGATTTTGTTGTTTCAAGGCAGCTGCTTAATCCTATCGGTCGGCTATATACTATGTTGACCATGGGCAGCAATCTGACCTTTACCAATATCACTGCCGGTAATGCCAGCCGTCCTTGGGACTGGATATTACGTCCAGAGATTATGGCCTATTGGTATGAGCCTCACTATATTGGGGCCATTAGCTTCACTATTTGGGCATTAATCATCCCGGCTGTGCTCTACATGGTCTTCCGGGCAGCCAAGGGTAGCTCGGCTGGACTTTTTGGCGTATCATGGTTCGTCAGCACCTACCTGTTGTGGATACCAGTGAGCCTAATCACTGATAGAATCAGTTACCTGTACTACTTTTATCCTACAGTAGGAGCGATATGTATTGGTCTGGGATTGGGGTTGTCTCAGCTTCTAGGCGTATGGGAGACAAGGAGAGATGGCAAGCTCAGATGGGTAGCGATGCTGGCAGTATCGGGTTATTTACTGCTTCACGTAAGCGTTTTTGTCATCCTGTCACCATTATCCACTTGGTGGACAGCGCCATTCGTACCGTAGTGGATTCCTGACTGCGAACTTGCTCCACCTGTAGAGAGAGTGCTTAAGATTGTAAATTTCTGAAGAAGTCAGTATAATTAAGTCAACCTATGGAGACAGAAGTTCTCTTGGCGGGAATAGAAATTAGCTAAGAGTATTATTTTCTTGGCATGGAGGGAGTTATGCCATTTCGCATGGGACCTTGGGAGATTGGACTCATCTTGGTGATTATCTTAATCATCTTTGGCGTGGGGAAACTACCGCAGGTTGGCGGGGCTCTAGGCAAGGGGATGCGAGCCTTCCGTAGGGGACAGCGTGGCGAAGACGAAGAAGAGGAAGAAGTTCCAGAACCGAAAAAGAAGGTCACCAGGAAGGTAGCCAAGGGCGGCACAAAGTAAGAGGAAAGCTAATAGTCCTAGAGCTTTAGGCAGAAGGTCATTATTTGCCGGCAGCAGTCGAATCAGCTCTGGGTTTGGTCTTGAAGTTAGTAAGCAGTGAGGCAAGGGGAATGGGTTTTCTTGACATTGGAGTGGCGGAAATATTACTCATCCTTGTCGTTGCCCTGATAATATGGGGGCCGAGAAGGATACCAGAAATTGCCAGGACACTAGGTAGAATGGTACATAATTTAAAGAAAGCGTCCTTCGACCTCACCAAAGAGGTGACTAAAGAGATAGACGCAGAGGAAAAAGGCAGTCCACTTGAGCCAAGAGAAAACAGGGGCGATAACACTAGGGAATCATCTGATGTAGGTGTAGTGGGTCTGCGGCATAGAGGCAGCCAGCCCAGAGTCAGGTAAGGCATTAGCCATAAAATGAACCATCAACAGGCGTAATCCCCATCTCCATGGCTCCTCAATCCAGCATCAACCGCACCTGCCGCGCATTTAACACTGCTTTATCCTGGTGGCAGTTATTGAACAGCACATGGAGCTGTGGGGACAACGAGGCTAGCTCCTTAATTCTGGGCACCCACTCCTGGAGCTCTTCCTGACTATAGAGATAGTTGAACCGTTCAGCAGCGCTTATGCCTTTTGCCTCCCACATCTTACGGTTCCTGCCATGGAATCTCACCAGCGCAAGGTCAGAAGTGGCGGCAACCACTGGCGGGATGCTTGATTTGAACCCCTGGGGTTCATCAACGCAGACAAAAGACAGGTCATTATCCCGCAAGAAGCTCAGTGTCTGCTCCCGATTCTTGTCGCTTAACCATGAACTGTGGCGGAATTCAATGGCAATCCGGTATTGTGGCAGTGTTTTCCGACAGGACAGGATATAGTCAAGTTGCTGCTCATCTGGGTAGAACCATGGGGGAAACTGGCAGAGCACCACGCCAAGTTTGCCGGCACTGTCCAGAGGCAGTAAGGCACCTTCAAAGCGACTCCAGAGTTCGCTAAGCAGCTCGGTGGGTATATCACGTTGGTATATATTTATCCTTTCTTTAACATCTAAGGGTAGTGCCTGCCTGATGTCTCCGGGAAGGGCGGTCAGCGGTGTTGGGTGCTGGGTGAAAAGCCTGAATGCTTTAATGTCAAAGGTAAACTTTTCCCCGGTTCTTGCCACCCATAGGTGGCTCGTCCTCTCACTAGGCAGGGCATAGTAGGAGCTATCAACCTCAACCAGTCCAAACTGGCTAGCATAGTACTGGAGGCGTGCTTCAGCAGAGCGGGCCCAGGTGGGGTAGAAACGGCCGCTTTCGATCAGTGTTGGGTCGGTCCAGGAGCAAGTGCCAATGAGGATTTCACCCATAACTTTTGTCAGCACCTCCTCTACCAATTTTAGCACCATAGTCCTGGCGAGCCAACCTCTACGTATCACCTAAAGGAGTGAGGCTTCACTTCTGAGGTGTGCCTCTAAAGGTCAACTCAATCCTGGCTTGAGACGCCTGAACTCACCAACAGGTATTCGTAAGACAACCTCAGGTATTGGGTGAGGAGGTAGTGGGTCAATTTGAATTTAATAGAACTTGACACGGCTACTAATATATGGTATTGTGTGGTTGGCTAATTGCAATCATTTGCAGTATGCATGATTCTAAACCACAAGACCTGTAAATTAACAGGTCTTAATTAACGATGCTGAATGCAATTATTTGCAAGTAATTAGTTGTTATGAACGCATTGAACTGAAGGATTCGCCAGAAGGGAGGTTCTAGATGCACATTCCAGATGGTTTTCTCAATGTCGGTACGGTGGCAGCCACTTTCGTGGTATCAGCAGGGGGTTTGGGTAACGCGGTAAGGGTGGCTAATAAGAAGCTGGGGGAAAAGCACGTGCCGTTGATGGGCATACTGGCGGCTTTTATCTTTGCCGCTCAGATGCTCAATTTCCCAGTAGCTGGGGGCACCTCAGGACATCTTATTGGAGCGGCTCTGGCAGCTATTCTGCTCGGTCCGTGGGCAGCAGTGCTCATAATGAGCTGTGTACTTATTGCCCAGAGTCTCATCTTTCAGGATGGTGGGCTACTAGCTCTGGGGGCAAACATCTTTAATATGGGCATTGTCGCTAGCTTCAGTGGCTACTACCTCTACCGTTTGTTCGTCTCAATGCTAGGTGAGAACAGGAGGAGTCAACTAGTCAGTAGCTTCGTTGGTGCCTGGGGTTCAGTGTTCCTGGCATCAATTGTCTGTGCCATTGAATTAGCAGTTTCTGGTACATCCCCCATTCAGGTAGCTCTACCAGCTATGGCTGCTGTTCATACTCTCATTGGTATTGGTGAGGGGTTGATTACTGGAGCGGTGCTTAGTCTGGTGCTAGCAACTAGAGCTGACCTATTACAATTGCAGAAGGTTTAGACGGAGGAATAATGATGAAGACAAAATGGTGGCTAATCGCATTACTGGTTTGTTTAGCTGTAGCCAGTTTTTCACCTTTAGCTTCATCTTCACCTGATGGACTGGAGCGGGTGGCTGAGGATAAGGGGTTCGTTGACGTAGGACAGGAGGCACCCTATCAGATTATTGCCGATTACGTCTTTCCTGGGATAGAGAATGAGGCGCTGGCAACGATACTGGCTGGAATAATCGGCACCCTCATTCTATTTGGTGTGGCATATGGTGTGGCTTGGCTAGTAAAATCAAGAAAGCGGGAACCACTCAAATAATGTTTGCTTACTCTTAAAGGCGGCGGCAGTGAAGCACAGTTTTCTTGACCAGTATAGTGACCGGGATAGCTTTATTCACAGGCTTGACCCGCGCACTAAATTAATCACCGCCCTAGTCTTTATCTTGGCGGTAATCTCTACTCCACCAACTAGGTGGCAGGTGTTTGTCTTATACCTATTTCTCATTGCCACCTTGATTCTCCTTTCCAGAGTGCCAATCTTTTATGTGTTAAAGCGGTCACTGGTAATTCTGCCTTTCGTGGCATTGGTTACTATCTCCATCCCTTTCCTTAAGGAGGGGGAGGTAGTGGGCAGCTATAACGTATGGCTATGGCAGGTGTCAGTTACCTACAGCGGTCTTCAAGTCTTCTGGAATATTCTAGCCAAGGCTTGGCTATCTGTTCTCAGCCTAATCTTGTTAACCTCAACCACCAAATTCACCAACCTCCTCAAGGGCTTGGAGCAACTACGAATGCCTAGGGTGATGGTGATGCTGCTATCCTTTATGTATCGTTATATCTTTGTGCTGGTTGATGAAGTGATGCGTATGAAGCAGGCAAGGGATAGTCGCAACTTTGGTGGTAGGCGATTGTGGCAGATTCGGACTGTAGGGAATATGATAGGCACGCTGTTCATTCGTAGCTATGAGCGGGGCGAGCGGGTTTATGCCGCTATGCTAGCTCGCGGTTTTGATGGGCAAATCCGAACACTAAACCAGCTGAACTTCAGGCAAACAGATGCCTACTTTGGAATAAGCTTCAGCTTAGTTCTTATTCTGGCTAGCCTGATTAACCTACTGTATTAAGTCGCTTGAGGAGGAGGCTTGAAAGAGATTATAAAGGTTGATAACCTCTCTTTCTGTTACCCTGATGGTCAGCAGGCACTAACTAATATTAATCTGACTATATATCACGGGGAGTCAGTGGCATTGATTGGACCCAATGGCGCTGGCAAATCTACGTTATTACTCCATCTAAATGGTATTCTGCGTAGTGATGGGGTGGTGAAGGTCTTCAGTAAACCGGTTGACGATAAAAACCTGAGATGGGTCAGGAGTAAAGTAGGACTGGTCTTCCAGAATCCAGACGACCAGTTATTTTCACCTACTGTCTTTGACGATGTCGCCTTTGGTCCAATTAATATGGGTTATTCTGAGGCTGAGGTTCAACAATGTGTAACCAGAGCCCTTGATTGGGTAGGGATGACTGGCTATGAGCAGCGCTCCCCTCATCATCTTAGTGTTGGTGAGAAGAAACGCATTGCTATTGCTACTGTCCTGTCTATGAATCCGGAAATCCTGGTGATTGATGAGCCAACGAGCAATCTTGACCCTGGTAGTAAGTGGTCATTGATTGAACTGCTGAGAGGATTTTCAGTAACCAAGATAATCGCCACTCATGACCTGGAATTGGTAAAAGCTTTATGCCAACGGGTTGTTGTATTTGATGATGGTCATATAGTTGCTGATGATACTACCGACCACATTCTAGCTAATAAATCTCTGCTTGTCGCCCATAGGCTGGCTCCTGCCAAGGCAGCTTAACCTACTTCTCCAGCTTGCTGGTGATGTACCCAAGAGGTGATACCGTTATGTGGAAAAGTCACCGTGAATTGCTGTCCTAACTAGGGTTCTTACTGGCGACAATTCTCACAGAGACCAAAAATAGCCATGTGCCTCAACTCAGCGCTGAAGTTGAACGCTTGAAGCAAAACAGCCTGAAGAGGAAATAGCACTGATTCGCCAACGTCAATTATAGCGCCACACTTTCGGCAGACCAGGTGATGATGGTGTCCCTTGCTTTCAGAGTGATACCTAACACGACCTTCCCCAAGGTCTATCTCATATATCAGGCCAAGCCGCTTCAGTAATTCCAGTGTGCGATATACTGTAGAGATGTTAACCCGGGGATATTTGGCCGTCACCTGAGCATAAATTTCCTCGGCGCTAATATGGCGATTGCTATCTTCAATAACCGAGAGAATCATTACTCGCTGAGGCGTCACGCGATATCCTTGCTCACTTAATTTTCCTATTATACCGTTAGTCTGCTTCATTTAACTGGCTCCTTTGTCAGGTCTGCAGTTGAACCTATGAAAACTATAGCAAAACTTGGCAGCTACGGCAACGTCTGGTAGCTACTTACAAATTTTTGCTATAATAGCTATAATAAACAAAACTGCTAAAAGGGGAGAAGTAAGTTTATGACTACTAAGAGTTTATTCCGAGTAGCCAGCATCATCTTGGTTATGGTAACACTTCTTTCGGCCTCATGTGCTGGTGCCGCGCCAAAGCAGAAAACTTACTCAGCACCACCGCCAATGACGATTGATACCAGTAAACAATACATTGCTACCATTGAAACAGAAAAAGGGAACCTAGTGCTGGAACTATTCGCCAGCGATGTTCCGATAACGGCCAACAACTTCGTCTTTCTCGCCCGTGAAGAGTTTTACGATGGCAGTACATTCTACCGGGTAATACCAGGCTTTATGGCTCAGGGAGGAGACCCTACTGGAACCGGGACGGGTAGCCCTGGTTACTCCTTTGCTGACGAATTCACCGAGCATACCCATGTTGCCGGTGCACTATCAATGGCTAATACCGGCCCCAATACCAATAGCTGCCACTTTTTCATTACTTATACCCCCCAGCACCACCTTGATGATAAGCACTCGGTATTTGGTCAGCTAGTAGAGGGAATGGATGTTCTCGAAAGAATTGAGCCCGGTGATGCCATCATACGAATAGCCATAGAGGAAAGATAACTGACCTTGGCTAGATTGGTATGCCCAGCATCCCGAATAACTCCCCAACTCCTGTAACCAACAGCCAGGTGCGGAGGTAGGTTCGCTGTTAATGTGTCTAGGAACCGGTTTACATTCAGCCTCATATCTCAACGTCAACGGCACTCTCACCTTAGAGGATGAGCTAGTTCAGATAGATAGGTGACACTTGGTATCACCATGACAATATCAAAGTGCAGTTGTAGACTTTAATGGGAGAGAGAAAATGAGTTTTTTAAGTCAAACCGACCCCGAAATTAGTCATGCTATTAGTGTGGAGGCAAAACGACAAAGGGAAACGATAAATCTCATTGCCTCCGAAAACTATGCAAGCCAGGCTGTGCTTGAGGCTCAAGGTTCACTGCTAACGGATAAATATGCTGAGGGTTATCCCCAGCGGCGCTATTATGGTGGCTGTGAAAATATGGACATGGTGGAAGATTTAGCTATTCAGCGGGCCAAGGAGCTATTTCGCGCTGACCATGCTAATGTCCAGCCGCACAGTGGGGCTCAGGCAAATATGGCAGCCTATTATGCCTTGCTTGACTGCGGAGATACGGTTATGGGTATGAGTCTGGCTCACGGTGGTCATCTTACTCATGGTAGCAAGGTGAACTTCTCCGGTAAGTTATATAATTTCATATCTTACGGAGTTAATCAGCAAACAGAGAGAATTGACTATCAAGAGCTAGAAAGGCTCACCCTAAAGCACAAGCCCAAGCTGATTGTGGCTGGGGCTACTGCTTATCCCCGGATTATTGATTTTGAGTGTTTTCGGTATATTGCTGACCTGGTGGGGGCAAGACTTATGGTCGACATGGCTCATATAGCCGGTATGGTAGCTGTAGGTTTGCACCCTACCCCGGTGCCCTACGCTGATGTGGTAACCTCAACTACGCATAAGACGCTACGCGGTACGCGAGGTGGTTTCATTTTGTGTCGGGGTGAGCTGGCTTCAGCAATAGATGCGGCTGTTTTTCCTGAGATGCAAGGTGGTCCCCTGATGCATGCTATTGCTGCCAAAGCAGTTGGTTTCTATGAGGCTATGCAACCTAGCTTCTTAGATTACCAACGTGCCATATTGGATAACGCACTTGTTCTGGCCAGTGAACTGCGAAGATTAGGGCTACGTATTGTATCAGGGGGAACAGATAACCACATGCTCTTAGTCGATCTTACTGAGACAGGGGTCAGCGGTAAAGAGGCTGAGGAAGCTTTAGGGGTGGTAGGTATTGTGGTCAATCGGAATACTATCCCGTTTGACCCTAGCCCGCCTCGAATAACTAGCGGAATCAGGCTAGGCACACCAGCGGTAACCACGCGTGGCTTTGGTAGCGAGGAAATGAAACAAATTGCCTCACTAATTGTACAGGTAGCTACTAATATTGGTAACCTGGATGTTCAAAATCAGGTAAGGCAGGAGGTCGCCCAGATGTGCCACCACTTCCCGAGACTAGGGATTGATGATTGATGGTGGGGTTGCTAGATATTTTAAGCAGCCCTCCTTCTCTTCCTGAGCCTAATCGGTAAGAAGATAGCTAAAAAGACCACCACGCCGATAATTGGTCCAAGGATAGCCCAGTTAACCCTTGGGGGTGGTGGCACTACAGGTACCACTGGTGGCGTTGGCACTGGCTTTTCTTTAACTCTAAATGAGCCGGCAAGTCCATCAACATCTACTGAGTAAGTCCCAGCTACATCTTTTAGTATAGTGAAGATTAACTCTTTACTGAAGCCATCAGGAAAACTGATATTATGACGGCTAGGCTTATCCTGAGTAGTTTCAATACCTCTTCCTCCTCGCAAATACGACGATTAGAGTTATCACTATTGCTGTACCAGCAGCAATTCCAGCTAGTGGAAGTATAGGCCACTCAGTTGTCCCCGATGTAGCTGGTGGTGGTCCCGGTGGTGCTGGCGGCGTTGGAGATTCCTGTGGTGTTGTTTGTGGCAGCGGCTGACCCGAAGCTATGTGATTAACCGTTGCCTTAACCTTTATCCCCATAGCCACCATGCCGCCAGTCATCGCCAGAAACCTTATCTTGCCCTCGTATGTTGTAGAGCCAAGGGACTCATCGCCATAGAAGGTTAGCTCGACCTTGCGGTTGACGTCTGTTTTGGTAACCGGGATAGTTGTTGGCTCTACCCTCAGTGGGATGTCCTCCAGACTTACCTCAGTTATTGCTGGTCCCTTGGTGCGTAGCTCTTTTCATGTGGCTGATGCCTATCTTTTGGCTATAACCAAAACTGGACATTATGCCTTAGGAGCGAAATAGGGGCGTCACGGCTACTATTGAGCCCCACATAATTAATATCAACTATAGAGGTACCGGGCCTTAGTTGAACCGGTAATATCCATCCTGCCCCAGATTTACCTGCTTAATCAATTTAGTCCTATGGTTATCGTAGATGATTATTTGCCTCGCATTGTGTTTTGCTTTATATTTGTGAAAAGTTAACGCTCCAATTAAAATAGAAGGCAACAATGTTAGCCGGACAGTGAATGATTATCCAAAATAGGTTCTCCTACGGTTATTGGATTGTCTTGGCGGGGTTGGTCACCCTGACTCTTACTGCCGGCTTTGCTTTCTTCGGCTTTAGCGTTTTCAACAAGCCCATTGCGGATGAGTTTGGTTGGAGTCGTGGCGAGGTAACCGCTGCCTTTTCTGTTTTTATAATCACCGCGGCTATCCTCTCACCCATTGTCGGACGACTTACTGATAAGCGAGGGCCACGCCAAGTCTTGTTTCTTGGGACAATCGTGATGTCACTAGGCCTGTTTCTACTCAGCAGGACATCAGCTATCTGGAACTACTATTTGCTGCATCTGTGCCTTGGTATCGGGCATGTGCTCCTGGGAACCATTCCCCTAAGCATTATTCTTTCCAATTGGTTTTACCGGTCACGTGGCACCATGCAGGGACTTGCCTTCACCGGTATCGGACTAGGGGGGATAGTACTGGCAGCCCCAATCGGAAATTATCTCATCCCGAATCTTGGTTGGCGCAACGCCTATCTGGTAATAGCACTCTTTTTATTATTCACCATGCTACTCTTGCTATTTTTCGTTGTTAAGGACCACCCACGACAGAAAGGTCTGCGTCCTTACGGGCAGGAAGCAGCTGAGGTAGCGGATGACCGCGGTTCTAAAACAAAAGAGACAACCGGCCTCAACCGTAAGGAGGCGATGGGGACACTTACCTTCTGGATAATCGCGCTCACCTCCATGGTTTACGGCATGAGTCTTACCGCTGCTCTGCAGAATCAGGTCAGTATATTGACTGGGCAGGGCTTTACGGCTACCAATGCCGTAGCTGCTATTGGTATTGTTGGGCTCGGTAGCGCGACGGGTAAGTTCATCTTTGGCTACCTCTGTGACCGCATTAATCCCAAATACGCTGCTGCTATTTCATACGCCTTAACCGCTTCTTCACTCATCATCATGATACAGGCACGCTCAATGACTCACCTGTGGCTCTTTGCGGTAATACATGGACTGGGACATGGCGGTTGGGCACCCAACCTAGCAATGCTGGCAGTGAACTATTTTGGTCTAAAGCACTATGGTGCCGTGTTAGGAGCTATGCATCTACTCTACATGGCGGGGTTAGCAATCGGACCAATGATAGCCGGTTTTGCCTATGACCAGACTGGAAGTTACCATCTGGTACTGGTAGTATTTGCTGTACTGTGCTTTGTTTCTGTACCCGTTATTGTCGTTATCAGAAAACCAAAAATCGTCTCTGACTGAAAACTGTTGTTTTAATAGAATCACGGGTAACAAACCAATGAAATAGTACGTTGTTTAGTTTGGAATCGACTCTAGATGAAAGTTCCTTTAGTTAGTAGGTCTAAATCCTGCTTGGTCGGTCAAGGGCACACCGTAATTCTCTAGCAAAATCCGCCACGTCTACCATCGACTCGTCAGCTTCCATATGCTGAATTATCCGGCTACCCACAATCACCCCGTCAGCTATCCGGGCTAGCCGACTTGCCTGCTCTGGGGTAGATATCCCGAATCCTATACAGAGTGGCTGAGTGGCTACTTTCCTCACCCTAGTTACAAACGTCTCTAAGCCCGAGGGCAGGTTATCTCTGACGCCAGTAACCCCGGTTACTGAGACCAGGTATATAAATCCCCGAGACCTCTCAGCTACAAGCCTGATGCGCTCCTCAGTGCTGGTTGGAGCCAGGAGATAAATGAGGTCGAGGCCTTGCCTTTGGGTGATAGCCTCCAGCTCTGAGCCTTCCTCTGGAGGTAAGTCAGGGATGATTAAACCATCAATACCAGATCTATTGCAGGTAACACAGAATTCTTCAAGGCCATAACTAAGCACTGGATTAAAATAAGTCATGAAGATTAAGGGTATTTCAACTATTTGACTCAACTGCCTGGCCACCTCAAAGCAAAGGTTAGGGGTGACTCCATTCTGTAAAGCCTGAAAGCTCGCCTTTTGTATGGTGGCACCATCAGCCAGGGGGTCAGAAAAAGGAATCCCGAGCTCCACTATGTCACACCCGTTGCTGGCGAGTAGGGGAACCACCTTTAAGGTGGCTTCAATGGTAGGATAACCAACAGTAACATACGGTATGAGAGCTATGTGCCCCGATTGGTTAAGGACAGAAGGAATGCGGCTCACTGCTTCGCCTCCAGTGCTTCAACCACGATGTCCATGTCTTTATCACCGCGCCCACTCAGATTTACCACGATGATTTGCTCCTTATTTAACGAAACTGCTATCTTGGCAGCATGGAATATAGCGTGAGCTGGTTCAAGTGCTGGTGTAATCCCCTCAGTACGGCACAGCAACTGAAAGCCCTCAAGCGCTTCCTCATCGCTTACCGCGACATAGGTGGCACGCCCGGTATCCTTGAGATAACTGTGCTCAGGCCCAACGCCGGGGTAATCCAGCCCGGCAGAGATGCTGTGTGTTTCCCGAATTTGCCCGTGACTATCCTGGAGAACATAGGATTTTGCTCCATGGAGCACTCCTACTCTTCCTGCAACCAGTGAGGCGGCATGCTCACCGGTGTCAAGCCCTCTTCCGGCTGCCTCTACTCCAATAAGCTTAACATCCTTGTCGTTCAGAAAGGGATAGAAAATGCCAATGGCGTTGCTCCCGCCACCAACACAGGCGATTATATAGTCGGGCAGGCGCCCCAATCTATCCAGAACCTGCTGCTTAGTTTCTTTACCGATTACTGACTGGAAATCCCGCACCATTGGTGGATAGGGATAAGGACCTACTACTGAGCCAAGAAGGTAATGGGTATCCCTGACATTGGTCACCCAGTCTCTTATCGCTTCGTTGATGGCATCCTTTAGTGTCCGGCTGCCCCCAGAGACTGGCCTTACCTCGGCACCCATTAGTTTCATGCGGAAGACATTAAGTGACTGGCGGCGCATATCCTCCTCTCCCATGTAGATAATGCACTCCAGCCCGAGCATGGCGCAGACGGCAGCCGCCGCTACCCCATGCTGCCCGGCTCCGGTCTCGGCGATAATCCTCCGTTTTCCCATCCTCCGGGCAAGAAGACCCTGTCCCAGAGCATTGTTAATCTTATGGGCTCCGGTATGAGCCAAGTCCTCCCTCTTAAGGAAAATCTGGCTGCCACCGCATTGCCTACTTAGCCTCTCTGCCAGGTAGAGCGGCGTCGGTCTTCCTGAATAATCACGAGACAGTGACTCAAACTCAGCCCAGAAGGCGGCGTCAGCCTTTGCCTCCTCATAGGCTGCTGCCAGCTCATCGAGGGCGGGCACCAGAGTCTCAGGGACGAACCGCCCTCCATAGTCTCCGAAGTATCCTCTATTATCAGGTAGCAATAACAAACTCCTTTGGCTTAAAGCGAGCTGTTCTAAGGATTTGAAGGTTCATTGGCCTCTCCTTCTGCTCTCCTCACCGCGGTGATGAAATCCCTGATTTTGGCCGCATCTTTTTGACCATCAGTCTCTACACCGGTGGAAACATCAACCCCCCACGGTTGAACCTCCTTGACCAGTTGACCAACATTGGTTGAGGTAAGTCCTCCAGCAATAATCACTGGGAACCTTGCTGATGCCTCCTCGGCTAGTTGCCAGTTAAATGTTTGTCCTGTCCCCCCATAAGCGCTCCTGACCTGTGAATCCAGCAGGCAGATAAGGTCATGTTTTAAGTGTAACTTGTAGCCCACCTCTATCTCAGCTAGAATTTCCCCGGTCGTCTTATGAGCTGATACATGAACAACCTTGATGATTGGTTGCTCAATCTCTCGGCAGTAATGCCAAGTTTCATCGCCACTGAGCTGCACCCAATCCAGTCGGCAGTGGTCGGCAATGCGGTTAACTTCCTGAGCTGCCGAATTCACAAAAACCCCAACCACCGCCGGACGGGGTCTTAGACTACTAATTGCCTCAACTATTTGCGATGCTCTTTCGGGATTGACCTGACGTCGGCTGGGGGTGAAAACCAGTCCCAAATAATCAGCACCGGCTCTGCCCGCTACTAGGGCATACTCTATATCAGTTAGCCCACAAATCTTGATTTTGGTCACAATAACTCCTTCATCTTGGCCGCGATGTCAGGCGCCGATACCAGAGACTCCCCGATGAGAACTGCGTCAACACCCCACTTTTTTAGCTTTTCCATGTCTCTGCGGTTCTTTATACCACTTTCGCTAACCACAGTTCTATCTGGTGGAATTAGAGGCCGGAGACGCTCGGTAGTAGCGAGGTCGACGACAAAAGTGCTAAGGTCCCGGTTATTGATGCCGATGACGCGAGCTCTGCTATTTAAAGCAATTTCCAGTTCAGCCTCATTATGCACCTCAACCAAGCAGCTCATGCCCAGCTCATGACTCAGCCCGTGTAGTTCCTCCAGCATCTTTGGTGTCAAGATGGCTACAATGAGCAGCAGGCTATCAGCACCGTAGGCCCGTGATTCATAGACCTGGTAGGGGTCACGAATAAAATCCTTTCTAAGCAAAGGTGGTCTCTTATGTCCCAGTGCGTTTATAATGTCTTTCAGGTGGTTGAGACTACCTTGAAAGTACCTTGCCTCGGTTAGTACTGATATGGCCGAAGCGCCATTTCTGGCGTAGGTTTGGGCTATCTCCACCGGGTCGAAATCAGGGTGAATAATGCCCTTGGATGGTGATGCTCTTTTAACCTCGGCAATGAGTTGAATATGGTCGCCACGCAGAGCCGAAGCCAAGTCAAGGGGTGGCGGCTGCTCTAAGGCTACCCGTTTCAGCTCTTCTAACGGGAAGCTACGTTTTCTGGCTTCGAGTTCCCGTAGATTATCAGCTACTATCTGGTGTAAAATCATTTAGTGCTCCCTAGGTTATACTCTGGCTGAACTCAATTAGCTGTTCTAGTTTTACCAGGGCATGACCGTTATCTATTACCTCTTCGGCTAAGGCTACCCCCTGTTTAAGTGTTCCCACCCTGTCCCCAGCTACTAGCACAGCGGCGGTGTTCATCAGCACTACATCTCGCTGAGGGCCCTCGGCACCAGCCAGGATACTACGCAACAGGGCAGCATTTTCATGGACAGTACCACCTCTCAGGCTATCCAATCTAGCCTGAGATAAACCGTAGTCCTCTGGGCTAATGGAATAGCTATTAATAAGACCGTCTTTGAGTTCACAGACCTGGGTTTTTCCAGTAACAGTGATTTCATCTAAGCCGTCCTCGCCGTGGACTACCAAGGCATGCTCGCAGCCCAGACCCTGAAGCACTGAAGCTAGCTTCTCCATCAGCGTATCATCGGCTACACCTAGCACTTGAGCCTTGGCACCGGCGGGGTTAGTCAGTGGACCGAGAATATTAAACACAGTGCGGATACCAATCTCACGCCGGGGAGCAGCGGCATACTTCATGGCGGGATGGAACACCGGAGCAAACATGAAACCTATCCCTACTTCCTCTAGGCACTTCTGCACCTGTTTGGCATTAAGGTCAATCCTGACGCCTAGTGCCTCTAATACATCAGCACTGCCGCACTGGCTGCTCATAGCACGGTTGCCATGCTTGGCTACTTTGAGTCCGACTCCGGCAGCGACAAAGGCAGCCGCCGTGGAGATATTAAAAGTGTGTAAACCATCACCACCAGTGCCACAGGTATCCACTACTGGCTCGGCAATGGTCACCGGGACAGCTTTAGCCCTCATAGTCTTGGCTAGCCCAACGATTTCGTCAACCGTTTCCCCCTTGAGCCTGAGTGCGGTGACAAAGGCACCAAATTGAGCCGGGGTAGCCTCACCCTGCATTATCTCTTCCATAACCGAGGCTGCCTCCTCTATAGTCAGCGAATTTCCTGATACCAAAGTTTGGATTGCTTCTCTAATCATGCCGAATTACCTCCTCCCCTAATCGTTTACCATCAATTGTAAAGTATAGCTCTCCTAAGAACGCTCTTTTATTCTGTTCATCGATGCGAAATTTCTGAACGGTGGTAATTCTTCTTTCGTAAATATCCTGATATTCGGCTAGCAGGTGTGGATGGTATCCTTGTGGTATGTCACGTAATTGGCTTTCATCCAGTAGTTCGCTGTAATCAACTTCCTTTTTGCCTCCAACTTCTAATGTTCCCGACTCACTCGGGGGAAAGAAATTAGCTTTTCCTGAAGAAGTAGGCGCAGACCAAAAGGAGAATCGCGAGTTAATAGCTGTGCCCTTCCCCACGTTGCGCCATACAACTTTTATTCCTATCCCTGTCTGTAAATACTCATAAGGAATCTCGTTAGACTTAAGACCTTGGGTATTCCAATTCTTGGTTACCGTAGGTATTAACAAAGGTAGAGATTCAGAGTACCTTTGTTTTCTCATCTGTTCAGCCATTGTCATGCTAGCGTCTGCTTGCTCTCTAGCAGCTTTACTCATGACATGAGTTCGCCAAGCATAGATACCAGTGATTATAGCAAGGACTACCATTGAAATTGCTTGAATCCAATCAGTTATTGTCATCCCATCACCTCCGAGTTGTTGCCTCTAGTATAAGACAACTGGAGGAAATTTTTCAGGACGTCCTTACCCACTTCGGTCATAAATGATTCGGGGTGAAACTGGACACCCTCTACCGGGTACTGGCGGTGCCGTAATCCCATGATGGTGCCGTCGTCTGTCCACGCCGTTACTTCTAGGCAGTCTGGGAGTCCTTCACGCTCTACTATCAATGAGTGATAACGAATGGCGGAAAATGGGTTGGGTAGCCCAGCAAATACCCCCCGGCGGTGATGATATATTAGAGACGACTTGCCGTGCATAATTTCCTGGGCTTGTTCAATCGAGCCACCATAGCTGTAGCCGATACACTGGTGTCCTAGGCAGACACCGAGTATCGGTAACCGGGAGCCAAAATATCGGACGACATCGTTAGAGATACCCGCCCGCAGCGGTGTTGATGGGCCGGGCGAGATAACTATCCGCCGAGGCTTCATCCTATCAATCTCTACAAGAGTGGTTTTATCGTTGCGCACTACCGCTACCTTCTCACCTAACTCACTCAAGTATTGAAATAGGTTATAGGTGAAGCTATCGTAGTTATCAATCAGTAATAGCATGACTCCTCCCAGGTATCAGGCTGGAGTTTTCGGCTTGGTTGATAGCTTTGAGTAGTGCTTGGGCTTTATTCATACTCTCTTCATACTCACGCTCTGGCACGCTATCGTAGACAATGCCACACCCTGCCTGCGTATAGGCAATGCCTTTCGTCATCACCATAGTCCTTATGGCTATAGCCATATCCATATTACCTGAGAAAGAGAAGTAGCCTACAGCCCCGGCGTAGGGTCCTCTTTTCTCTGGCTCAAGCTTAGCGATTATCTCCATAGCCCGTATTTTAGGCGCACCAGATACCGTGCCTGCTGGAAAGCAAGCACGCAGGGCATCGAAGGCGGTCATGTCACGTCGTAGCTTGCCCTGTACATGAGTCACCAAGTGCATAACATGGGAGTAACGCTCAACATCCATCAGGTCACTAACCTCAACTGTGCCCGGCTCGCTCACGCGCCCGATGTCGTTGCGTCCCAAATCCACCAGCATAATATGCTCAGCACGCTCCTTTTCGTCACTACAGAGCTCCTGCTCCAGCCTGGCGTCCTCAGCCGGACTTTTACCCCGTGGCCTGGTCCCAGCCAGAGGGCGGGTCATTACCATGCCATCTTCCACTCTCACCAGAATTTCAGGGGAAGCCCCAATGAGGTGAAAGTCGGTAAAATCGAGAAAGAACATATATGGGGAGGGATTGATAGTGCGCAGCGCCCTATAGATTTCAAAGGGAGCCACATCAGTAGGTTGAGCCAGGCGTTGGGACAGCACCACCTGAATAGCTTCACCAGCGGTGATATACTGCTTTATCTTGAGTACGCTGGCTTCAAACTCATCCTTGGAGAAGTTTGAGGAAAGTCTATAACCATTCATCGGATGAGTAGCCGCCTTATTATGCTGGTTTGGCTGGAGGGGCTGGCTCAACCTGTCCACCAAATTATCAATCTTGTCCACCGCTTTTTGATAGGCTGCTTCTATGTCCCCATCCAGGTGAACATGACTCAGAACTTTTATCTTGTGAGTGACATGGTCAAAGACAAGCATGGTATCCACGAACATAAATAGCGATTCCGGTAATTCTAAGGGGTTGCGGCCTGGGGAAGGTAATTCCTCAAAGCGAGTCACCGTTTCGTAAGCCAGATAGCCCACAGCACCGCCGCAGAACCGGGGAAGGCCACTAACCGGCATTATCTTATACTTATTCAGCTCTTCAGCAATGAGGGGAAGAGGGTCGGTCTTATCCTTCCCGCTGGTAGTTAGTACCCGGTACGGCTCAGTACCGATGAAGCTATAGCGAGCCAGCCGTTGGCCACCCTCGACACTCTCCAGAAGGAAAGAATAGCCACCACGATTAACCTTCAGGAAGGCAGACACTGGTGTCTCCAGATCGGCGACAATCTCCCGGTAAATAGGTACTAGGTTACCCTCTTGCTTACGTTTTTTAACCTCTTCTAATGCGGGATAATACATCAGAGCCTAACCTCCTTGGTACAGTAATAAAAAACCTCTCGCCCTAGGGGCGAGAGGTCAATCCTTCGCGGTACCACCCTACTTGATTGCCAAAATAATTAGACAACCATCTCTTACAGGTACGGCTTCACTATTTTGAAGCGATACCCTGGGCTCTAGTAACGATACCCTTTCCGTCAAAGCCTACTTGGGAAATCCCTTTCGGTTTGCAGCTCCCGAGTCCATTCAACCCCTGCGCCAGCACCGATTCACACCTTCCCCGGCTCTCTGAGCCTCGCTGGGGGCATACTAGTCTCGTTCCCAGCCTTTATTTTCCTATTTAATTAGCCAAAGTATACAGGATTATCGGGTTTTTGTCAAGTAGTTAAAATCACCATATTTCTGGCGGTCAAAAGAAGGTCTATCAGGAATGTTCAGACCGGGTTATGCAGTGTCATAGCCTCACCTGATGTTTAAAACCTTGAGGACTCCTGTTGGATTCGAAGTAACTCATTTAACTTTACTGGGTTGCTGGTTTTCATCACGGCTTCTTCTTGAGTGACTATACCACTTCTCACCAAGTCAGCCAGGGCCTGGTCTAGGGTCTGCATACCCTCTCGGCTACCAAGTTCCATGTTGGCGGGTATTTCATAGATCTTCTCTTCGCGAATTAGCCTTTTGACCACGTAGGTGGCAATCATAATTTCAAAGGCGGCTACTCGCCCTCCCCCGATACGGGGTAAGAGGGTCTGTGATAGTACCGCCTCTATTACTTGTGATAGCTGTAGCCTCATCTGGCGTTGCTGGCTAGGCGGGAATATATCAATTATACGGTCAATAGACTGCGCAGCATCGACCGTATGCAGTGTGCCAAGCACGAGATGCCCTGTTTCAGCCGCAGTGATAGCTGTGCTTATCGTGTCTATGTCACGCATCTCTCCGATGACAATTACATCCGGGTCGTGGCGGAGGACATGTATTAAGGCAGCGGAGAAAGATTTGGTGTCATCCCCCAGGTCCCGCTGCCGGATGATGCATCTTTTGTTTTGGAATAAGTACTCAATTGGGTCTTCGACGGTAATAACATTTCGCCTCTCATTCTCATTGAGATGATTGATCATTGCCGCCAGGGTAGTCGACTTTCCACTGCCGGCTGAACCGGTGACCAAGATAAGCCCTCTTGGCTTGAGAACAAGCTGTTTACAAATTTGTGGTAGTCCCAATTCATCAACGGATGGGACGTTAGATGGTACGAGGCGGAAGGCAAGGCTCAGTGTGCCTCTTTGCTGCAACAGGCTAACTCGGAATCGAGCTAGCCCGGGAACAGAATAGGCAAAATCTAGTTCCCATTCTTTGCTGAAGGCTGCCTTTTGCTCTTGAGTAGAAATTTTTTCAAATGCGAACTCGATATCTTTGGCTGCAAGCGGCGGCAAATCTTCTTGGGGTATAAGCACACCATCAATACGGAGAACCGGCGGGCTTGGCACCGTGAGGTGTAAATCTGAAGCACCTTTACCTACCATTAGTTTAAGAAGTTCGTCTACTTCACCGTTGACAAACATTTTCCTCCTTTTTGTTGCTGTTTTTGCGTCTTCCCACGATTAAGTCATACACCAGTTGTGTGTACACCGTTGCACAAACGACACCCCAGGTCACTTATGAGTTCCCGTCAGGAGACTCGGCGACAATTTGGGTTGCCTTTAGGTTATTAAGATAGTACCAGGCAGTAACGCTGTCTTCCTCGCCCAGCTCATCAAGGGTAGCCTCCAGATCATCCAGGGTAATTTCGGTCTGGGGGTTAACACTAAGGACTATAGTGTCTTCTTCAGGCCCACCCTCAGGAATGATAGACACAGTAGATTCGTCGGTATCAACGGCGCTGATGGTACCTTCAACCGAGGTAAGCTCGTGTGGTTTGCCTCCCTGTTGGATGCTTAGCTTGACCACTGGCTTGAAGATAACCTTAGCCTCGTCGTCCTGGGTAGCTCCGGTAACAACCACTGACTTATCAGCTATAAAGTCTAGCAGGAGAGTGGTGGTCTCCTCCGCAACCACATCAAAGGGGCGGACAAACTTTAGTTCACCGCTGGGGATGGTAGCCTCAACTGTAGTCTCTTCCGTTTCGCCATCCTTCTTGAAAGTCACTTCAACCATATCTATATTCATGCGAATTTGAGTGTACTTACCGGCGGGTACAGGCGCCATAGCCAGAATCGTTTGTAAGCCGTCCTCAAGCTGGGTAAGGTCAAAGGGGTTGTTATCTTCAATTATATCTATAGGTTCCCACTCGTCTTCCCCGTCATCAACTGCCCTACGGGCCTTTACTCCTTCTCCTTCCTCTTCGGAGACTGTAACCATAATACTGATTATCTCATATCCGGGTGGTGCGTCGGTGACGCGAACTTCGAGCGTGCCCATTCCCGTCGGCAATGTGGGCATAGGCGTCTCCGATGGTGTCGGCATTGGCGATGTAGCCCCGGTACAACCCGCGGCAAGTACCGCTACCAGTGTTAGAATAGTCATCACTACTAAGCATTTCCTCATCTTTATTCTCCTCCTTGCTATTTAAGAGCTTTTCTGCGTCTCAACCCATCACTATATATAACGGAAAACGGGCGAATGTGTCAGGGTAGCTGTATTCCGGAGGTTCTAAAATCAGGTGGAGTTAGGTTAACAGCATTTAGCAGGAGCTATTTGTTGCCCTGTATTAAGGTTGTTTATCCTTTGCCTTATCCTTGTTCGGTTCATGGTCGGCACCACTCTGGTCAACCTGGGGCTTAAGGATGTATTTTATTCCGCTCTGGGGACTACCGGTAGCAACCACTGTCAGGTCATAAGTAAAGCTGGTCACTGTATCCGCGGTAACCTGGAACGGCTTTGATATGTGTAATTTCTGGCTAGGTAGCTTCACATCTACCGTTTGCCCTGTTTCTTTCAAGATGCCATGGACACCGGTTACATAGATGAACACCTTGGTGTATTGAACTTCTGGCACATTGCCCCGCCAGATTTCCTGTGTCTCGTCTCCCGGCACGAGTGTCAAGTCAACCTCACTTACCTCTGGCTCAAACTCAACCCACTGCTCCGCATCGCCACCTGGCAAAAGACCAATTTTTGAAATGGACACGTTAAGGCTCTCAAAGTCACCGATAGCATTTACATCGTCACTTATCAGGAAAACAAAGTTACCCTCTGTACTGGGCTGAGGACTGGGTGCTATGGGGACTGGACCAGGCTGAGGAATGGTTCCTGCGGGGAATAGCATTGGTCTTAGTCCAAAGTAACCTATCAAAGCTATTACTATTACTACGGCTACGGTAGCCAGGGCTCTTGACCAGCCGAATAGTGATGGAAATAGTGGTTGCCTTGCCTCTCGTTTCCGCTCCAGTGTTTCAAGCGCTGCATTGAAACGCTGTCTGGCTGCTTTCTTAGCATTAGGTGAAGGCCTGAATTCATACGCGTCCTTCGTTTGAAGCATAGCCTGAAGCAATGGCTCGAGCTGCTTAACATACTCTGGATAGTCAGCAAGACAGGATTCGAGACTTTCGCCGCGGTTAATGCGGTCTATGCACTCATCGAGTGTTTTGTCAAAGTTATTTGCCATTCTCGTATCTCATCCCAAAGATTAATAGTCTGTAACCAGCAGTTTACGTAGCTTTGCTATGGCAGCCCGCTGCATCTCGCGTATGGCTCCATCACTCTTGTTCAAAATGCTCCCCGCTTCTTTGGAGGTCAACCCACCAAAGAAACGCAATCCTAATACTTCTTTTTGTTCTCGAGTAAGTTGCTCCATCGCTCTGTTCACCCTCTCAAGCTCAATATTCTTCTCTACAAGAGTCACCACATTAGCATCAGATTCTATCTGCACAGTATCAATGGGGACTGTCTTACGCTTTGACGCTTTTCTCAAATGGTCTACAACCAGATTATGGGCAATCCGAAATAGCCAAGCCTGCATCGGGATGCCTCGTTCTTTGTAAGATTTCAAGGACTCCAGAGCTTTCAAAAAGACCTCCCCGGCAATATCCTCAGCTTCAGTTTTAGTACCGATACGAACATAAATATAATGCGCAATCTTGTTGTAGTACTCCTCGTACAGGCTGGCAAGTCTAGCCTCATTACATCTTCTCGCCTCTGTTTTCCCGTTGCCTGCTTCAGCACTCATGTTTTACGACCTATAACATAAACCTACCTCCTAAGTATACTACAACAAGGTGCTAAAGTTTAGATGACAGAATAGTGCTTTCTTCCCCCTTACTATCGAAGCTTACTATCAAAGACGTAGAGGCAAACATATTCGCTAAGGCATGCACAGGTGCGTAACTGTGCCTCCCTGTAGTCTTGCTGTTTCAGCTTGTCAATCTCTCTCTCTAATTGGTGAATCTGGCTAATCAATGTGAGCTTACGCTCCTGTATGCTTTTCATTTTTCTTCTCCCTCTATTATCACTATAGCTTAGTTTATCTCTATACTGTATAACGAAAAGAGGCAAAAACTGTCAGGTTAGTCACGCTCCAAAGGTTCTCAAATTGGCAACAGTTACCCTCCCAGGATGGGTAGGAGGGATATTTAAAGAGTTTACTCTGATGAGTGGACCATGATTCTTCGGAGCATTATTGATGAATAGGGAAAAACCCGTAGGGATGCGGAGTGTTGCTGAGTTATTGGCAAATCCAGTGTATGACACACTAGTTAAAATCCATGAAGATGTAAGTATGCTAGGTGAACTTCTTTGCCCATGCTTTGAATTGACTTCTGGTGGGCAAAAAGTGCCGGTGTTGTGAGGCTCCTACCCCAGCTTTGTGAAGCGGGTGATGGGATTCGAACCCACGACGTCTTGCTTGGGAAGTTGTCTAGAGACAAGTCAGCATTCGCTTGCTAGACCAACCGCTTGCCTCCTTTCTGAGTGCTATTGTAGCAAAGAGGAGTCGGGGAATCAAGCCCCGTTGGTTGACCGACTATCTGGCACAATGAGCCGAGAGTAACAAAACGATGGAATGTTACGCAAGCTCGTAATAGACCGCACAGTGTGCTCCTGTTAAACAAGGAGTTTGCCCCTCTATCTATCCCCTTTACCTTTGGCTTTCCCTCTTTGCTTAGCTTCACCAGTAGTCAGACCATATCCTTCACTTTTCCTTCAACTTTTTCATACCTCCCCTTCAACATTCATAGAAAACTCCACTGGATACCCGCCAGCTTGCTGGTGGGAGGAAAGTGGCTCGCCGTAAGGCGAGGCAAGGGTGCTTGCCTAAATAGGGCTTTTTCCTGTATAACTGCGTCATGGGGGTTAGA
>Ga0209979_1001542_pt1 | contig 24953 bp, 24 predicted proteins | sample AnhtaG_FD_183114 | JGI IMG/M metagenome (GOLD analysis project Ga0209979, IMG submission 183114) | Deep subsurface microbial communities from Anholt, Denmark to uncover new lineages of life (NeLLi) - Anholt_01485 metaG (SPAdes) (version 2) | ecosystem: Environmental > Aquatic > Marine > Oceanic...
AACAGCACCATGACTCAAGCAGACTTCACCGATACGATTAGAGATACGGTAAATCTCATCCTCATTATCTGCCTCGACAATTATCATAAGAAAGGCCTCATAATCATGTAGAGGAATTTCTTTACCTGTATATTGTTCAACCATATTGATGATGTCCCTCTCCATAAACTCTATGCCAATGGGGAGTATTCTCTCTTTGAGTATATCTGGGACAGACCTTATGGCATCATATAGCCTGTGAAAAGGGATAAAAAGTATTTCTCTCCTTCCCGGAGGAGTGATAAGCCTCAGCATGACCTTGGTTATCACCGCTAAGGTTCCTTCCGAACCGATGATTAACTGGGTCAGGTCATAGCCAGTGGAGCACTTAACGAACTTCCCCCCGGTTTGTATCGTTTCCCCGGTAGGCAACACTGCTTCTAGTCCCAAGACAAAGTGCCTGGTTACTCCATATTTCACTGCCCTCATCCCGCCAGCATTGGTAGCGATATTCCCGCCCAGGGTAGCGCTCTTCTCTCCAGGATAGAGGGGATAATAAAGCCCATGCTCTTCCACAGCTTGATAAAGGTTAGCAAGAGTAACCCCTGGCTCAATGGTAGCCACAAAGTTATCTTCGTCTATCTCCAAAATCCTATTCATCCTCTCCAAAGAGAGAACAATCCCTCCATAAATGGGCACCGCACCACCGCAAAGACCAGTCCCCCCGCCCCGAGGAGTGACCGGTATATTCCTTTTGCTAGCCAATTCTAATATCTTGGCTACTGAAACGGTATCTCCAGGCTTTACTACTACCTCAGGAAGAACCGGTTTTGACTTATATGTTTCATCTCGAGAGTAATTCTCCCGCGCATCTCCAGTCAGAACATTCTTATAACCAACTATATCAGTTAGTAAAGCTACTAAGTCATCAGTTACCTTTCCATAGTGGCTTCGGGCTTCCATCTATCCTTCCTCCTGCTACTCGTTTCTTAATTCTGTATTTTCCTGCGCTGCGCCCTTTATAAATTTCTTCAGGCTTTTGGTCATTGCCTGCCAGTGAGTTCCTCTCCAGTAGATACGGTGGCAGGCTGGGCATTCCATATACTGGTTTTGGGTTTGGAAAACATAGGGTGGTACCAGGTCTTTCACCAGCTCTCGGCTCCGCTCCGCCAGGGGCTGATTACACTCCAGGCAAAGAGAAAACGGCTGAAACTGGCAATCCAGCTTCAGGGCGTCAATTACCTGGCGTATTTGTCGCTCAGGTTCATCACTCTGGATAAGAATAGCCTTGAGCTGCCCGCTGGTTACCAACCGCCTTCGCATAATCTGGGTGTCTCTGGTTAGTATCACTCTATTCTCAGCTAGAGCAATGGCTACCATTTGAGAATCGCTGCTGCCCTCAAAGAACCGAGCATTATACCCCATTATCCTCAGCCACTTGGCTAGCTTACCCACATTGTTATCCACAATAAATTTTAGATTGCTGATTAAGCTCACCCCCCATTAGGTTTTCATCTAGTAACCCTATCCCCTTTAAAACCCCCGTCTGGTACTCTACTTATGGGGGTTACTTTTACAGGTGAAGCCGCATCCCCTCATAGGCTAGGTTAACTCTAGTATTTAAGGCTGCCGCTACGGTGGCTATCTCAGCCTCTATCTCCTTCTCTAATCTTGGGTTCATGTGAACCACCACTGCTGGCGGCAGATAACCCTTAAGCTCTCGGAAGCTGATTAGCTCCTGCTTCAACAGATTCGGGGTGAGGTGCCCTGACTCCTGGGCAAGCCCTTCATACCGGTTTGGTAGTGTAACCTCAGTAATAAGTAAGTCAGGTGAAATATGCTGCCAGCAATCAGCTAAACCGGGCCCGGTATCGGCGGTATAGAATACTGATTTACCCTCCGGCGAGGTAACCTGGTAGCCCACAGTTGGGTTGGTATGATTTACCGGGACAGCCAAGATGCTATAGCCTTCAACTTGCTCAACCTTATATGGTTCTATCATGGTGAACTTAATTGTCGGACTATTTGGTGGCTTTGCCAGAAAATTAGGATAAAGCTCACCATTCAGTAGGTGGGTGGAGAGGGCATCATACACCGATGGTATGGAATAGATATGGATAGTGGCGTCCTGAAGGAAAAAATTCATGGCGATAGTTGGAACATCTCTAATATGGTCATAGTGCTGGTGGGTAATAAGGACCGCCTTAAGTTTTTGTTGGGCGTCAAGGGATAGGCTAGAGGTAAGACAACCAGCGTCTATCGCTAGAACTTCATCAATTAGTAGGCTAATGCACTTCGTATTTTGTGATTCGCAGTTGTGTGCCCCCAAAATCTCGATGTTCATTGTTAGCCCAATTCCTAAACGTGAGCTTCAGCGCCTATAGCGGCTGCTTAACCTTCCCTTTTAGTAAACCAACTAATAGGTAACACAGGGGGGTATCACATGCTGCTATAGCCAGCTTAATTATATATTGACTAACCAGCATGTTTGCCAGAATTCCTGTAGGCACAAGTCCCCAGAAAGCTACTGTTATGAATATCCCGGTATCCAGTGCTTGGGACACCATCGTTGATGCATTATTGCGTAGCCATAAGAACCTAGCCTTCGTCTTCTTTCGCCAAAAGTGAAAGGCGAAGACATCATGATGCTGACTTATTAGGTAAGCAATCATTGATGCCAAGACAATCCTAGGTACCATACCTAAGATGGACTCATAGGCTGGCTGGCCTTCCCAGAATGGTGCCGGTGGTAGTAACCTCCCACAGAAGACCAGCACTACCATGAGTATATTGGCACCAAAACCTAACCAAACAACTCTGGAGGCTATTCTTCTACCATAAAGCTCGGTGATTACATCGGTAAATAAAAATGTTAAAGGATAAGCGATTACTCCTGCTGGGATAACCCATCCACCAATAGAAAAGAGCTTTACTGCTACGATGTTTGCTACAAGTAGGCAGGTAGCAAATAATGTAGCTAATACTACCAGACTCATTACTAAATCCAGTGTTGGCGACGGAAGAAGTAGAGCATACCGCTAACAATGGCTATCCAGATAACAAACACAATGATGAGAGAATAACCCTCGTTCTGGAATGGCAAGGGGATATTCATCCCATAAATAGAGGCCACTACAGTGAGAGGTAGCAGGATGGTGGCAATGATGGTCAACATGCGCATTACCTCGTTGGTACGATGAGTCGCCAGCGAATCATGGGCATCGTTTAGACCCTCAATTATCTCCTTGTACTCGTCTAGGCCGTCCCAAATCTTATCCACATGGTCAACCGTGTCTCCAAAATATACGGCTAAATCCATCTGGGTAAAGCGACGAATCTTTGGCTCCAGGCTGCCAATAACCGCCCTCATCGGCCAGATGATACGACGAAAGGAAATGACATCGCGCCGAAGTGTAGAGACGTCCTCGATTGCCCGGGGCATACCACGGCTTGAAAAAATGTCGTCCTCAGTGCGTTCAATATTCTCACCAATCTTGTTCAGTATGGGCAGGCAGTAGTCAACCAGTCTATCAATTATCCGGTAAAGAAGATACCCAGAGCCCTGGCTGAGATTCTCCTGTCGTGACTCCTCATCAATCTGGCATTCCCGGAACAGCTTCACCAGCGGTTTGAGCTCCCCTTTGTGCAGAGTAATTAAGTATTTGGCGCCGATAAAAACTGATACCTGACTGGATGTAGTTACCCGCGCCTCTTTATTGTATACGGGGAAATGGAAGACTAGGAATAGGTAGTCTTTATACTCATCTATTTTGGATCGTTGTATTCGGCTGAGACAGTCATCTAAATCTAAGTGATGGAAGGAATAATTCTGAGCCAAGTATTCTGTCTCCTGCTCTGTTGGTTTCTCGATATTGACCCAAGTCAGGTCGCCCCAGGTGAGTGACTCTAGATTTAATTGTTCCTCTTTTTTAACCTTAGGGATAGCCATGGCAGATTACCTTTTCAATATAGTCGGCTCTATTTTACCACAATTGTTGCTAGATAGCACCTAGCTTGATATACTGAGAGAGTATTTTAGATGAGGTCAGGCTAAAGATGCCACCCCCTTGGAGACATAGGATTAAGCTCAGGGTCAAGAAGGCACTGGGAATGAATATATTCCTGTGTGATAGCTGTAAATGGAATTGGCGTGGGGCATGCCATAATCCAGACCGTCCCAACGCCACCTGGTGCCCTGACTACGCAAAACGAGGGAAGTAATCCTATTATCTTTCTAAAATCAGAGCCATTCCCTGACCACCACGTCGAACTTTAAGTCTCAGCGCATTACGTCTAGGGTTTGTCCCTATATGAAATTTTGGAAATTTATTTGTATTCGTAGAACCCCTTCCCTGTCTTGCGTCCCAACCAGCCGGCGGTGACCATCTTCCTCAGTAGGGAAGGCGGAGCATATTGAGGCTCTTTAAATTCATCGTACAAGGCATCAGCAATGAAAAGAACAGTATCGTTACCGATAAGGTCAGACAAGGTTAGCGGTCCCATAGGATGATTTAAACCCAAGGTTATACCGGCATCAATGTCCTCCTTGGTGGCAACCCCAGCATCTAGCATGCGGATGGCATGAAGTAAGTAAGGTACCAGCAAGCAATTTACAATAAAGCCTGGGGTATCCTGGGCAATGATAATGGTCTTTCCCAAGGACTTGCCGAAGGTCTGACCGGTTTCCAGGGTCTCGCCGCTGGTAGCAATAGTCTTAACAATTTCTAGCAGTTTCAGCACCAGCGCTGGGTTAAAAAAGTGCAGCCCCAGCACCTTATCTGGTCTACTGGTGGCCATAGCCATACCAATGATAGATAGGCAAGAGGTATTAGTAGCCAGGATAGTCTGCTTAGGGCAGATTTTATCCAGCTCAGCAAATATCTTTTTCTTCAAATCCATATTCTCAATAGCCGATTCTATTACTAGGTCACAGGCAGCAAAGTCCCTAGTATCAGTGGTGCCTTTGATGCGATTGCGTATACTCTCCTTGTCCTGCGGGGAGAGTCTGCCCTTCTCCACATCCCTATTCAGCCTGGAATCAATAGATGCCAGCCCCTTATTTAGCACTTCATTGCTTATCTCCGAGACCAATACCTGATAGCCTGCCTGAGCACAGACTTGAGTGATACCAGCACCCATTTGCCCACAACCAACTACACCAACCTGCTTAATTTCCATAGTCCTCCCTTCATGTATAAGCTATTTTCCCTGGTAAACAGGGTTTCTTCTGGGTTTTTCGGTGAAGGCTGTAATTCCCTCGGTAAAGTCCTCTGTGCCCATAAGGTAAGCCTCCAAGGAGTTCTCCAGCCGTAAGCCCTCCTCCAGAGTCAAGCTGTAACCCCTAACCATTGCCTCTTTAGCCGCTCTCACTGCCAGAGGCGCTGCTACCGTGGAGATAGTTTTAGCCCATTCCCTTGCTTTGGGCATGACTTCTTCTGGCGGGACAACCTCGTTGACTAAGCCGATACGGTATGCTTCCTGAGCATCAATAATTCTGCCGGTGAGCACCATTTCAGCTGCTTTACACCACGGGACCATTCGGGGTAGCCTCTGGGTGCCTCCCCAGCCGGGTAGTATACCCAGAGTTACCTCGGGTAAGCCCAAACGGGCTGTCTCTGAAGCTATCCTTATATCGCAAGCCAGGGCTATTTCTAGCCCGCCGCCTAGCGCCACGCCATTGATAGCAGCAATGAGAGGCTTCCAGATATCTAATCCGCGCATGGGAGTAGTTGGTATTGCCCAAGGACTGTCCCGGAGGTGCTCTTTCAGAAAGGGTAGCGTATCTTTTATATCGGCGCCACCACAAAAGGCTCTTTCACCAGCACCAGTAATGATACCAACCCATAGCTCAGGGTCATCCCGAAAGTCTACCATTGCCTCGTGTAGCTCTCGCAGCGCCTCCATATTCATGGCATTCATTGCCTGTGGACGATTAAGGGTAAAGATGGCAATTCTACCTTCCTTCTCATAGTCAATAGCCATAGTAAGTCTCCTTTTATGATTATTGAGAGCTAGTAGCTTGGAGATGTTTATATTATCATCGGTTAAAGGCATCACCTCCCCTCAAACAGACTTGGCCACAGCTGAATTCAACTGGGGAAATACTTATTGATTCTAACAGGGGGCTAGCGTTATCGTCAAGGAGGCATCATCTCTTACCTGACCAATCCTCCCTTATTTAAAGAATAACCATGTCAAAGGTGTTTAAGAGGGGCTTCACCCCTCTTTTTAATATCGTCCCCACTCCTTCGTGGGAGTACACTATTGGCAATAAGGTTGTTCGTCAATAGGGGTTTAAGGGGCGAAGCCCCTTCTAATAAAAACTCCCCCTCTCCTTTGAAGGAGAGGGGGATAAAGGGGGTGAGGTAGATACTAAATTTCCAGACTATAATTGCCAATGGTTGAGTGATATAATTAAGTTAAGAGGTTGACCATGCACGAGGCAATGCTCTACGAAAAACTGCCCAAATCCAGGGTGCGGTGTCATGTCTGCCAGTGGCGCTGCACCATAGCTCCCGGCAGGTTCGGTGTCTGCCGGATGTACCACAACCGAGACGGCGTCCTCTACAATATGAACTATGCTAAGGCGTCGTCAGTGACCACTGACCCTATTGAAAAGAAACCCCTGTTCCATTTCTTCCCGGGTAGTCTCGTTTTCTCGTTAGGTGGTTGGGGGTGTAATTTTCACTGCCAGGACTGCCAGAACTGGGAAATCTCCTGTCCAGAGGTTGATGAGCCGTGGCAAGGTTCCCGGGAGATTCAACCACAAGCAGCAGTAGAGCTAGCCATACGCTACCAGTGCCAGGGTATTGCCTGGACATATAATGAGCCTACCATTTGGTTTGAATATACTCTGGACTCAGCCAAGCTGGCTAAGCATAACGACCTGTATACTGTCTATGTGACCAATGGCTATATGACCCCTGAGGCACTGGATACTATTGGGCCCTATCTAGATGCCTGGCGGGTGGACGTTAAGGGTTTTACTGACTCCTTCTACCAAAAACTAGCCAAGGTGAGCCGCTGGCGGGGAATTCTTGAGGTCGCTAAGCGAGCTAAAGATAAGTGGAAGATGCATGTTGAGGTGGTGACTAACATCATACCTACTATGAATGATGATGACCAGCAACTGGAGGGCATTGCTAACTGGATACGAGATGAGCTGGGGGAACTAACCCCTTGGCATGTAACCAGGTTCTATCCCCACCACCATATGATGCACTTACCCCCAACCCCGGTATCCACCCTGGAGCATGCCTATGATATCGGCAAGAAAGCCGGCCTTAAGTTTGTCTATGCCGGTAATGTCCCCGGACACAGCAGCGAAAGTACTACCTGCTACCACTGTGGTCAGCGTATTGTGCAACGATTTGGTTACCAGACTAAGGTCATCGGTCTGGAGGACTCAAGGTGCCAGTTCTGCGGGGCAGAGCTTAACTTCAGGATGGCAGAGAGGAGGTTATGATGATTAGGAACCCAGTTGTCGCCGGGCAATTCTATCCCGAATCAGCTTCCCAGCTCAAGGCAATGATTGAGCAGTTGGTTGATGAGAAGGCAGCCAAGGAAGAGGTAATTGGTCTGGTCTCACCTCATGCCGGATATATCTATTCGGGGCCGGTAGCCGGGAGAGTTATATCTAGAATCAAATTCAAGGACACCTTTGTCATTATAGGTCCTAACCACACCGGTATGGGAAAACCGCTCAGTATTATGACCGAAGGTACCTGGAAGACACCCCTGGGTGAAGTAGAGATTGACTCGGAACTGGCAAAGCAGATTCTAGCCACTTCTAGTCACCTAGCGGAAGACTACTGGGCACATCAGTATGAACACTCCATTGAGGTTCAAATACCGTTCTTACAATATTTCAAGAGTGATATTAAGCTCGTGCCCATCGTACTTGCCCACACTACTGGCGCTATTTATAAGGAAATCGGCCAGGAGATAGCCCAAGCCATTAAGGACTTAAATAAAGAAGCGGTAATCATAGCCTCAAGTGATATGACCCACTATGAGCCACAGGAATCTGCCAAAAGAAAGGATACTCAGGCTATAGAAGCCATACTAAATTTGGATGAAGACGAGCTTTTGAAGCGAGTTGACAAGTTGAACATATCAATGTGTGGCTATGCCGCGGTGGCCAGCCTTATCTCCGCCGCTAAGCAGTTAGGGGCGACTGGGGCAGAACTAGTTAGATACCAGACCAGCGGTGATACCACCGGCGATTATTCCAGTGTGGTCGGCTACGCCGGCATAGTAATAACCAAGAAAGAGATGCATCCACTAGTAAGGCTAGCCCAGGAAACTGTGAAGACTTATGTCACGGAAGGTAAGGTTCTCTCGCCACCGGATGAGCTTACCCCGGAGATGAAAGAAAAAGCAGGGGTCTTTGTATCCATCCATAAACTTGATGCGCTACGAGGCTGCATCGGTACCTTTGAACCCACTAAAGAGAATGTCGCCGAGGAGATTATCGCCAATGCTATCAACTCCGCCACCCGAGACCCCCGCTTCCCCCCTGTCGCCCCCAATGAGCTTAAAGACCTTGAATACAGCGTGGATGTCCTCACCAAGCCTGAGCCGATAGACAGTAAAGACCAGCTAGACTCCAAGAAGTATGGGGTTATCGTGGAGTGTGGGTGGCGGCGGGGCTTGCTCCTCCCTGACCTGGAGGGGGTAGATACTGTGGACTATCAGATTGACATCTGCCGCCAGAAAGCAGGCATCGCCCCCGATGAGCCAATAAAGCTATACAGGTTTGAGGCAAGGAGGTATAAATAATAAAGGAGAGTTAAAGAGAGGCGAAGCTCTTCTTACCTGACTACCTCCCCTCTCCTTTGAAGGAGAGGGGGATAAAGGGGGTGAGGATGATGATAGATAAAGATAAGCTCTCAAAATATCGCTCAGAGGTAATAGAAAAATCTATTAATATTGAGTGGATAATAAATGCGATAATCTCTCAACATTATCTTAAACGAGTGATTTTGCCTTTTGTTTTAGAAGTATTGTATGACGAGTATTTTAGTTTTGCTTTAAGGAGAAACATCCTTAAAAAGATAATAAAAGACATTGATAGCCAAAAGGTTGAGGATTTAAATCGATTAAATACTATTAGAAATTATTTCGCCCATTGTAATCAAGAAATTTTTGAAGCTTCAGATAAAACAAAGAAACGGGGAAAAATAATTGACCCTAGACATATTGAAAGAGAGATTGACTTTGAAAGCTTATATTCCGAATTTACCGAGAAAGAAAAAGGTGTTGTAGAATATTTAGCTAAGTTATTTCAAGATTTAGGAGGTGTGCTAGAAAAAGAATAGTTTATTTGCATTGTCTAAGACAGTGTAAAAGACTTACTCTAACCCTAAAGAAGGTGCAGCATGGATATGTTTGAGCATCAATCTGAGAAGCAAAAAGAAAAAGAGGCGCCGCTGGCAGCAAGGATGAGACCCCGTGACTTCCATGGCTTTGTCGGGCAGGAATCACTTATTGGTGAAGGGCATGTGCTGAGAAAGGCGATTGAGGCTGACCAGCTACCGTCAATTATCCTGTGGGGGCCACCGGGCAGTGGTAAGACTACTCTGGCTTATATTATTGCCAATACCACCAATTCACACTTCAGCCCGGTGAGTGCTGCCAGCGCTGGCGTCACTGACCTGCGGCGCATAATTGAGGAGGCTAAGGAACGCCATAAACTGTACCAGCAGAGAACCATCCTCTTCATTGATGAGATTCATCGCTTCAATAAAGCGCAGCAGGATGCCGTTCTACCCTTCGTTGAGGATGGCACCATCACCCTTATTGGCGCCACTACGGAAAACCCCTCCTTTGAGGTCATTTCCCCCCTCCTCTCTCGATGCCAGGTCTTTACCCTGAATCCCCTTACCGAACATGAAATTAGTGTGATAATTGTCAGAGCCTTAAAAGACAACCTGAAAGGTCTGGGCACGCTGAATGTTGAGCTGGATGATGATGCCATGGTTCACCTCATCACTATGTCAAATAATGATGCCCGAGCCGCCCTTAATGCTCTAGAAATGGCTACCCTAGCCACACCGCCTGACGCTAGAGGAAAGCGCCATATCTCACTCTCTACTATTGAAGACGCTATTCAGCATCGGGCCTTACCTTACGATAAAGCAGGAGAGCAACACTATGACCTTATCTCCGCCCTGCACAAGTCGTTGCGCGGCTCAGACCCGGACGCCTCTTTATACTGGCTGGCCAGGATGCTTGAGGCTGGGGAAGACCCACTTTATATTGCCCGCCGTTTGGTTCGCTTTGCCAGTGAGGATGTTGGCATGGCTGACCCCCAGGCACTGGTAATCGCTATGTCAGCACAACAAGCCGTCCATTTCATTGGCATGCCCGAGGGCAACCTGGCCCTAGCTGAGGCAGCTGTTTATCTAGCTACCGCGCCTAAAAGCAATTCTCTATATCAGGCATACTCCCGGGTTCAGGAAGAGATTAAACACGGCTCTGCTGAATCAGTGCCGCTACACCTGCGCAACCCGGTGACCCCACTAATGAAAGAGATTGGCTATGGTAAGGGATACAAGTATGCCCACGACTACCCCGGTCACTTCGTTGAGCAGCAAAATCTACCCGATTCTCTTCAGGGCAAACGCTATTACACCCCCAGTGACCAGGGATATGAGAAACAGGTTGCGGCACAGCTCAAAGCCTGGCGGCAACAAAAGGGGAAACCTGGCGAAACTAAACAAGAAGGGGAAGGCTGAACCAGGTTTATACCACATTTCCCTGCGGAGATATTTCACTATGAGGAGTAGGTTAGTAAAAGATGCCTTGACACCTTAGCCGCCAGTGATTATACTTAAAACGCTGCGTATAAGCATATTAGCGCGGGGTAGAGCAGTGGAAGCTCGTCGGGCTCATAACCCGGAGGTCGTTGGTTCGAATCCAACCCCCGCTACCAAGATTATAAAGGGAAGCTTGTTGCTTCCCTTCAGTTCAAAGTGTCCACTATTTGATGCCCAAAACTGTGCCATTTTTGCTGACGATTTACATTTCACTGTAGGCATGATATCATCTGCCTAAAAGGCTCATTCATATTGCCGGCTAACATACATTTGTGTTTGTCTTTGCCATAACGTAGTGAGTTATGCTTCTTTAGCGTACCAAAATATTATTAAAAGGAGAAGTTCTTTATGTTTGATCTAGCCAGAGAAGACGAACAAAGAGTTAAACGTCTACACGAGGAATCCGTGGTAGTTGATAGTTTGGCAAATCACATCCTTTCACTCTATGCAGAATACTCCCAGGCTATGCTTGACAAACTGGATGAATTAATAGAGAAAGGCGTGTCTACACCAGCGATCCTATATGAAATGGACCGCATGCACATTCAGGAATTGATAAGTGGCGAAAGCCATAGGGAGCAGGAGTGGATGGAATTAAGCAGTGTCGATGCGTTCAATATGACGGTTGGATTATACGGTGAACCACCATTCTCCTATGAGAACGCCGTGCGGGATATTGCACTTTGGACAAGAAAGTTTGACTCCGTTGATTACTTAGTAAAGGCAACGTCTGTTAAGGATATCTATCAAGCCAAGAGAATGGGGAAAAAGGCTATAATGATGAACTTCCAGAATGCCGACCATATCGGTACCGACCTAGGTAAGCTCGATTTGTTCTATGATTTGGGTATTCGTGCTATTCAATTAACCTATAACCTGCAGAATTTCGTGGGTAGTGGTAGCCTTGAGCGGACGGATGCCGGCCTGAGTCACTTTGGGGTTCAAGTTGTCAAGCGCCTGAACGAACTAGGAATACTTGTGGACATATCACATTGCGGATATCAGACAACGATGGATGCTATCAAAATTTCCTGTGCTCCAGTAGCGGCTACGCACAGCTTCTGCCGTAAGCTGAGTAATCATCCACGTGGTAAGACTGATGAACAGCTCAAGATACTTGCTGACAAGAACGGTTACCTAGGCATAGTAGTTTACCCCTCCTTCATTGCTCCTCCTGGCAGGCAAGCTTCTTTAGATGACTTCTTGGATCATCTGGAGCATGCCGTAGCGATAATGGGTGTAGACAAAGTAGGTATAGGAACTGACTACGGAAAGGTAGTGCCTGAACCTTTACAGGTTAGACTGAGGGAAGAAGGGATGCGCCTTGGCCACCTAAAGGGGTACACTGGTGGTGCCGGAGCTACCGAGGGTTACAAGGATCATAGGGAATGGACAAACTTTACACGTGGACTTGTATCACGTGGATATACGGATGATGAAATCAAAGGCATTCTTGGGGGCAACTTCCTGAGGATACTAGAACAAGTCGTGGGTTAAGCATTAAGTAAGTCACACAGAAAACTAATTAGACAGAAACTAGAACTGGATTTTCAGACCACCGCCGATTGTGTCTAACTTCAGACTCATATCTTATGCCATTTATATATGGCCAAAACAGGCGGCGGTAAAAGAAGCTGGCTAACCACGTTGGTGTAAGCCGCCAACTACTTCAGAACGCCCCTTAGGCCGTAAAGATAGACTGTGAAGAAACATGAGGGCTACTTGTCCATTGACAGAGCTTGTCTCTATGGTATATTAGGTATATTATGACTTTTTAGTTGTAGTGGGCTTGTTGTCCTAGCAAAAGGCTGATACAAGGGACATTAAGCCCTTTTTAAGGAGGGAAATAGATTACGTCTCAGACGTATATCACCAAGTTTAAAGGTGAAACAACCGTCTATACTTCTTGCCTATGTAACTGTGGCAGTATCAGCCAATGCGTCTTCAAAGTGCACATCAAGGATGGGGTAGTTGTTGCTGTCGAGCCAGATGACCGGTATAACACGGGCGTGGGTCGAGAGGATGAGGTAATTTCAGAGTCAGACCTGATAAAAATACGCCTCCAAAGGAGACCATGCACCAGAGGGCTGGTCTTCCACAAGTATATTTACCATCCTAACCGGATTCTTTACCCACTCAAGAGAGCTCCCAACAGCAAGCGAGGGGAGGGAAAATACGTAAGGATATCCTGGGATGAGGCCTTGACCACTATAGCCAATAAGATGAAGGAAATCAGGGAAAAGCATGGGCCTTATTCCATTATGACACCCTACCTGCCTAACCCGTTAGTGAACCGTCTCTTCTCATTCTGGGGGGCAGGGGTGGATAGCTGGGGCATGTGTTCATTTGATGCCAACAGGTTGGCGGCTCACCTTGTAGCTGGAGAAATGGGGTGGGACTACCCCGGGTTTTCATCAGGTTCAGCGGCAGACATGCTGGCCAACTCAAAATTAATCGTTCTTTGGGGTCTTGACGCCTGTACCGGCTCCTCTGGTCCCGGTTATCAATTTGCCTGGTTCATAAAGCTTGCCCGAGAGAGGGGGAAACAGGTTATCGTCTTTGACCCGAGGTATACTCCAACGGCCGAAGTCCTAGCCGACCAGTGGATACCGATAAAGCCGGGAACAGATAGTGCCATGTATATGGCGTTGGCTTACGTTCTATTCCAAAAGGATTCATGGAATAAGGAGTTTGTCGCCCGCTATGTTGAGCCGAAGGGGTTTGAGAAATGGAAAAACTACATATTAGGAGTGGAGGATGGAGTTGCCAAGACACCAGAGTGGGCGGAAACTAAGTGCGCGGTACCGGCTGAGACCATCCGAGCACTAGCTGACCTCATCGACACTACCAGACCGGCGTGGCTCTGGAACCACTGGGGGGTAAATAGGAAGAGCCGTGGCGAAAATACAGCAAGGGCTTTCGCTGCCCTACAGGCGATGATGGGCTACTGGGGTACGCCGGGAGCCGGTCCACCACTGCATCCCGGTCCAGCTAGGGCTATTCCGTGGCAGGCCTCGAGGCCGTTTATACCCCTGGGCATGGGAAAAACCGGATGGAGATTACAAGGTTCCCAGAGTGTGTCGAAGCCATTACTGGGCTCAGGCGGTTTTACTCCTGGATAAGGTAAGGAGTGGCGAACTTAGTGAGCAAGACTACATGAGGATGGTAGGCTGGAAAGCTGACCCTTCCTTGCTGAAAGATTTTAATCCCAAGATGCTTTTCTGGGGAGGATTCTCACCACATGCCTCCGACCATCTGGTTACCTCATGCGACTCATCCAATTACCAGGTACCAGCTATGAAGAAGATGGAATTCATCGTGACCATGCATAGCATGATTACTCCTACCGCTAAATATGCCGATATAATTCTTCCCGCCCGAGATTGGATGTGGGAGGAAGCAAACATCGTCCAGGTAGAGAAATACCAGGGAAGGCTAGAATGACCCAACATGGTTTCTTCATTGACCAGAGCCGGTGTATTGGCTGTAATCAGTGTACCATTTCCTGCATGCAATGGCATGATATTCCCCCGGGCACAGTCAAGTGGATATGCGTCTATCAATGGGAGAAGGGTGTTTTCCCCAACGTAAGGCTTCATATGATGCCTGTTCTATGCTATCACTGTGAGAACCCGGTTTGCATCAAGGCCTGTCCTAATGGAGCCATTTATAAGGAAGAGAAATACGGGGCTGTTCTGGTGGACCCTGAGAAGTGTACTGGAACCCGAAAATGCTGGAAAGCCTGCCCTTACGGTGCTCCTCAGTTTCAAGGAGATGAGCCGAGCACAAAAATGTCAAAGTGTAATATGTGTATTGAGCGTCTGGAGCAGGAGTTAACGCCAATCTGCGTGCTGAGTTGCTCAATGAGAGCACTTGAGTTTGGTCCAATTGATGAACTGGAAAAGAAATACGGTCACCTGAAAAGGCTTGAGGATATGCCAAAGGACTCCATCACCAAACCAGCAGTTGTCTTCAAACCCGCTGAACCCAAAAGACAGGTTATACCCTGGGATTCAAAGCGGGCTCTTGAGCTGTGGCGGAAAAGGCAGCCACACGAGGGTGAACCATTGCCCGATATCTTTACCGAAATATCTGAGGTTACTGAGGCACCTCAGGAGATTGTTGGTCGCCATAAGCTGGTGCTAAAAGCCAAAAATAGCCAGGAGCTAATGTACTACACCACAGATAATGAGTAAACATGGATGTAGGCCTAAGGATCCCAGAAAAATAAGGAGAGGGAGGTTGAGTAATGGATGTTCTACCAGCAATCACAGGAAATCTAAGGCGTGGGGAGGCTGCCAAGGTAGCGGAGCTGGTGCAGAAAGGCCTGGATGATGGATTAAGCTGGGATGTTATCTTAAATCGGGGGTTGTTTGCTGGCATGGGGGTTGTGGGCGAGCTATTTAGAGAGGAAGAGATGTATATTCCTGAAGTACTCATGGCGGCAAAAGCGATGAACGCCGGTATAAAGGTACTGGAACCACTGATGGCAGAAGCTGGTGGGGGGAAGAAGCTAGGGAAGGTAGTCCTGGGGACAGTGAAGGGAGATATACACAATCTGGGGAAAGAGCTCGTTGGTATAATGTTAAGGGGGGCTGGTTTTGAAGTTATTGATATAGGCGTTGACGTTCCCAGCGAAAAATTTGTTGAGGCTACCATCTCGGAAAAGGCGCAACTAGTTGGCATGTCTGCCCTTATCACCACTACCATGCCGTATATGAGAACCACTATTGAAGCTTTGGAGAAAGCTGGATTAAAAGGACAGGTAAAGACAATTATCGGCGGAGCCTGCGTAACTCAGCAATACGCTGACGAGATTGGCGCTGACGGGTACAGCGAAGATGCGGGTGCCGCCATAGAAAAGGCAAAGGAACTTCTAGGATTAAAATGAGCTCTGTGCTTTGGTTAGAAGAGGCTATTAACGGCACTAATCAATAGGAGGGAATGACAATGGATTTTATGGAAAGACTGCAAAGTACTGACGATGTATTGGTAATGTTTGGAACGATGCAGACATTACTAGTGGATGAATACGGCAAGCCTATGGAGACACACCTAGGGGAATGGATTCTGGCTCACCCTGAGGCATTTCAAGATTCTCTTCGGCGACTCTACGCCGCCGGGCATAACATGGTACATCCCGGAACTCAGGCCAATAGTCCTTTTAGGGCGAAACCCTTTGGCGTACAGGATAGGGTCTATGAGTTTAACTACCAGTCAGTGAAACTGGCTAAAGAGGTTACACCCGAAAACTGCTATGTTTTCGGCTTGGTATCTTCCTCGAACCCGGATTGGTTGGAGCCGGTGGGCAACATGACCCATGATGAGGTCTATAATGGCTACCGGGAGCAGGTGTTACCCATGCTAGAGGCTGGGGTTGACGGGATATTTGTTTCTGGGAATCACATCGATGAATCAGTAATAGCCATCAAAGTGGCAAAGGACCATAGTGACATCCCGGTATTGGCAGCTACCGTCTTCTACGCCGGCAAGAAAGGATTCAGGACAATGACAGGTCTTGACCCCAAGGCAGCTTCAGCTAAGCTTCAGGAAGCAGGAGCAGATGTCGTAGGTTTCAATTGCGGCTTAATGACCAAATCCCTTGATGCTTCAGAGTGGTATCCAGCCGCCACTATCCTTCTCAAGGAAATGAAGCAGGGAACTGATAAGTATCTATTCGCGTCACCAGACGCTGGTTTAGCTCAACTAATTAATGATAGGACAGTTTACCCGGCATCACCAGGGGAGATGGCCAGTGAGGTTCTGAATTGGGTTGACGTTGGAGCGCGTATTGTTGGCGGGTGTTGTGGGACAAGCTTGGAACACGGCAGAAGGGTTTCGGCTGTGCTAAGAGACCGCAAAGCTTAAAACCTGTAGCCTTTCTTTCTAATTACTGGTGTTCAAGAAGTCATCAGTAACTGAAGGTCGTTGGTTCGAATCCAACCCCCCACTACCAAATTGGAAACTTTGTGAACTACGCACCTCATATGGTTTCCCTTCGCCGGTATATCACCTTCTCGGTTCAGCTGATGCCTAATTTGACCGGCAGACATCACAGTTGTAGAATATCCAAACAACAATAGCCATCGGCAGGGTTACAATCGGGGTATGCCAACTCCAGAGTGAAGGAGGCACGAGTGGTATCGTCCGAAATAATTGAAGGCCTGAGAACCTGTGAGCTGTTTGCCTTATTAAACGAAGAGGAAATACAGATGTTAACTACCTCGTTAGCTACTGCCTGTGAGGTTGAAGCCTACGAAGCAGGGGACCACATATTTGAGCAAGGTGAGCATAGCGCCAGACTTTATATAATTGCCGACGGTCAGGTACTCCTGCAAAGGTCTCGCAATATAGGGGATCGGGCAGCGATGTGGCCACTTGGGCTCTTAGGAAAGGGCAGAGCTAGGGGCTGGTCAGCCTTGCTCTACGGACCTCGTTATGTAACAGCATCAGCTATTTGCCAAAAGCCAACTCGAGTCATCTCCATAGATGGCACTAGCCTACGGTCGGAATTGGAGAAGCAACCAGGGATAGGTTTTAGAGTAATGGACCGCCTTGCCTGCATGCTGGGAGAAAGGCTTCGGGCAGCATACAACACCATGGACGCCCATCTCTAGTTGGAAAGCACTCAAAGGGCAAGAGGACAAAGCGACCACCGAGTTCGCCCAATCCACTTAAAACTAAAAAAGGCACCAGCCACCGCCATATTAGCTAGCGATTCCAGTACCTTGCTTCATCTCCTATCAGGTGTCACCTATCTATCTAAACGAGGGCACGTAAATTTAATCCGCCCCCGGGCTACCTTCCTTGGGCAGAATAACTACCTTACGAGTCTCACCCACACCAGTGCTCTCAGTAGCAACATCAGGGTGGTCAGCCAAGGTAAGATGGATGATACGCCTCTCATAAGCGGGCATCGGTTCTAGGGTAAATGGCGCCCGCTTAACCTTCACCTGCTCCGCCATACGTAAAGCTAAACTCCGTAATGCTTCATAGCGACGCTCTTTATACCCATCCACATCAATAAATATAGGCAGCCAGACCTTCCTCTGGTGAGCCATAATGAGTCTAACCATATACTGTAAGCAGGAAAGTGTCTCCCCACGCCGCCCAATCAAAATCCCCAGGTCATCACCCTTTATATCAAAAGCAATAGAGGCAGTTGTTCCAATTTCTCCCCCCTCAGTGGGTTGGCTACAGGATGTAACCGATGCCGGCACTCCCATTCTACTAAGAAGTGTCTCCAAGACTTTCTTAGCTGCCTCAGCTATATCGCTTTCTTTCTCAGGTATAGGCACCAATGGTCTCACCCTAATCCTGGCCTCCTCAGCACCCAGACCCAGGATGCCAGTCTTACCTTCGCTTAGGACGGTGACCTCTATCTCGTCCCGACTGACGCCTAATTGCTCTAAGGCTTGGTGGATAGCCGTCTCTACGCTCTTGGAGCTTATCTCCACTTCTTCCATAATCTCCCGCCTCCTCTGTAGCACTCGGTACTACAATATCAGCCTCAGTAGAAGCCTCTGAAGGGGCTTGTTCTACTTGGACGATACGCTTCATATACCTTTTATCGCGGCCGGTTGACCTGGGAGTGGCTGTTTTAACCAACCCTCCCCAGCCAGTGATATAGTATTGGATAGCGATTCTGATAACACTTGAAGTCACCCAGAAGAGAGCCAGACCACTGGGGAAGGATAAACAAATGAAACCAAACATGAGTGGCATCATCCACAGCATCATCCGGCTCTGCGTCGCCTGCCTTGGGTCAGCCGCCGTCGGCATTGCCATCTTTTGCTGTAGCCACATGGTGCCCCCTACCAAGACAGCGAGCAATGTATCAGGTGTGGCCAAGTTCAACCACAGGAACTTATTCCCCAGGGGCAGCAGAGAATATACTACGGGCCAGGAATAAAGATACTGAGACAGGCCCAGGAAATCTTCAGGAGTCACCGCTAACACCCGTATGATTGACTGATAGAGAGCTATCCAGATGGGCATCTGGATTAACATGGGCACCAGGCAACCGGCAGGGCTCATGCCCGACTCCTTATACAGCTTCATCTGCTCTTGGGCCAGTTTCTGCCTATCCTTGCCATACTTCTTCTGAAGCTCAGCAATCTTGGGCTGAAGGGTTTGCATGGCTTTGGTAGCATGAAGCTGCTTCATGGTAAGTGGATACATCAAAACGTTAACCACAATAGTTAGCGCAATGATAGCCAGCCCAAAGCTACTGAACAAATAGTCCGTCAGTACAATGAGAACATTTATCACTGGCTGAAGCGCAATTAAATTCCAGATTGCCCCTATATCCAACGAAATCTACCTCACTAACTTTTTAACGAAAGACTCCACAGTTTAGCTCCTGATTGTGCATTCAGGGCGTGAAACTCCCCTTCACTCGTATGGACGTAAACAGTCCCATCGCTGGCAGAAAGAGGAGCATAGACCGTTCCTTCCAGGTTAGCCAGCTGCTTAATCTGATTATCACCGGTATCCAGAGCGTATATCACGCCCGCCTCTGAAGCGACAATAACTGAATTACCAACTAAAACCGGCCACGAGGCAACCGGGCTCCCCAGGTCAATGGCGTCTACTATCTCATCACCAGTTTCAGCATTCAAGATATAAACCTTGCCATCAAGATTTCCAGCATAGATAGCATTATTATAAACAACCGGCTTTGTCCAGAACCAATTTTCAGGCTTGTTGTCAGCCTCATCCTCTACCGGTAACTGCCAAACTTGTTTGCCATTGGTGGCATCTACGGCATAAAGATGCCTATCAAAGGAACCGATATAAACCGTATTATTATAGACCAGCGGAGTAGAAGCAATTGCCCCTCCAGTTTCAAACTCCCACTTTTGGCTGCCATCAACGGCAGAAAGTGCATAGAGTTTATTATCAAAGGAACCGATAAATACGCTGTCCCCATCAGTAGCTGGGGTTGACCAAATCTTATCTCCGGTCTCAAATTCCCACTGTTTATCACCGGTAACTGCATCCAATGCATAAACCTTCCCATCAGAACAGCCAAAATAGACCTTGCCGTGAGCTACCACTTGTCCACCAACAATAGGTTCCAGATTCCCTTCACGGGGATATACCCATCTCAACGCACCGGAATCAGAATTAATGGCATAGACCTTACCGTTATAGCCACTGACATAGACCAGCTCATCACTAACTACCGGAGTGCCATAGATAGCTACCGCCGTAGATGCCGGCGCACAGCCAAAGCCAAAACCACCGGCTGAACTTGAAGCTTCAAAAGGTACCTCCCACAGCCTGGCACCGCTTGATTTATCTAGGGCGACAAGCTTACCCTCCATAGAACCCAAGAATAAAGCCTCATCAGCTATTACTCCTCCCGACCACCCTTTGGGTATGTTCCCGACACAGCCGAGAAAAACTAGACCGCCCAGAAGAAGTATAACCGTAAGCAGCCATATCTTGCCTACCAATACTACATTACGTCTAATCGCCACTTACTACCTCCCAAAATCCAATATCACGGCACCGGGTCATAACCACCAGAATGTAAAGGATGGCACCGGGCTAACCGCTTTGTCCCCAGCCAAATCCCCTTGAAAAAACCAAACTTTGAGATAGCTTCATGAGTATATTGAGAGCAACTTGGTATAAAGCGGCAGGACGGTGGCATAACTTGCGATAGGGTTAACTGATAAAGTCTAATTAAGTTCAAGGCAAGTCCCTTCATAATACCCCCAGCTCCAATCGCTGTTGAGAAACTGTATCTTTAGGTCCTAATAACTGCGCCCGGGATAACAAATCATCAATCGCTTTCTCCAGACCAGCATAATCGGCATTAGCGGCTAGTGGGCGAGCAATAAATACGATATCCCACCCCAGTTCCAGCGATTTCAACCGTAAAATGTGGCGAAACAAACGTTTTACCCGGTTCCTGGTCACTGCCTTGCCTACGCGCCGGCTAACCGAGAAGCCATACCGGGATAAAGTAAGACCATTGGGCAAAGCCTTCATCACCACCAAACTGCCTACCCACGACCTACCGTTACTGTAGACTAAAGCATACTGGTCTGGTTTAGTAAGACGTCCTTCTTCCCGCATTACCCACTCTTACCTGCTCTCCCAATCAAGGGTATTCTTCCTGGGTCAAACCACCGTCAATCGTTTACGCCCCTTAAGTCGCCTAGCTTTTAATACCGCCCGTCCACCCCGGGTGCTCATCCTTGCCCGAAAGCCATGCTCACGCTTCCGTGGAATCTTCTTGGGTTGATAAGTCCTTTTCGGCACGCTAACTCCCTAATCCGATAGACTGAGACAAATTATACTTGCATCACTCTCAGGTGTCAATCAAGTTTGAAAGAACCGGTTCTTCCACCTCACTATCAGGAATAATATTTGGGAAGAGCGCCAGCAAGACTGTTTCCACCAGAGCCGAACAAAACCCCTAATCAGCCACCTCCGTGCCCTAGATTAGTAGTTAAGGGAATTTTAGTGGAGAGAGGTCTTGATACGGGAAAGTGGGTTGGGTTAACCCGTTAAATTAACCACGTATCCCAATGCTCCCCGTTTTAAGAATGTGGGCTGGCACATAGGGTAGTAGGGATAGGTGCCGGGCTCTCTTTATAGCCACCGCCAAGGCACGCTGATGCTTAGCACAGGTACCGGTTTTACGGCGAGGCTCAATCTTCCCTCTATCAGATATGTAGCGACTTAATTTCCCCGGGTCTTTATAGTCTATCGCCTCAACCTTACTAGTGCAAAAGGAACAAAACTTACGCTTAGCCACATATCTCGGCCTATTCCCTGTTCTAGCTTTAGGTTTTCTAAAATTTGTTCCAGCCACTCTAGCTAACTTCCTCACCTTCTCTATTAAACTTAATAAGCTCTAGTCTCCTGTCTAAAATGGGATATCCTCCGGCTCCAATTCAGCAGTGTCAGTCTCCTCAGCCGCCTCTTCGGGAAGAGGGGCTGCTTCCCGCTTGTCAAGAAATACCACCCGATTGGCTACTACTTCGGCTCGAGAACGCTTTTGCCCATCTTGGCCTTCCCAGGTGTGGGTATGTAGCCTACCCTCGGCGTAGACAAGCCGACCTTTAGTCAGATACTGATTACATTGCTCAGCTAGCCTGTTCCAGGCAACTACAGAAAACCACTCGGTCTCTTGTCTACGCTCACCCTCAGGGGTATTATACACCCGATTAGTGGCTACACGAAACGAGGTTACCGGATTACCATTAGGGGTAAAACGCATTTCTGGGTCACTGCCAATATTACCTATAATCATCACCTTGTTTAAGCTTAACATCGTCTTGAAACTCCTTTCACCCTCCTCCATCTACGGGAAAAAGGTATTCCTCCTCGCTAGTTACTCAATTCTTATCAACAGATGCCGCAGAACCTCCTCAGAAATTTGCAGATTTGCTTCTAGCTCTTTACTCAACGCCGGCTTCAATTTGAACTGAGTCAACACATAATTACCCTCCATAAAGTGTCCTATAGGGTAAGCTAGCCTTCTCTTGCCCCACCGCTCTACATCAGAAATCACGCCCCCCTTTTCAGTAATAAACTGGCTTATATGGTCTAGTTTAGTGTCAAACACCTCATCCACAATCTCTGGACTAATAATCAATACCAGTTCGTAATTACGCAACTGCTTGTCTTCTACGTTTAATACTTTCTCAGATACCTTTTTAGCTACCATTCATTTTCCTAAAATTTTTATAGTTTATTATACCATACCACAAGAATACAAACAATTAAGACAATATGCCAAAACATCTACCCAATGATGCAGGGCTAATCAGTATGATTGTAAGAATATTTGGATTCGTTCTCGTGCACAACGAGGTAAGCATAAATACCTGGTGCCATACATTCAACTTATTCTCGTAGCGCCTCTATTACCTCCACCAGTCTCTCAACGAGATGCTCGTGATATTTCTTGCCGCCTTCCCGGGAAGCTTTGCTTGGCTCCCCAGAAGCCCCTCCAGATATGCGAACCAATTCTTCTTGTTCTGCCGGGCTACTGGGAACATAACATAGTGTATCTCCAGTATACCTCGGGTCAATGTGATATAGCTTGCGATGCTTATGCGGATTGTCCTTGGCTAGTTCCATCTTTACCAACGCAGGGTAACAGTACCACATATGCGAGCCTTCAATCTCTTCCGCATGCCCCACTTCTCCCCAGCCTAAGCTCTGTGAAATCTCCTTTGACATGTAAGCGGGGTCAAAGATAACCACCTTAACACCTAGTTCCCTTTTTGCTCTCTCACCTGCGATTTGCAACCACGGAATATTAACTATACGGTGACCGTTTAGAAAAACAAAGTTGCCAAATCCATGCTGGTGCAATGATTTTACAATATCATATACAACTTCTATTAGTATTTCCGGACGTATGGTTATGGTACCGGGAAGCACCATATGATGAGGACTCCAACCAAACCAAAGTGGTGGAGCTACTACTACCTTGGTTTTCCGAGCAGCTGCCTCAGCCAGCACCACAGCCACCATTGTATCAGTACCCACAGGAAGGTGTGGCCCATGTTGCTCAGTGCTGCCGATAGGTAAGATAATTGTACCTCTACTCTCCCTGGTTTTTTGCTTTACTTCCTCTGAAGTCAAGCTCTGCAACCAAACTTGCTTTTCCATTCAACACCTCCCCAATTGAAAATACTGCAGTAACATGAGAAAGAACCTTGCTACCACATTGGGATACGCCTATGGGTGCGATTGTAGCCTAATCATAATTAGTCCCACATGTCAGGCATACACCTTGAGTCGCTGGTTTGCCATCCTTCATGGTTATGCCTTGCCTCAGTATATCCCCCTTTTGTATGGAGGATAGAGCATCCCCTACTGAAATGTCAACAATCTGTTTAGATTGCACTTTGTGGCTTGCTCTAGGAAGACGATTTTCATAACTTAGCTTGGTGTTAAAATAGAGCCAGCTAAAAAGCGATGTCTATTTTCCCGCTTCGGTCGCCCCTGTTCCCAGCACGGCTCCTCTATTGGCTTGTTGCACCAGGCGCTGGTAAATAGCCAGGAACCCCCGAGTGACCATTGGTGGAGGGCTCCATTGGGCCAGACGTTCTTCTATTTCCTTCTCTGGCAGCAAGAGTGATACCCGACGAGGCGGTACATCAATCTCAATAACATCTCCATCTCGCACTGCAGCTAATGCTCCCCCTACCGCCGCTTCCGGGGCCACATGGACTACAAGCAGCCCTGCGCAAGTACCTGATGTGCGGCCATCTGTAACTAAGGCGACCTTATCAATCAAACCCATACCCACCAGCATGTTGGCGAAGACAGTCCCCGTTTGGCGCATACCAGGGTCGCCTTTAGGGCCTTGGTAGCTGATAACCACGACATCGCCGGCCATGACTTCCCCGGCACTTAAGGCATTTGTTGCTGACTGCTCGGATGTGTAAACCCTAGCTTTCCCACGGAAGTGCATCATACCAGCAGGTACAGCCGTCTGCTTTACGATAGCTCCGTCGGGAGCAAGGTTCCCTTTTAGTACCGCAATACCACCTTCCGGTTGCAGCGGCTGAGCCAGAGGGAACACTACTTGACGGTTACGCACGCTAGCCTTACTTAGATTTTCGCCAACCGTGCCACCTGTGACCGTAAGAGCATCCAAATGGAGCAGGGGTGCCAATTCCTTCATCACAGCCTGGATGCCACCGGCGTAATACAGGTCGTTGACGTTATAACGACCAGCTGGGCGGCAGTTAACAATGAACGGGGTTTGCCGGCTGAGGCGGTCGAATACTTCCAAGTCCAGCTCGTACCCGGCATCGTGGGCGATGGCAAAGATATGTAGCAGGGAGTTTGTGGAGCCTCCCACGGCGAGGAAGACCCGAATAGCATTCTCCAGTGCCTTTGGTGTTAGGATTTCTCGTATCCCAAGACCTTCCCGGACAAGCCTCATGATTTGCTCTCCAGAACGACGGCCAATCTCCAGAATCTCGGGGGCATCGCCAGGAACAGTACCGGCGCCGGGAAGCGTAAGCCCCAGAGCCTCAGTAAAGGTGGCTCCGGTATTGCCCGTCCCCATCCCGTCGCAGGAGCCCGCGCCGCAGACAGCGCAGTCATGTATCTGGTTGAACTCTTCCTGCGTCATCTTGCCCACCTGCAACTCGCCGTATTTGTGTACCA